>Ga0208198_1002000_pt1 | contig 16375 bp, 11 predicted proteins | sample AD_JPNTR2_MetaG_FD_184446 | JGI IMG/M metagenome (GOLD analysis project Ga0208198, IMG submission 184446) | Active sludge microbial communities of municipal wastewater-treating anaerobic digesters from Japan - AD_JPNTR2_MetaG (SPAdes) (version 2) | ecosystem: Engineered > Bioreactor > Anaerobic... | reverse complement strand
GAGAGTAACATTGCCTGAGTTAGCGTTAATGATGTAGGTTGCATAGTTTCCTGCTGTGGTGGAAGATGTGATGGTGGATACAGAAAGGTTGTAGTTGCCGGAGATGGTGGGGCTGGAGATGGTGGGGGAGGTGTCGAAAACAAACTTGCCGGTTCCCGTAGCGCCAGTAGGAGTTACGCCTTCAATGGTGGCATGTCCTGAGATGGTCGGATCGGAAATAGTCGGACTGGTAGCCCTTACCGGCGATCCAGTGCCGGTGGATGTAGTTAGGGTTAGGTTCCCGGAAGCATCGGATACAGGAATTTTCCCGTCTCCGGCTCCGGTAGTCTGCTTGATAGTGGTAAACGATCCCGCTGCCGGCGTAGAACCACCGATAGTAGCGTTATCGATCGTCCCGCCGTCGATGTCAGGATTGTTGATGTCACTGTTGTTAAACTGCTCGCGTCCTCCGATCGAGACTCCCATGGTGTCCTCCTATAACTGAGTGCTCTAGCTCAGGGTGCCGCCGGCGGCAACAGCCCGATACTCAGCGGCTACATTGCAGACCGTCTGGGCATCTGCCGCCCCGCCTGCAATCGTCAACTGGATCGCCTTACCCACCGGCAGATAGATGGGCGGCCCATCCCAAGAGAGCTGCTGCTCTGCGGTCAGGTTGCTCTTGGCCCCGGTAGTGCTGTTGAAAATGACCTGGGGCGTGGCATGGTCGGTCTGTACGGTGATATAGGTAATGGTGGCGTCGTCGGAGACGTTCACATTGGGTAAAGCCAGGGTGAGCTTCTCGACCATCACCGGCTGGGTAGTGCCGGTGAACAGGGTATAGGTCCCGGCGGCCTGTTGGAGATCAATAGTGGTGGTTTTGATCTGGAGCGTTCCAACACCGGTGGATGCCGGAATGAGGGCAATTGCGTCGGCGATGGCTTCCAGGGAATCGGTGCTGTTATCGAAATCACTGGTATCACCGCCGCTCTGTTTGGTCATGATAAGCGAAAGGATAGAGTTATCAATGACTTTAGTGGGATAGGCAGTGCCGCCGTCGGCTACGGCATAGAGATACTGCACATCGTTCTTGATGTCTTCGGTCTCTACGACGACGTTGCTCCAAACGCCGGTGGGCACGTAGGACGTGGTGCCGTGGATGGTGGCTGTGATGCCGCCCACTACCAGCTTGTACATATCCCCGGTCTGCCACTCGGAAGCCAAGAACTGATAGGCGCAATAAACCGAGCCATTGGCCTTCGCAAAGGTGGGCTGAGTGATGCCGACGGAGCTGAACGCCCCTCCGCCGGTGCTCTTTTCCATTACGGCGCTAATGCCGGTGATGTTGATGTCGGCGCTTGCTACAGCTCCGGCGTCCCGATCGAAGATGCCGATGTTGAAAAACTGCACGGCATTTTCTTCTACCGTCTCACTATCGGAGAAGGTGACGAGCATAGAGGCCGCCCCCCCGCCAAGAACAGTCTGCACATATTCGAGGCGTTCCAGCACCGACCCGTCGGCATTGGCGGTAACGGCGGAAGTTGAAACGGCATTGTCTGCGGTATTCTGTCCAAGATAATTTTTAGATACATGCAACATGGCGGCACCTCCTCCTAATTAACTCGTCCGTTGAGGATCGCCCTCAGTGACGTCTGGTCGGTCCCGCCATTAAGAATGCGCATCCGGGCGTACCCGGAGACAACGACGTCGAACCGCCAGGATTCGTAAGCTCCTGCCGCCATCGTGAAATAATCAGTATAGTCAATGTTTACACCGTCCCTGCTCTGGTCGATGTAAACGGTGCAGATCTGGGAGGCGTAGATGGTGCCGGTAAGATACCGGAAGTCTCTCATGGGCTGCCAGGTCCCGTAGTAGTGCTCGTTGATTACGACGGAGGCGCCGGCAGACTCTGCCGTCACGGTCTCGCTGACGATCAGTTTATTCGCCGCCACCGACACGATGGTGAACGTGGCGTTGTTGCCCGACTGAGCCGCCCCGGTGATCGTGATCTTTTCTCCCTCGGAAAAGGTGCCGGTGCCGATGTTCGTGGCGTTGATCGAATTGTCCGCCGTGGTGAAGGTCACGGCATTGCTGCTGAAGGTCTGCAAGGGATGCTCGCAGATCCAGAGCATGTAGGTCTTTTGGTTCTCTGCCATTTCTTTTACCTCTCTTTCTCCGCCTCTTATGGCGGGTCTTGTAATAACAAAAAAGCCGACCCCGAATTAACGGCAGTCGGCCTCTTGTCTCGTTTGCTGCCCTGAGTTTAGGCGCTTATGCAGGTGCGGCTATTTTCCTTTGCTTCTCTCCTTCCGCGCGGTCTCTTCCCGCTTGGCGACTCTGAACGGCTCCTTGAGGGCCGGATACGGTATCCCGAGGGTCAGACCCGCGATGTTGAACAGCGCGTCAAGTGTATCCTCCGCCGCCTCTCTCCTTTCCTTGGGCGTCTTGGCTGTCATAGCCTTCGTTCCTTTAACGGCGGCCTTGACAATCGTCTCCTGAACTCTGGCGATCGGCGTGTCGCCGCCGGAGGCCCAGAACCCCTTTCCCTGCGCCTGATCCGTTACCGCTTGCGTAATATCCCGCACTATCGGGATCGGCGAGGTGAGCCCCTTCAGTGCTGTTGCCCACCATTCATCCGGCCGGCGCCCGCGAAGGATGTCACGGATGGCGTTCCCTCCAGCATCGATTATATACGAAGAGACGACGAGATACAAGAGAATAACTTTGATCAGGTGCATCTTCGCGCCGAGGTCCCCGCGCTTGACCTTGGAGTAAGCCCGGAACAGCCCGCTTAGGTTTTTCTGGGTTTCGCCCATAAACATCGAGAATTGCTTGGATAATTCGCTTCCCCGCTGCCATCCCGACATGTGCTCCGGCCGGCTCATGCTCTGCGTCCGTTCGGTACAATAGTCGGCCCATTTATAGGCGGCCTTGAGCTGCTCGGGGTAGGTCATGTTTTTGATGTCCTCGTCGGTCATATCGAGGGCGTCTTTCATATCCTCGTTGAGTTTGCCTTCGCGGAAGGCGTCCATAGCCTGCTCTACGGCCGCCAGCATCCCGAGGTCCACGCCGAAGATGTCGATGGCCTGCGTCGCCCTCATGCCCAGCACCCCTATCCGAGTGATGAGCCCGGGCCGCTGTCCGGTGGCGGTCAGACCGGAGATGACATTGCTGACATCCTGGGAATAGCCGGCCTCCCGACGATGACGATACTCTGCGGACATCTGCCTGTGCAGTTGCCGGATCTGGCTTCTGTTGGTCCCGTACTGCGCGACGGCCTTTGCCAGATGGAACGGGTCCACATATATCAGATAGTTGATGGCGCCGTTGAACTGTTTCAGCATCGTCACGTAGTTTAGCCCAAGGGCGTACAGGGTGGTCTTGTTGCGCAGCCACGCCCCGACCCGCTCCCAGGTCGTGTCCCTTACCGGCTGATATATCTCGCTGATATCCTTGAGTCCCTGTTCGATTTCCTTCCACAGCGGCATACCGTAGCGGCGGTCGAACTCCTTGCGGAAGGTCTTGTCGTACATCACCCAGGCGGCCATAGACATCGGCTCTTCCAGTGCAACATAATCGGCGGCCCTTTTTGTCAATTCGCGCATCGCCACGGTGAATGGCTTCAGCCAGACGGCGGCGGTGGAGCCTGTCCGCCGGATCGTCATCCCCTTGAAGATCCCCGGCCGATGGAACCTGGCCTTCTGCAGCTCCGTGGTCTCGTCTGCCTTCCCCCGCTCGGAGGCCATGACGTCCTTTCGCCAGTACACGCCGCTCTCCACCCGCGGCATCTCGTAGCCGTTGATCTCGAGGAACTTCGCGGCCAGCATGTCGCCCGTCTTCTGGATGATCGGTATGGAGAGTTCGCAGTAGGCGAGTTCCTGGGGCGTCATGGCGTCGATGATATTTGCGAGGCCATCCTCCCCGAGCTTATAGACCCGGTTCGGATCGTTCGGCAGGGGGGTGTTCCATAAGCCGAAACCGCCCTCCGAAGCCGCCCGGCGCCAATCGTCATCCCGCCATCCATGGTAGAGCGATATGAGCTGGTTGCGGCTCATTACGATCGTCTTTCCGGGGGCGTACTCTATCTCCCGATCGGCATCGAGCCATTTGGCAATATCCTTGATGCCCTCTTTCTTCTGGAACTCGTCCTGCATCTGCAGGAATTCGTCCTCCAGTTCGAACGTTATCCGGTCTGCCTCCAGCGAACCTTCTTTCACTTGGCGGTAGATGACGCGATAGAACATGCTCCTTGGACCGCTTACGGACTCGACCAGGGCCTCCCAGGAAATCAGATGAATCCCGAATTGGTTCCTCGCTTTCTGCAAAAATCCTCGGAACTTTTTCTCCCGGGAATAGCGGATGTCGATTCTGTCGGGTTCCGCCTCGGCCCCTTTCATTTCTCCGATGACGGTTCCCCGCACCATCTCCCGCACGATCTTTTCCTGAGCGGCCATACCCTTGAGCTTGTTCCGGCCCAACGCGGCATAGTGCATCACGGCCTGATGGATGGCCTTTATCTCGTCGTAGGACAGATCGCGGATGAGGCGCTTGTCGAGGCGCTTGAGCGTTTCCAGGACGGCGGGCGGGAAGTCGGCGTTCTCATTGGTCTCTATCTCTTCCCTGATGGCCTGTAGTCTCACCCTGTTCTTTTCTGTCAGACGCGCAAGATTCCACGGTTCCAGCAGATCGTTGATGGCCTGTTTGTATTCCGGAGGAAGTTTGCCGGCCTTCGCCGCCACGGCCTTCATCTGCGCGATCATCTTCCGAATGTCGGCGCGCTGTTGTCGGCGGATCCTCTGGATGTCCAGCAATGCTTGGTATTTGGCCCGGGCCTTGGCGAGGCCTTCTTTGTTACCGGCCCGGAAGGCATCTTTGGCGGCTGCCGCTTCCATACGAATTTGGGCCTTTAGGGCGTCCATTTCGCGCAGAGTGATCTCGTCGTCCGCCAATACCTGACCGGTGACGATCCGGATCTGCCCCTTGAGGGACAGGCGTTTAGGTTTCGGCGGGGATGATGCGGCCGCAGCTTGGGCCTTGGCGAGGCGCTCCTTGAGACGCCCTATTTCCGCCGCCAGTTTCTTCGTTTCGGTATTGTGTATCCGTTCCGCTTCTTTCCAAGCCTTTTCTTTATCCTTTGTGCTCTTGAAGATTTTATTGAGGCGCTCGATTTGCGCCCGCAGTTTGGCTTGGGCTTTTTCGAGTTGCGCCTTTAGATTGTCGATTTCCGCCTGGCGCGATTTGAACCCTTTTACCCGGGCCGCGGTCTTGGCCCGCTCTTTCTCTTTCGCCCAGGCATATCGGCTCTTTGTAATCTTTGTGGCGCGGGCGATCTTTTCCCGCTCGGCCGCCCTTTCGCTCTTCTCCCGATAGTATCTGTCCAGGAGAGCGTCGATGGCGGGTTCGACGGAGGACTCCATCTTTTTCCAATCTTCCTCCGACAGATTGGGCATCCACCGCTCCATGTCCGCGAAGAACATATCGGCGGCCTGATGAATCGCGGCCCGGACAATCTCCTTTTGTTTCTCCGTCATCTTCTCGCCCTTCTGGGCGCTTTTCAGGGCCGCCAGGACCTCCTTGGCGCTCCATCCCTGGCCTTTCATAAATTCCGGGTAGGTAGAGCCCCAACCGATGACATCGTCCGCGCCGTTTATTCCTTCCAACGCCAATCTCTTCCCCGGCTCGCCGGAGGCCACCATGTCGTAGAGACCGGCGATGTATCCGTCCAGGTGGTCCTTGAAGTCCAGGGAGATATGTTTCTCTGGATTCGCCTCGATTTCTTTCTCGATGTTGGCGCCGAAGTCGAAGGAATCGTCCTCCTCCTCGCCGTAGGGGGTTTCTTTCTCAAGCAGCGCATGCTCATTGACGGGAGCCTCGCCCTTCCCCTTTATCTCCTGCGGCGCTCCTTCCAACTTCTGCGCTTCGTATGCCGTCCGTTCCTTCCCGAAGAGCAGGCCGGTGTTCGGCAATATATCTTGGGCAAATCCGCTCGTGTTCTCTACCGCATCCCGGAGGGTGTTCTGGTATATCATCTGCCCGAGGATGGATCGTTGCCTGCTGGTGAACTCCTCCCGGTAGGCGAAGACATCCTTGGCACCGTGTTGGACGGCCAGCTCGTGAATGAACTCCGTGGCGGCTTTCAAGTCGTCGAGGATATCCAGCGGGACGTTGACGATGCCCCTAATCTTTTTCCCGGAGCGGAGCAGGACGGTGAAGTAGTGCTCCCCGCGATTGATGTCTTTGGCGATAAGGGCGATATGGTCGGGCATAGTTACGTTCTCGCCGAGGGCCTGGTGCGGGACGGGAACGGTGAGGAGCGGGTCGTTCCGGTATTCTGCCGGGACGTCGGGCAGGACGAACGATTCGGCGTACCCAGCGGCGTCGATAAGGGAATATTTGTTGTGGTCGATGACAATATGACCGGCAAAGTTACCCCTGGATTTGGCGATGGAATCGGCGACATCTTTTGTGAATCGCTGATCGGACGCGCTCGTGGTGATATCTCCGGAGGGGTGGTTATGCGCCAGGATGATCTCGACTTCCTCGTCGTGCAGTCGGGAGAGCTTTTGGGCCTCGCCCACGGCATTCATCGCCAGCAGGTAGGGATTGACATTCTCGACCGACCCGGGCAAGCGACAGGAGTAGGCCTCGTTATAGAGAATCTTCTCGGATGTCCTGCCCCGGTAAAGGACGTGCAGCACCTCGACATTGGCGTTCCTGGCGATACGGAGGGCGCTGTAAACGGCGTTCCAGGTGGGGACTTCCACCCCTCGGAGACGGACGGATTTTAGCTCTTTGAGATCGGAGACCGTTTTCCCGAGGGTGACCGCTCGGCGAGGAGCTGCTTCCGCTCTTCCGGCCTCTTGGACAGGTACTCGAACAGGTTCTCCTCCAGCGGTCCTCCCCCGAGCCCGCACACCGGCACCGGGTACGGCCTCAACACTTTGCAGGAGGGCTGGGGATTCGAGTTCCGAGACGGCTTGAGCCGCGATTTCGGCTTCGTCCCTGTATGTTTTTTCCGGCTCATTTATCGTTCCTCCGAGGAGACTTCGGGCTTTTGCTGTTGCCTGCGATTCCCCTTCCGCTCTGCGCCTGCGTACAGAATAGTCAACCACATCTTCTGCGGAAGCTACCTGCAACGTCGCGCCGTTGGTATCGTCGGCGATCTCGCTCTGCATTATCCGCAGTTCTTTGTCCGATATGGATCCGTCGATATAGAGGGAGGCCACCATATCGATCTTGTCCAAGGGAGACTTGTCCAAGAACGACGATACGTAATCCACTTTCCCTGACCCGGCTGGACGTACCACTTTCTGGAGGATATTGATCGACTCCCGATACTTCTCGCCGAGGTCTCCTTCCCCAAATCCCATCTGTTTGGCATTCTGTTCGATCGACACTCTCTTTCTGCCCTTGATACCGGACTGCCCAAGTCGCACAAAGCATTGAGGGCATCCATGTTCGCAGAACGGTTCGTCGGTGACTCCAAAGATGGGAGATGCTACGGAACCTGGATAAGTCAGTTTTTGGCAATTACGGCAGGAGGGGCAACCCTTGTGCAGTAGATCGCAATACTCGATCTCGGTGTCGCCTATCGCCTCCTTGATTTTCGGGTCCAATTCTTTAGACCTGGGCCACCACCAAGTTCCGCCTTTTCCGTAGATGTTCTTTTCGATGTCCCAGCCGTGAGCCCGGAACGCAGCGTGAACTTTATCATTCTTAGGAATGTACGGCATCCAATCGATTCTTCGCAGATCGGTTGGTCTTGGTTTCGGATTTATTTTCCAGTAGTCGTAGAACCCGGGCTGATTCGGGTCGGTCGGAAGGAAATTGGTGTATTTTGCGAGCGCCCATGGCTGTTTGGCGCGGAAGGAAGTCGCGAGGACATGGGCCCCGATCTCCTTGGCGTAATTGATAGCCCGGACCACCGCGTCTACTACCTTGTCGTTGCCGTGCAGGACCGGCTTCACTCTGACCACCTTGATCAAATCGTCCCACGATCGATGTGGTCTACGGAAGTCTTCGAGATGGGGGTTCCCCGTTACAATGAGGGGATAATTTAGGTTAGCAGGGCGTGGCTTCTGAAGACGGCCAAAGGTTATCGGCAGATTGAGGAGAACGTCGGCCCTAAGACCTCTTGCCTTCTTCGGGATGATCGTTCTTCCCTCGCCCCCTTCATAGAGGGCGCCCAGATCGACAATTCTGGCCCCTCTTTGGGCCTCCGGATATAAAATGTTGTCGAGCCTTTCTCGCCTGAATCCTTCGACTGCCGCAGTATTAAGAGGTCCCTCCCTGTAGATCGCCGATTCCGGCTCGGGAAGCGGCAGAATCGCATATCGTCCTTCTTTTCTCAGCTTGTTATAGGTAGAGAATTTTTTGAGGGCCTTCTTTATCCCGCCGGGCGATACCCCCGCTTTCTTTGCGGCGGACACCCACCCAGTGAGCATTGATTGTGTGACAGGTTCGCCTTCGAGTATGGCCTTGGATATGGCAGGATAGTCTACTTCCTTCTCTTCACTAAAGATCCGTACCGAGTAATCGATAGAATCGGCGAGAAGGGTGCTTCCGTCTCTTGCTTCGTAGAACTTTCCGGAAAGTCCGGAAAGTTCCCTCCCCTCCACCAGCCACTTCTCGAGTTGTCTGGCCCTCTCCTCCGGGGTGCCGGTTAGAGCTACTTTTCCTTGTCGGTCTGCTGCGTGGGCGAATTCGTGGAAGACGTCGGCCGGGGTTGCGTAATAATGGAGGATAATATCCGACCGTTTCTGTCCCTCCGGTGTATCAGGTACGATACTTCGATGTTCCGCTCCGACGGTGAAGATTTCGTTGTTTCTTCTGGCATCTTCTATCTCCTCGTCTGAAAGGCCATATTTACGGGCTAATTCTACGCCCTCCGGAGTAGATGGGTCAATAGAAATTTTTTCCCCGGAAAAGGTTATGCTCCTGATGTTGACCCCAAGCTGGGGTGCAAGCTCTTCCAATACCCTGCGGATGTTTTTGTTTATCTCGTCATGTACCTCTTTGGTGCTGACGGGGATGATTTCTCCTTTCTCCGGCGGCACCTGCCTCTCTTGGGCAGGCCACTCTCCAACCTCCGAAGGGAGAATAGGAATCTCTTTGGCCTTGTCTGTACGAACCGCACCAGGGATTCCCTCGGGGGCAACTTTGGCGGTAAGGCCCTCCTCGGCTTCCGACGTCGGCACTGGCTGCGTTTTCTCGGGGGCGGGCGATGTCGGCATCGGGCTGGGCAAAGGAGGCCTTTTCGGGCCAAAATCCAAGGCCGTTTGTCCTGGTATTTCGTATTTGCCCCTTCTGGCCTCCAGGGTGTTCGCCTCTTTCTCCTGCATCAGCCCGGACAGGTCGTCGAGCTTGGAGGCGTAGGTCTCGATAACGTCCTCGGGTGCGGCCCTCCCGGCCTTCATATCCTGTCGGACGGCGTTCAGATCGTCGGTGTGTTTCGGCGGAGGAGGCGCAGCAGGCTCTTGGGGCATCCCCAGGGTCTCTCTGGCGCTCCCGAGGATATCGTCGTAAATGTTTTCACCCTCGTGCGCCAGTATCCATCGGGCTAATTCGGGATCGAGGGGTTCCGGGGGGATGGCGGCAGCCGAGACTTCGGGGACGGCCCCCTCCCGGGCGGAGGGAGCGGCTGTCTCCGTTGGTCCGGCTTCGGGGGTCTTCTTGGCCGCGGGCTTTTCGATAAGTATCCCGTAGACGTCCCCCACCTGCTGGTCAATGGTGTCGGAAGCAAGGGCGTTTTCGATGAGCGCGGCTTCTTGCCTCTCCCGGTCGCTGCGAAGATCGGACTTCATCCATCCCGAGTTGCGGCGGTCGATTCCGTTCTCGTCGTAGTTTATGTCCTGGAGACGTTTGTTGAGCGCCTTCCTGAATGTATCCTCCGTCATGACGGAAAATTGTTTCCGGAGCGGCGCCATCTGCTTTTCGTATCGGTCCTTGGCTTCCTGAACGAACTTCCGTACTCGCTCCTCGTCGGCGGCCACGGCCTCCTGCTGTTTCCTTTCCAGATACTTTATGGCCGGATGAGTAGCGCCTACGAGCATTGGGACGGCTATGGCCGATGACATGAGGGTATCTATTTCGTCTTGCAAGAATTCGCCCCATGTCATATTAGGCCTGATTGTCATCTTGTCTTGCAGGTCGCTGTAGACGGTGTTCGCCATCTCCGTCGAGGTTTCCTGCACCAATTCGTTGAAGAACTTTTTGATCAATCCAATGTTTTTATTGAACAGGGTTTTTACCGGGATAAGTTCCGACAGACCTTCCATCGTTCCGGCGCCGCCGGCTACCGCAACAGCCAGCGGAACGGCAATGTCGGGACGCTTTTCTCTTATGTCGGAGTACTTTTGCCCGCCTGCTATCAGTCCCATTCCAACTAACGGGACGGCAATGTTGCCCCCGGCCAAAGCTCCGGCAAGGAGCAAGGGGAGATTGAGCGCAGTCGATTCCACTGCACTGCTTACCCATTCTTTCGGCGTTCCAGGTCGAATGGTCGGCTTGTTTTCCTCTGCGATTACCCCCCATGTCTTGGCTGCGGCCCTGCCAAGGCTTCCCGTCCCATACTTCTCGAACAATTCTCTGTTGGGGGACAGCTCTTCCACAGCTCCAGCCACACCGGCAATTCCTTGGGCTGCCCTAACCGGGAAGTTTTGGAGTGCTTTCCCTAACACCTCGGTCCACGGGGATTCATACTCCGTCTCGTACAGGGGGCGTTTTTCCTCCTTGTTTTTCAGCCCCGAAACCATTTCATTGTAACGATCGATGTTTCGTTTGTAGGCGTCAATCAGGGAGAGCCCTTCCTCACGCAGTTTCATGGACCTGTATGGATCGGTCGTGGACTCTATCTCGGCACTGATTTCTTTTATTCGCCGCTCTGCATCACCGATTTTTCTGCGTAAATCTCCCAATGTGTTGCTGGTAATAATACTGGCGACTTGGTCTGCGCTATATCCCTGTTTGAATAATTGCTCTTCTCTTGCTCTCGTCTCCGGCGTCGATGCAATTATCGGCAGTGGTTTTTCCTTTTCCGGCATCGGCCCGGTCCACGACTGCAGGTCCTTGACGTCCTCGTACTCGGGGATGGATACCGTGTCCAAAGTCGGCGCAAAGGCGGCCTCGGAGGTGGCGGCGAGGGGTTCCGGGTCAAGGTCTGCCTCGGTGATATACCTTCCCCCGACAGGAGAACGGGCGCCTTCTGCAGGGTCAAGATCCGCTTCGGAGATAATCCTGCCGGCGTAGGGAGCCGGGGTTTTTACCGGGTCGAGTTCAGCTTCCGTGATGTATCCCATCTTTAGTCCTTTACCCAGAGTTGACCGTCAGGCAGCTTGTAGACATCTTTCCCCCTGTACGTCCTACCGGTCCGAACCGCTCCCGGGGGGATTCCTTCTCCCGATTCTTCCGGCTCGTCGGCAAGAGTCGTATTCGTCCCTGTCGTCTGGGATAAACTTGCCCTCCCCGGGGCCGGCGGCATCCTCCATCCTGAATCGGCGTCCCACATTTTGACTTTTGTAAACGGGAGATAGCGGCCGTATTTCTTCTCTTGCAGGGGCGGATTGCCGGAGCCTGTCAGAATGTCGTTTATCGTTTTTCTGATCTCATCGTCTTCTATTTCCCCATTGATGGCGTGTTTGTTAAATAATTCCATAGCCTTCCTGTAACCTGCCCATCTTTCTTGCTGTTGTCTGTTATATTCGGCTTGCGCGGCCTTCTGCCTGTTCTGCTCCTCCCGTTTCTGGGCCTCCTCTTCTCTTCTCCGGGCCTGTTCGTCGAGATATCGCTGCCTGCTCTGCCACTTCTCCAGTTCCGTCGCCTCCTTCTGGGTGGCTCTCAATCCTTCATACAGCAGCTTCTCGCGGTCCTCGAAGTATTTGGCGACCAATGCCAGGTTCTTTCGGTACAGCTCTCCGTAGTCAAGCCTTTGGGCCGTGTAGGGGTCCATCCTGTTCAGCATTGATTCGGTGAGGTCCTTGGCTTTGGAGAATATGGCATCTATTTTCGGGACCCCTCCGTATAGTTTTTGCTGCTCGTAAAGAAGCCGGTCGTAGGGCGTCATCGCTTTCAGTTCTTCCGGCGATTTCTCCCGAAACCCGGAAGCGTATTTCTCCTGCTGTGCGGCATACTCCGCAGGGGATGGAGTCATCAGATAGGCGGCGCGACCATTCTCGCCCTGGCCGAGGAATTCTTCGGCGATTCGAGGATCGTCGGTGAGCAATTTTTGGGAGAGCCGATCCTGCTCGGTATACTGAGGCGATAAGGGGGCATAATGGTATTTGTCGCCTTCTTTCGTTACCCTCCTCCAGTTTTCTGGTTGCCAGTATTTATCGAGTTGATCCGCCATGTTCACGTCCTCCTCTTAATGGCATCGAGAAGTGCCTGGTATGCCGCCATCTGGCTCTGGTAGGCAAGACGGTTGGCCTGATTCTGCGCATCTATGTCTCTCTGGATCGACTCCCTGGCCTGTTGGGCCGCGGTCGCCAGAGTCTTGCTGATGTTGGTTCCCAGCTCTCCGGTCTTGGCGGACATGGCATATTTGGCCTGGTAGGGATTCGCATATCCCATCTGCCCGATCATCCTCGCGTTGAGGTCGTTGAGGTCGTTGCGATAGGCGTTGATGTAGGGGCTTGCCAAGGCCTGGGCATTCTGCCGCAGACGGCGGTCCTCGGCCGGTCCCCAGGTGGCCACTGCGGGGGCTTGGGGTCTGAGGGACTGCAACAGATCGTTCCAGTATTGCATATTCTGCTCGTTATAGGAGGAAGGCGGCGTGCCGAGAGGATTCCATTGGCTCGCAGATGAATAGGATGAATAAGCCGGCGGCGGACTGCCGTATGTGCCTGTTCCGCCCGATCTGACCGCATCGTATACCTGTTTGTTGACGGCGGCCCATATAGCGGCGTTGCTGTTTGGGCTTTCGGTGGGGCGGGCATTGTACATCCTGATCTCCAACGGCAGATCCGTTCTGTTCATCCAGTAATTCTCTTCGCTGTTTGCCGTTATGTTGCTTGGCATCTCCATCACCTCCTATGACTCCGATGTATCCTTATGTCCAATTGTACATCCCTCAAAAGACTGAAAACAAGATGTAAATACCCCGACAGCCTGTGGATGGCTAAACTCCCAGAGAAAAGAAGATACGCCGTTGAATCCATAAACCACAACGCCGCCATCATTCCGAAGCCAACCCATACTGAAGAGCAGTAGGGGCAGTCCAGAAGATGACCTTGCTCCGTAGAATACAGAAATGGCGTCCACGTTATCAGTCTCCTTTTAATCCCTTGTAACGGCGCCGCCTTCTTTAACAGCTCGACGATCGCTTCCGTTGCTATTATCGCCAAAATCATCTTGAATATCAACATAAATCACTTGCTCCCTCCTATGAGCGCGCCGGTGTAGTAATCGCGCCGCCGAAGAGACCTGGCGATGTCCGATGAGGTAAGGGTATCCGGTGCGCCAAGTCTTATCCTGTCCTCGTAGCTCATCTCCTGAACGCCTGTCTTCTGATCGACCTGCACGTACTTGCCGAGGGTCTTGTCGTATACCATCTTGGAGGTGTAGGTTTCGTAGGAGGTCGGCAAGATGTAGGGGACTTGGCCGCTGGTGAGGTCGTAGCTCGGCAGGATCGGGTTGGTGTACGGTCCGCCGTAATAGATCGAGTTTGCGGGGATTGCGGTCCTGTAAACGTCCATCCGGGTCCCCTGCCAGTTGTAACCGTACTTGGCATTCTCGATCTTTACGTCGTAATACGGAGAGGATGCTACCCAATTCATCGCGAACCCCGTGACCGGGTCGCTCCATGTCGGGGCGGGCCGGGAGGGCAGTGTAAAGTCGGAAGGCAGAACCGGCGCCTCCTGCTGGATCTGCCCGATATTCCAAAGTCGGAACGTCCCGTAAGAATTGATCCAGTCGTAATAGCTCACGATACGACCTCCTTGTACCCGCAAGGGTTGCAGACCAGCATGTCGTTGGGCTGACCGCAACATTTGAACTTGAGATACAATGGCTTGCCGCATGCCGGGCAGGGCTGGTCGGTCTGCCTGCCGGTGCCGGGGATGTTATCCGCTTTCGACCGCCGCTTTAAGCTGTTGACATATTCTGCAAGTTTATTCATTTGTTGCGTTTGACTCCTCGTCGCTCATCTTCTTCAACAGATCATACCATTCCAATATCGACAACTCGCTGTCCAGCACCACGTCGCACTTAGGGTCGGAACATACAAGTTGCGATTTGATTCCTTCAATGTTGGGCGGTACTGCTCTTAGGTTCATATCCATCCCGCACTCAGGACACTTGGGGCGGTGCTTGAGGCCGTCGAACTCGCTGCCGGTCATCCCCCGCATAGATGCAGCGGGGACGACAATAGGTCGCTGCGTTTCTGCAAGAATGGCCTGGTATGCCTCGAATGCCTTGGATATGTCGTTATCGGTCATGTGGATGAAGATGCGCCTGGCACGCTGTTCGGCAGCGAGGCGATCTTGAAATTCTTCGTAGGTTAATTTTCTCATTAAAATTACCTCATAATAACTGATATGGGCAACATCCGGCAGCTTTTTGTTCTGGAGTACGCTGATCTAATGGCCATGTTCCATTACACGCCGGATAGTTTATACACTCATCATAATCATGTGTTTGCGGAAAAACGGCTGCATCTTCTCTGCCACTACACCATATTATGAACCCGGAACAAGACCACCTACCAGGCCCGCCACCTATGCGATGACACCCTTCAACCACTCTCCACCCTATTCTCCAACCATCTCCTCCTACCGCATTAACCGCTAAAGATACGGAATCACATACTGAAGAACCAACTTTTAGTTGAATGGTAGGATTGTTATCGCAGTTAGGATTGCTTTCCGATGCAGTATAGGTGACACTTGTTCCCGAACCGCTAATTGTTCCTCCACCTTTAGAAATATTCCATGTATAAGTAATTCCCGGTCTACTATTCAACACCGTTAAGGTGGTAGATTCCCCTACATTAAGCTGTGTGCTGCCGCTGATGCCTATTGATTCCGAGGCGCAAGTCCCTGTGTCATGGCCCGGCAGAGCTTCTACCAGTTCGATCTTCTTTTCGGCACAATGCTTTGACTCAAAAAACACATCTATGTATATGGTATCACTTTCCCCGCTTGTAGGAGCTATATATGTCCCTCCGACACATCTTCCACGCTCCGCACCCCATGTTACATAACAGCCCTTAAGGGGCTCCGGATAAACCGAATACTGCTGAGTGTCGCCATGATTTACCTTGTCCGGGCCTTTTATTTTTAACTTGTTGCAGCACTTCTTCCAAAGAACATTAGTTGGACATTTAGCCGCATATTGGGCATAAACGGCTCTTTCGTGCGGCGTCTCCAAAATACGTTGGCCTTGTGTCCAGCCCGGAAACAACTCGCTCCATAGTCTCAGACAGGATTCCGCATAGTCATATCGAAAAGGAGGATCGTACGGGATCGGGCCTTTCCAGTCCGGAGTGCCGGGGAACGGGTCGTATCCCGTGTCCATCTTCATGTAGTCATCAGCCTTATATGGCTCCTGAAACTCGCTGTGTTTTCGGAGAACGCCCTGATAGGCAATGGACGCGCCGGTAACATCATCCATCATGCTTTGAATGCTGTCGTATTGATTCGGGTTGTATCCGTAGTCTCTTATGGATGATTTCGGTTTACTCATCACTATTGCTCCGGCAGTTTGAACAATCCGAGACCGAGCGTTTCAAGTTGAAACGGCGTAGATGCCGCGTTGTTCCGAAACCTGAGAGAGATATGCACAGCCTTGCCGTTTGTGCCGATAACATTGCGGCTGGGGAGCTTGGACAACTTCAACCCTGCGCTTATCAATCGGAATCCCTCGTTGGCGGTATCGTTTTGGAATTTGAGAGAAATGTGCTGTGCCATCAGTAGTTCACCTTGACGCGATGCCGGGGAACGGGCAAGCCGTCGACCCGTGGAGGAATCATAATATCCGAATCGGGAATGCCGGATGTAAGCCGTTCCGCTCTTCCATAGCCCGGGGCCGTCGCGGTATCTGTTTCGGCAAGATAAACTGAGACATTTAATACCACGCCATAGGCCGGAGCCCGGAAGGTATCCGTATCGGCCAGCGTTCCAGGGAATACGTGGTTGATGGAGGGGATGAGAAATGTATCGCTGTCGGTCAGGTATCCGGGGAAAACGTGGTTGATAGTCGGGGCAAGGAGGCTGTCGGTATCTGTTAAAGCAGGAATGGTGTCTTCTATTTCAGAAGAATACTCTTTCGTAGGCGGTGTGAAGTCAGTCGTCCAGCGAGCGATGCCTTTCGACACCCTAAATTCATCTATATATCCTTGAAAGGTATACTCCCCCGCATCCGCTGTCGCCCCTATCGCAAAATAATTATTTGGGGCATCCAGCGC
>Ga0208198_1001999_pt1 | contig 16383 bp, 14 predicted proteins | sample AD_JPNTR2_MetaG_FD_184446 | JGI IMG/M metagenome (GOLD analysis project Ga0208198, IMG submission 184446) | Active sludge microbial communities of municipal wastewater-treating anaerobic digesters from Japan - AD_JPNTR2_MetaG (SPAdes) (version 2) | ecosystem: Engineered > Bioreactor > Anaerobic... | reverse complement strand
CCGATGCGCATATTCTCTGCGCCGTCGAGGTACCTCTTGAGAAGTTTCGAGAGCAGAAGCGTCCCGCAGTGGAGCGAGCCTGCCGTCTCAGCCATATCTGCAGGGTCAGTGATCAGGGTCGGGACGGCGTCGTAGATGTCCACACCTTTCTTCACCGCCAGCACGGCATCGACGATATCGTTCTCCAGGGCATACTTGAGCAGCCCGGTCACCGCACCGCCGCACTCAGCGACGCCGGCAATATCGGGGCTCGTCGTCCAGGCGTATAGCATATCTCCCTTGGCTGCCATCTCACTGCACCTCCGTTATCTTCTCGACGGCAACCGCACTGTGCTTTAACTCCGGCATCTTCGACATCGGATCGAGCGCGGTGTTCGTCAGCTGGTTCACAGACCCCTTCCCGCTGAAGTGCATCGTCATCATCAGCACCCCGGGTCCGACCTCGTCGGTCACCCTGGCAAGGGCCTCCGCCTCTCCGCGCCTGCTGCGGAGCCGGATCTTTTCTCCGTTCTTGATGTTAAGCCGCGCTGCATCCTCTGTGTTGATCTGCACATAGGCTTCGGGCACCTCGTGGTGGAGGATCTTCGCCCGTCCGGTCTGCGTCCGGGTGTGGTAGTGGAAGAGCAGCCGCCCGGTCATCAGGGTGAACGGATACTCCTCGTCAGCAACCTCCGCGGGCGGCCGATACTCGATACCGAAGAAGTGTCCAAGGCCGTCTGCCGACGAGAACTTCTCGCGGTGCAGGATCGGTGTTCCCGGGTGCTCCACGGTCGGGCAGGGCCAGTGCAGTGACTCGGGCTTTTCTATCCTCTCGTAGGAGATGCCGGCCATCGAGGGGGTGACCCGGCGCACATCGTTCCAGATATCCTCCGGCGAGTTGAAATCGAATCCCTTGAGCCCGAGTCTGTGGGCGAGGTCGACAAAGATATCCCAGTCGGGCCTTGCCTCGCCCGGGGGTTCCACGGCCTTGCGGACACGGTTGACACGCCGCTCACCGCTGGTAAACGTCCCGTCCTTCTCGGCAAAGGAGACGCCTGGCAGAATCACGTCGGCATACTTCGCAGTCTCGGTCATGAATATGTCCTGCACAACCAGGAAATCGAGTTTCTCAAGCGAGCGCATCACATGGTTCGAGTCCGGGTAGGAGACGACGGGGTTCAGCGCAAAGATGTACATCGCGCGGATCGGGTCGCCGCACTGGTTGATCTGCTCGATCAGGGTTGCACCGTATTCGCCTGGAAGCCCGGTGACGCCCCAGAGCTCTTCCATCCGCTTGCGTGTGGCGTCGTCCTCGCACTTCTGGTAGCCGGAGTAGACGTTCGGGTAAGCACCCATGTCACAGGCGCCCTGGACGTTGTTCTGACCACGAAGCGGGTTGACACCGGTTCCCGGCCTGCCGACGTTGCCGGTGAGCATGGCGAGGTTCCCGAGCGACCTGACGTTGTCAGTCCCGGTTGTAAGTTCCGTGATGCCGAGGCAGTAGATGATCACGGCGTTATTTGCGCTGCCGTAGATCTGTGCGATCTCCTTGATCCTCTCGGTTGGAACACCGGTGATCGACTCGACATCCGCGTACTTCTCGACGGTCTTTTTCAGTTCCTCAAATCCAGTCGTCCTCTTCTCGATGAACTCCCTGTCGTGGAGATTCTGCTGGATGATCCAGTACATGATCGAGTTGATCAGGGCGATGTTTGTCGATGGGTTATAGCGTACGTAATGGTCGGCCAGACGCGCCGTGGGCGTGTAGCGCGGGTCGCAGACGATGATGGTCTTCCCTGCTTTCTTGGCCTGAACAATCCGGCGTCCGGCGAGCGGGTGTGCTTCAATGGTGTTCGCCCCGATCATGAAGATGACATCGGCGTTCAGGACGTCCTCAAATGGGTTTGTCGCGGCACCGGAGCCAAACGAGAGGGAGAGCCCGGCAACGGACGGCCCATGGCAGATGCGCGCGCAGTTGTCAACGTTGTTCGTCTTGAAGGCCACCCTGGCGAGTTTCTGCATGATGTAGCATTCCTCGTTTGGTGTGCGGCACGAGACCTGGAAACCGAGGGATTTCGGCCCGTACTTATCGTAGGTCTCCTTGAACTTCGAGGCCACGAGGTCGAGCGCCTCATCCCAGGTCGCTTCAACAAATTCACCATTCTTCTTGATGAGCGGCTTTGTCAGCCTATCAGGGCTCTGGACGAACTCCCAGCAGGTCATTCCTTTGGGACAGAGTTTCCCCTCGTTGATGGGGGTTCTCTTGTAGGGTTCGACCCCAACAAGCTTGCCGTCGCTCACCACAAGGTTCAGCCCGCACCCAACACCACAGTAGGGGCAGGTTGTGTGAACGTAGCGCAATTTTTCACTGGTATCAGTCATTCACATTCTCCCGGTTGTTGCATTCAACGTGGGTTGCCAAGCATGCCAGACATGCTCACAATAGGTTTACTCGACTCGGTAGTATATAAGTTTAAACATATTGTTTTAACATACCTGTTTGTTTTATGTTGTATAGTTGATTCTATGCGGTCTGAATCCACTATATCTGACATTCACAGCAGGATCCACCGGATTGCGCCACAAAATAACATCTGACTGGTATGATATGATGGCACTTCTGAGGAGGTATACTTGATCCAGTTTACTCATACAAAATATTTACAACTGGTGATGATCAAACACTCCTACGTGCAACCAAGACTGAATCATACATGGGAAGACATCGAGGCGCGTCTCAAGGAGAAGGGTACATCCCCGGAGTTGATTGAGAACTTCAGGCGATGCATAGAGTTTCACACATACCCTGCTCCGGGTCTCCTGGTCGGTGTCTACATGGTGGACTACGCCCTGGAACTCCTGAAGCCGCCTGAGGGCAAGAAGATCTACGCCGTCTGCGAGACTACAAAGTGCCTGCCTGACGCTCTGCAGGTGATGGCTCACTGCACGACCGGCAACCATCGCCTCCGCGTGATCCCTATCGGGAAATTTGCTATCACCTTAAACGGCCCGGCCGACGCCCCCTACGTGAACGGTGTCCGGGTCTTCGTCGACGGCGATAAGATGCAGCGGTATCCTACGTTTGCCCTCTGGTACACGAAGGACCCGCTCTTTGACCCCAGAACACGGGGTACCGCGCTGATAGACGAGATCATCGATGCGGGGCGGGATCTCCTTTCACATGAGCAGGTGCGCGTGAAGGTTCCCCAGAAATTGCCATGGAAATCTGCGGTCTGCTCCATCTGCGGCGAGATAGTTCCCGACAACATGCTTGTCAACGGTGTCTGCAGCGACTGCCGGTCACAATCCTACTATGAGAAGGTCACCTGCTGAGATTTGGCATTCCAAACGATGGAAGACCTGAATCCCGTCGGCACAGAAGGCATCACATGGAACTCTCACCTATAGGGCTCGTGCATTCAAGCATCCGATCAAGGAGCGATATGCCCATCCAGGGCGTCAGTGCGGAGGTTGAGATCTTTCCAGAGTATGTGGCCGGGCTCGAGGGTGTCGAGGAGAACTCGCACCTGATACTGGTCTGCTGGCTGCACCAGGCGGACAGGAGCGTCCTGAAGGCGGTCGCACGGAAGATCTCAGACGAATTACCGGAGAAGGGCGTTTTCTCTCTCCGTTCGCCGGCACGGCCAAACCCCCTCTCGATCTCCGTGGTGCGACTGTTCGGTGTACGCGAAGGCCGATACCTTCTGCTTGAACACCTCGACCTTATCGATGGGACACCTGTTATCGATATCAAACCTTACCAGCCGGGGTGGGACTGTGTCTTTTCCGCAGCCGGGCATGACCGAACGGAAAAGATCCGGAGGATGAAGCCCGGTGACTATCGCGCCAGCCTCATCCGCGAGGCCGTGAACTACCACGGAGATGTCTGCTGTGGTGTGGCTATCGGGGTGCGGATCGCAGAAGCGGCGACGCGCATACTAGACTGCGACCTGCGGCACCCTGGTGTAGTCGTCGCGCCAGGCGCCGACCCCTGCATCCTCGACGCGCTCATCGGTATCACCGGCGCGACGCCGGGAAACCGGCGGCTGAGGTGTTCGGAAGGTAGACGTTACGCTGTTTCCTCTTCCGAAAAGGAGGTTGTCTTCCGTCTCCTGGCCGCTCCTCAGAGTGTCGATGATATATTTGCAGCCGAGGAAACGTCGCTCTTTGAGTGCACGGTTCACAACCGGCCGCAACCGAAATAACCAGTAACCAACGGAGTCCAGAGATGACCCACAGGTACCTGAACCTTACACCGCTTTCAAGGGCGCTTGCGGTCATGCGGCAGAAGTTCCCACCGCCCGGGCGCGCGGAGAGCGTGCCGCTGCAACTCGCCGTAGGAAGGGTAACCGCCGAACCGATCTACGCCGTCTATTCCGTCCCAATGGTCGACACCGCGAAGTTTGATGGCTACGCGGTGAGGAGTGGCGAGACGCTCGGAGCGCAGGATCAGCGGCCCCTGGCACTTACCAATTATTCCCGCATAAACACCGGCGAGGTGCTCCCCCAGGCGTTTGACGCCGTGATCATGGTCGAGGATACCTGGGAAGAAAACGACCGGGTATGGATCCGGAAATCTGCCGCCAGGGGGCAGAACATCCGTCGGGCGGGCGAAGATATCCGGGCGGGCGAACTCGTACTCCCGAAGGGCCACCAGATCCGGCCTTTCGACATAGGTGCAGTCGCGACCTACGGTATAACCAGTGTTATGGTGCGGGCGGTCAGGGTCGGTATCATACCGACGGGGAGCGACCTTGTCCCGCCCGGCACGCTGCCACGTCCGGGGCAGACGGTCGAGACAAACACCCTGATGGCAGAGGCCTATCTCAGCGGTATGGGTGCCACCTGCCGCCGCTACGGGGTTGTGCCGGACGAGCCGCACCGGATCCGGGAAGCGGTGGCTGAAGCGGTCGCCGAGAACGATCTCGTCCTCCTCTCAGCAGGGACTTCGACGGGCAGTCGCGACTTCTCCCGTGAAGCCGTCGCCGAACTCGGCGAGATACTCTTCCACGGCATCGCCATGAGGCCAGGAAAACCGGTGCTGCTCGCGGGTCTCGACGGAAAACCGGTGTTCGGGATGCCAGGATATCCTGTTTCGGCGCAGACCGTTCTCCGGGAGGTTGTCGCGAACCTGCTTGTGTGGTGGGGGCTTGCGCCCCCGCCCGTTGCGGAGATGGATGCCCGGCTGGCCAGCAGGCTGGCATCAGATCTCGGGTTCGATGAGTTCGTACCGGTCTCGGTCGGCCGGGTGAACGGCACATGCTGGGCAACACCGCACCCAAGGGGTGGCGGCATCCAGATGGCGGTGGTCCGGGCAAACGGTTATCTCCATGTCCCTGCCTGGCGCGAGGGGATCGAGGCAGGGGAGGTGGTGCGTGTCAGTCTCACCGCTCCATCTGCCTCGATCGCCAGGACAATTGTCTGTGTCGGGAAGCGGGATCCAGCCCTCGAAAAACTGGGAAACCGGTTACAGGATTCTGGCTACCTGCTCCACTGCTGCAACGCCTCGACGATGGGAGCGGTGCTGGCCCTGCGGGCGAACACCTGTCATGCGGCATCGATTGTTCTCCCGGATACGGAATCCGCCTGGAACGACCAGGTGTTCCGCTATCTACCCGGCGTGAACCTCCTGCGGCTGCCGCTCGCCAGGACGGAACTCGGGATCGCCTCAACTGGTGAATTAGATCCGGAAAGGCTTGCTTTGCTGAGGGTTGCCAACCGCCCAAAGAGCCAGGCGGCACAGGTTCTCCTTGATGCCTGGCTTGAGAGGGAGGGGATTGGTTATCCCCATCAGGACCAGGACCTGGCAGCCGGTGCAAAGGTGCGGGTCTGCGCGGGCGCGGAGGCGCGGGAGGCGAGGCTCAGTTTTATCCCGATCGGTTATGAGTCTTGCAATCTGGTGATCAGGGGGGAGGTTGCCTCAGAGGGGGGCATTGCGGCCCTCATCCGCACAACAAGGTCACAGGAATTCCGCGCGTACCTTCGGACAATCGGGCGGGAACCGGCAGGGGGCGCCGGCGATGAACCGCTCCCTGCCAGGGACGCTGCACCTGCTCGAAACCAATAACTGTTTTTTGACATGACCCTACTTCATGCGAGTCAGCGAACAGACACGCGACCAGGTCATGATGGTTCTCCGGCGACTGGTGGAGGCTGCCGGCAGGAAAGACGTCGGCGGGATCCTGGCGCTCACCGACGCCGATTTCCGTGGTTTCTGGAGTGTCCCCGGCGAAAAGGTGATCGGTAAAGAGGCGTTACGCCGGCACCTTGAACGTGGTTTTACGCAGGTGGATGCGGTCACGCTTGAGTTCTCCAGCGTCCATATCGGCGCCGAGGGGACGGTCGCCTGGGTCATGGCTGATCTGACCTGCAATCTGGTCAGGGGTGGAGTCGGGCAGACCATGGATGGGCTGGTGACCGCGGTCCTTCGGGGGACGGGGCACGCCTGGATCTTTGCTCAGATACACTGCACATTCCCGGCGATCCGGGGCAGGTGAGACGGCAAACCGGCCCCGGATCAAATGCAGGATGTTCACGACTCCTGGTCGATCGGAGCCTGCGCAAAGAAGAGCAGATCGGTGCCTTCTGCGTCCGTAAGGATCAGTCGATCACCCTCCACACGCCAGGTGGAAACGTTTCCAAGGAGGCCGAGGTAGCGCGACTCCTGCTCCATGACGCCTTCCGGCTCCTCACAGTACATGAGGGTGGTAAAGAGCGATGAGACCGATAGGTTCGACCCGTCAAGTGTGTAGCCGCCACCGTAGTGGTTGCAGCCGGCAGAGCCACTGACATTTCCATCAGCGCTGAAGACGGCCGTGACTGTGGTGCCGGCGATCACGGAAGAGACCGCTTCCTTCCCGGGTATGCTGTAGGACTGAAGTGACCACAGCGTCCCCGTGAACGGTGCAGGCGTCACCTCCGGAGCCTGCGCAAAGAAGAGCAGGTCGGTGCCTTCTGCGTCCGTGAGGATCAGTCGATCGCCCTCCACACGCCAGGTGGAGGCGTTTCCAAGGAGGCCGAGGTAGCGCGACTCCTGCTCCATGACGCCTTCCGGCTCCTCACAGTACATGAGGGTGGTAAAGAGCGTTGAGACCGATAGGTTCGACCCGTCAAGTGTGTAGCCGCCACCGTAGTGGTTGCAGCCGGCAGAACCACTGACATTTCCATCAGCGCTGAAGACGGCCGTGACTGTGGTGCCGGCGATCACGGAGGAGACCGCTTCCTTCCCGGGTATGCTGTAGGACTGAAGTGACAAGAGTGTCCCCGTGAAGGGTGCAGGCGTCACCTCCGGAGCCTGCGCAAAGAAGAGCAGGTCGGTGCCTTCTGCGTCCGTGAGGATCAGTCGATCACCTTCCACACGCCAGGTGGAGACCTCCGTTAGTAGGGTGAGATACCGGTTTTCCTGCTCCATGATGCCCGGAGGTTCACTGCAGTACATCTTTGTGCTGCCTGGTGGCTCGATCACGAGGGTTGCGCCGTCAAGGTGATAGGCAGCCGCATACTGGTTGCAACCGGCAGAACCACTGACCCTGCCATCGTCATCGAAACTGGCTGTAACCTCTGTCCCGGCAAGGAGTGGAACGAGCGTGCCGTTACCGGCAACGTACGAGTCGAGAGTCCAGGCGGTCCCGGCGAGGCTGGGTGCTGGAGAGGGTGTTGATCCATCATCGATGCAGCCCGCGGTGATGATGCACGCCGCGGCGATGACAAACAGAGACGCCGCCACAACGATGGTGTCCCTGCTTCTTCTTCTGTTTGGTGCCATACAACATCATGTTGGTTTGGGTGGGTGATAAGCGGATTGTAAACTACGGGAAAATTCGAACCTATACGTGTTCAGTTTACCAAACCAGACAATCAGGATGGTTATTCGGATCCGGTCACTGCCTGTGCCAATCCATTCCGGCGAGGGAGAACTCACAGCCGGGCAGCTGAACCTGAAACGGCGTCTCAACATGCGGTCATTCCCTGATGAGGTTCTGGCATACCTCCGCTGCGGCAGCAATATCTGTGTGTTGAATGGTTTTACTTCTTCATCTACCGGTTGTTTTCCTATGAACGTTCAGCGGGGGTCTTCACGACCATCCGATGGGCATTTGAGGGGGAAACTTTCATGCCAGCTGCATCTTAAAGTCATAACTGACTTTTTATCAGGGGAATCAAATGGCTTTATTTACCGGACAGCGCGGGACCGAGGATACGGCACCCGATCCATCCTCAGGTGCACCTGGCACAGACGGTTACAGGAGATTGAACCGGCGGTGCATGATCTCGATCTACATCAATTACGGCATATGGTATGCGATCCTCCTTGCGATCTGCGCTTTTCTTACGACCTTTTCGCAGAACCTCTCTGACCCCTATTACGAGATCGCCCGACTTGCCCTGCTGGGGGTTCCGGCGGCCGTCCTGGTGTATGTGGTGGTGGCCCCGCCGGTCTTTTACACACGATACCGCTACAGGATCACCGACGACCGGGTCGAAGTGCGTCGCGGCGTTCTGGTGATACGCCATACCCTGGTGCCGATCGAGAGGGTGCATCAGGTGGAGATCACCAGGGGCCCGATCAAAAACCTGCTCGGTCTTGCAGACGTTGCCATCACCACCGCAGGAGGCGTGGCCACCATCAATTACCTGGAGCTTGAGGAGGCGGAGAGGGTTGCCGAACTTCTCAACAAACTGATCGGGGAGATGCTGCGGGAGAGGCTGCAGGCGCCCGCATCATCGGTGACGGGGTCAGCAGACGAATGACCGGAAGAGATCGCGAGACCCCGGCTCGCAGCAGCGCCGCGAGAGAGCAGTCGACCGATGATCGAGCTGCTGCAGACCATCCCGGCACCGCCAGCCGCACGGGTGAGATGGAGATCTGGGGGAAACGGGTCCGGTGTCATCCAGGGATCATCGTTGAAAAAACACTTCCATTCGCTCCGATTCTGTTTATTCTCATCATCACGCTGGTCGGCAGACCGGCGGCAGCAGCTGCACTTGCGGTTCTATTCATCGCGGTGGTGTTCATCAACTACAGGATCTGGAGCCGGACAACCATCCAGTTTGACGATACCGGCGTGGTTGTGGAGCGGGATACCGTCTTTAAGAGGAAGAAGACAATCCCCTACTCGAAGGTAGCATCGGTCAACATAAACCGTGGCATTACAAACAGACTGCTTGGAACATCGAGTCTGTTGATCAACATCAACTCTGGGAGCGGTGCCACGGTGCCGGAGGCCGTCCTGACGTTCGAGCAGGACACGGCGGAGAGCATACGTTCGAGGATACTGCACCGCCTCTACACCCACAGCGAGGATCAGGATGAGGGGGATGAACCGGTCGAAATGCCAGCATTGTTCTCCCCGCTGGATGTGATCCTGCACGGTCTCTTCAGCGTATCGACCTACCAGACCGTCTCCGGTCTCTTCTTCCTGGTCTACTCCGTCTTTCAGTTCTACGTCTCTGCGGGAACCGATGGCGGTAGCGCCGGGGCAGTGGTCTCGCTCCTGATCTTTGCCGCCCTGCTGGTGGGCCCCATTATCTCACAGATCTTTTACTACTACAACTACCGGGTCTACCGCAGGGGTGATACGATATACCTGCAGCACGGACTGATCCGTAGTTACAGGACGTCGTTTGACGTCTCCAGGATCAACGCTGTCCGCGTCAAGAGCACCCTCGCGGCCAGGCTGATGCACAGGTCATGCATCGAGGCTGAGGTGGTGGGACTTGCGTCCGGGAAAGGGCAGAGCCTGCGCCCCGTTCTCTGTCTCCTGAAGGACGATGCAACGCAGCAGACCCTTCTCCGGGAACTGGTGCCAGAGTTTGTCTACGACCGCAAACCAGAGAAACAGCCTGAAGGCGCAGCGAGAGTGCTCCTGATCGAAGCTGGTGCGGCTTCTCTCGCCCTCGCTCTGGTGATGATCTATCCCTCCATCTACCTATACCGCAGGGCTATGACCGCGACCGGGATCGCCGGGCTTACCATGCCCTATATGCTGCCCGTGATCACGGTCTCGCTCATCCTGGCGATATTCTATGCCGTTTACGTCTTATACAGGATCACAGACCTCGATCTCGGAGAGAACCTCTTCTCATTTGTGAACGGCGCGGTCGATCGCGAGACCGTCACGATGAACTATGACAGGGTTCAGATGGTGGTTACTGCTAAAGGCCCGATCGCCAGGCTATTCAACGTTGCCAGGAGCAACATCTATCTGCTCTCTTCCATAGGGGGTTCAAGCATAACCTCCGGTTATTTCCACGAGAGAGACCTAAACGCCATAGGCGAGATCGTGATGGAGAGGATTGCAAGCGGTGACTACGATTACCGGAAGAACAGTCTCTGAGGGGGGACTGTGAGGGTAGCCTCCTCACGCCCTCCTCTCCACGCTGATCTTTAACCCTTCGTTATCAACCGTGGTCGCGATGGCGATCCGGAGACCGAGATCTGCCAGGACCTCCGCCACTTCCTTCTCCGGGCGACCGGTGATGACGGCGATTGCAGGGCCGACCGAACTCATGCCGACGAACTCGAGCCCCGCGCCCCGGAGCGCTGCCATGTAGCGGTAGATCTCAAACCCGTGGTGCTCCACCTCGGCGCGCTTGGAACCGCGGAACTCGATCTCCCAGACGACCTCACCGATCTTCTCCAGGTCGCCACATTCCAGCGCCGGGATGAGGTCCATCATAACCAGGTATGATTTCAGCTCGCGGTCGCGGTAGTCGAGCGTCCGGGCCTTGTTCATAAGGAGGTTGAACTCCTTCTCCCCCGATGAGGAGATCTCAGAGGGTGGGATGACAATATAGACCCGTTTTCCCTCCGCAAAGGCGTGCCGGTAGATGAGCGTCAGTTTATCGCCCATAACCGCCATCCCGCCGTAGGTGCTCGCAGCGGGTCCGACCCCCGTCTCGAACCCGAACGCCACGTTCCCGGCCACCGTCTCCTCGACGAAGTTGCTGCCGAGGAGGAGGCGGAGGTTGTCGCTCGTCAGGGGTGACCCCACCGCCGCGTTGAGGGCGTTTGCAACAGCGATCAGGATGGTGCTCGTGGACCCGAGCCCGACGTGTTCGTAGTGGTGGTCGCGTGCATGGATCTTAAATCCGCCCTTATAACCTACGACCTGCCGGAATACCTCGGTGAAGTGCCGCAGGATCGGTTCGCGTGAGTAGTCAATCTCAGTCCCAGAATCGGTGCACTCGACCTCGGCTGTACAGTAGACGCTGATGGCAAACCCGATCCCGCCTCCACCAGGACGGTCGGGGGCGAACCGGTTCATGTCGAGCACGGCGAGGTGAATCCTCGCCGGGGCGCGTACGGTGACCGTACCGGAGACAGGGGTGAGCCGGTAATCTTTCTGGAGGCCGCACGTCCGGATGTTTTCACCCGGGGAGAAGGAGGTGAACTCATACTCGATGAGGTCGAGGTCCCCGCCCCGGATCTTCATAACAGGCATTCTGCTACCGGGTTAGCGTGCGCGGTCAAAGAAGATATTCTTTCCAGATGCCCTGAGCGGGATGCCGTAGGCCACCCCGCACCCCTCCAGCCAGCCGAGCGCGAGCGCCCCCACACCAACTGAGTACATGACCCGGTTATCGACGTTGTGTATGCTCGCGGTCTTTACCGCAGAACCGACCGCGATCCCGAGGTCAGCCATCCTGACGGCACAGTTCGGGCCCTGAAATGGAGTTGCCGTATGAGATCTCTCGCGCTGCGCATCGAGCATCTCCGCGCAGGTGGCATACCCACACGCACCGCAGTTCAGCCCCACACTCTCTTGCAGCAGCGAACCGATGAGAAGACATGCGTCGCTTGCTGCGACGTTCCCCGCATCCCTTATGAAGAACCCGGTTTTGTGCTTCTCGCCGTAGTCCCGCATCGCTGCGGCAAGCGCCATCTTCTCCTCACCGGTAACGATCATCGTCTTGATTACGTCGGTGCCGGTCGCTTTGGGGGCAGTGCGAGCGGATAGCGCCATAAGACGGGCAACCATCTCTACAGCGTCTGATTCATAATTCATGAGATTACGTGGCACCGCCTCAAGATAAGTGTATGCACAAGTTAACCGAAATACAGAAAAATCAGGGGCAGGTAAAGCCGGACAGGCCGTCTGGAGGGGCGCCCCTTCCATGATCCAGACGCACACGCATCACCGGGTTGCTGGTTTGACGGCCTTCCCCGGAAACCCTGTCCTGAACCCGACACCCTCAAACGAGGCAACCAGGAGGTCAGCAGAATAGACATCGACAGCATAGACCGATGTCATCTCCCCCTCCGAGACCCTGCGGGCTACCGCCTCCAGGGAATCCCCCGCTGGAACAGAGAAGTAACGGATATGAGCGGAGATCGCGATCTGATCGATTCCCTCCATGTTTGCCGCTATGCCAAAGGCATGGTCGGCGATGGCAAAGATCGCGCCGCCGTGGGTAGTGCCGTGAGCGTTCCTGGTGCCCTTGATTGGCATCGTCACACGGACACGCCCATCCTCGATCCCGGTGACCACCATACCGAGCATGCGGGCAAACTCACAGGAATCTGACCGCCGCACCGCCTCGGTGTAACCCTCCGGGATGGATGCAGAACCATTCATGATCAGGCCGCCTCGAGGTGAGTGGAACCTGGCGTTCCTTCAGGAACTAATGCAGAACCATTCATGATCAGGCCGCCTCACCTGTACTCCCGCTTCGTGTATGTGGCATCGCCTGCCTCGCCGCCGGAACGAACGATGTAGAACCACTCCCACAGCGACCTGATAGTCCCGAACTGCTGGTAGCGCCGCATCGAGAATCCCACCTTCAGACCCGGATCCAGGTGGACCCTCCCGAGTTTACGCATCCGCTGCGCGATCTCCAGGTCGTCCCCGGCGTCGATGCAACGGTACATCCCGGCCCGGATGAAAGCCTCCCGGTCGAACGCCGTGTTGCATCCAAGGGTGAAGTATATCGTCCTCGTGTAGTATCCCAGGCGTGAGAAGGCGTTTGCACCGAGGAGCGATAACCGGTTCCGGAGACCGCCCTCGATCGGGTATACCGTGCCGTATAACTGGACTGTATCATGCGCTGAGAAGTTCCGCTCGATCCGCTCCACCCAGTCCCGCGGGATGATACAATCAGCATCCGTCGTGGCTATTATATCCCCCGATGCGGCCATTGCGCCGTCGTTCCGTGCCCCGCCCACCCGTTTGCTCGTCTGGATGAAGACCTGGTCTGCCAGGGGTTCTGCCAGGTCGCGCGTCCTGTCCTTAGAGTTCCCGTCAACGACTATGATCTCGTAGTTCTTCCTCGGCACCGTCTGGTCTGCGAGCGACCGCAGGCAGCGCTCGATGTTCTGCTCTTCGTTATAGGTTGGAACAACTACGGAGATCATCACTCGATCCACCTTGCGGTACAGTTATTGCCGGCATCGTGGCATAAGCCTGATGCCCTCTTTCCGTCCTGCAAAGACCGTCCGACCGTCCGGAGGACGGGCCTCACTGCCCTGTCAGCTCCCGGTAGAGGTTTATATGAAGTTTTGCAATCTTTCGGATATCGTAGTCTTCTGTAAACGGGCGGGAGAGTGCCGCGTGCTGTTCGAGCAGACTCCGGTCCTCAAGCAGTCTGCCTGCCTCCTCGAGGTTCTCAAAGTAGACAGCGATCTCCTTGAAATTCCCAGTGAACTCGGGGATCTTCCGGGCGACGACCGGCAGACCGGTTGCAAATGCCTCCAGGGCGACCATCGGGAGACCCTCTGCGTAGGAGGGCATGAAGAATACATCGGCGCTGCAGTATGCAGCGGTGATATCGTCGACAAAACCCGTGAATATAACGTTCTTCCCGCAGCGACTCTTCTTCTCCTCGATGATGCTGTAGTCCTGCGAGAACCTGCCATAAGGGAACCCGCCAACCCAGACGAACCTGGTATCCATGTGTTCGTGTGAAAGCGCAAGAAAATCGTATATCCCCTTTCGCGGTGTCTGCTGGGCGACCGTGAGCACCACCCACTCATCCTCCCCGATCCCGTACCTCTCCCTGAACGCCGCCCTTTTCTCGGGATCAGGCCGGAACTTCTCGCGGTCTACACCATTTGGAATGATGGTTGTAGGAACATCCGGTGCGATCTCGTGAACCTCTTCATCGCAGAGGGGCGAGATGCTGATGATGTGGTCAAAACCCTGGTAAATCTCCGGGTAAAGGCGGTTTAATCTCTCAAAGAAGGCCAGGTTACCTATATTGAGACGGGGAGTCGAGTGAGCTGTAAGCACCTTGACACCGGGACTGTAGGCCCTGTTCGCCAGTGCGAGGGGGCCAAATGTGTGGTAGTGGACGAGGTCAAAGTCACGGTTGACAGCGTTCCAGGCGACCTGCAGACAGGGTTCATCGTCCTCTATGAGGGCGCTATACAGCATCTTTGCCAGCGTGGCGCAGCCGATGTACTTGAAGAAGAACATATCCTCGACAAAAAAGTTGACCTTCATGGATGCCCCTCCACAAAGTCGATGGCGCTCCTGATACAGCCGTCCATATTGAGGTACTCAAACTGTGAGAACCTACCGACAAGGTCGATCCTCCGTTCCCGACAGAAATCACGGACGATCGCGATGTTTTTGAGGTAATCGATGTCGTAGACGACGTAGGCAAACTTCTGCCGTTCGATGCCGGTGTAGACGACCGTGTCATGGGATGGTATAAATCCTGCGGCGATGAGCGACTCGACGGTGTGCTCGATGACCTCATCATCGGTCATCCGGGACACGGCATCACCCTCGTTATAGGTGATCTCGGCGAGGATCGAGGAGTGGCCCGGCGGGGCGACCGCGGTGCTGTAGTTCGAGGGGAACGATATCCGGTTGAAGAGGCCGGTCTTCTCATCGGGGACGTATAGCCAGGATATATCAGGCACCTCCCCGGCAAGACCGATGAAGACCGAGCAGAGCGAGTTGTAGCGGAGGGCGCCGCACGCCGCCTGCACATCCGCCGGGACGTCGGTGAGGCAGGGGAGCAGGTGCTGGAGCGGGATCGTCGAGATCAGGCGATCGGCGTAAACGGTCTCGCGGCCGTCGCTCACCGCGAACCCCCCGTTCTCCTCGCGGATAGAGGCGACGGAAAAACCTGTCCTGACAGCAGGGAGGATGGGTTCTGCGATTGCCCTGATCAGGGCCTCGATCCCTCCTCTCACCGGGTAGGAGAAGACCGCCTGGTGAACGTAGCCCTCGGTCTCGATGCCGATGGCCGATTTAATGATGTCCTCGACCGGAGGGCGTGGGATCCGCCCCTCCACCCAGTGGTGCGACATCCGGTTGATGGGGTAGTTCCAGATCTTCTCGTTGTAGGGGATCATGTAACACTCGGCGATACCCCGGCCGAAAGTGAAGTTTATCCATTCGGCAAAGTTCGTCGGCGGCGCGACCTCGCCTTTCTCGACGGCGATGAGGTTCTTGATGAACTCGTTGATGCAGAAGAAACGATCTTCGTCAGGCAACTGGTATAGCCCGTTCTCAAAGGGGTACTTGACGTACCGGCCCTTGTAGAGTATCTTTGTGTTCCGATTCCGCTGGTCGGCGTTCTCACCAAGGACGGAGAGCATGAAGGAGAGAACCTCACTGTCGCGGGAGAAGATTATGTGTGATCCCCCGATATCGAACGTGAACCCCGCCTCTGTCCTTGAGCGGCAAAGCCCGCCAACCTTATCGTTTCCCTCAAGAACGATGACCCTGCCGCCCCGTTCGTGGAGCAGACGCGCCAGGGTCATACCGGTAAGGCCGCCGCCCAGTATCGCTGATTTCACGTCTATATTGTTTCATATCAGTGCCATATATGATTGAGCATCAACGCTGCATACGCAGAAGAGATCGGGGATCCTGGATTTTGGGACATGGTAGCGCCTCTCGTAGACCCCCACCCCCTCCCGCCGGGCATGGGGTGGTGATGGCTGCCAGAGGCCGTGCTCAGGGACGGAAATGTGATGGTTTTTACTGAGGGTTCAACGTGATGCCGGAGAAAATGCCTCCCGGACAAGTGTATCGGCGAAGATTCGGCCGCAGGGGTGAAGATTACGCGGAGGGGAGACGGGTCGTTTCCACTCCCCGTCTCCGCATATACTGTCTGTCGAACGTCTTTCTATGCGGGAGGCGACCACCCCACTTCTATCTCTTTGTAACTCCTGCTGCATGCCCTTCCTCGACCGTGTTCTACCCCTGGCGGTTCAACGCTCCCCGGGGAGCGGGTGGGTAGCAGCAACGGTTACACATAATCTGCATCAGGTTGAGCACTAACGAGACCACCTCTCCTGGAGCACGGGTCTCATTGTGGCACTGAGAGGTGTTTTACACCTTTGAGGTGCGCCCTGCCACAAAACAGGAGTCAGGCAAAAGACCACCTGAGCAACGCGGCATCGGTTTTCAGGGGTGTGCCCCCCAACACCGCAGAAACAACAGGAAA
>Ga0208198_1001987_pt1 | contig 16464 bp, 31 predicted proteins | sample AD_JPNTR2_MetaG_FD_184446 | JGI IMG/M metagenome (GOLD analysis project Ga0208198, IMG submission 184446) | Active sludge microbial communities of municipal wastewater-treating anaerobic digesters from Japan - AD_JPNTR2_MetaG (SPAdes) (version 2) | ecosystem: Engineered > Bioreactor > Anaerobic... | reverse complement strand
GTCCGGTGCAAACCTGTTCAATGCAAATCTGTCCGGTGCAGACCTATATGGTGCAGACCTGTCCCATGCAAACCTGTACGGTGCATACCTATCCGGTGCAGACTTGTCTGATACAAGCCTGTCCCATACAGACCTGTCCCGTGCAAATCTGTCCCGTACAAACCTGTCCGGTGCATGGCTGCAAGATGCAAACCTGTCCCGTGCAAACCTGCGAGATGCAAAGCTGTCCGGTGCATACCTATCCGGTACAAAGCTGGTCAGTACAAATCTGCAAGGTGTAGACTTGTCCGGTGTAGATCTGTCCGGTGTAAAAAGGGATAAATCATAAAGTTGGTGGTACAATGAAAAGAATAAATAATATTGTTGTTCCAGATGTAGAGATTGTTTTGAATATTGATGAGGGTGTTGAAATAGAAGCAACAACAATTTTTGATTAAGGAGAAATTTATGGTAGAAAAAAGGAAAAAGAATAAATGCTGATGTGAATGGAAGTTTGAATATTTTAAGAAAAGTAGCTGGAAATGAATTTCTATCCAGTAGAGGGTTTGTCGTTAACCCAGTAAAGATCAGTTATAGCTTTACAAAATCTTTAGTTGAATTTTTATAAATTTATAAAGATTTATATCAAAGATGAACGATAAAGATTTAAATTCTTATGCTGCTGGTATTTAATTAGATGAATTACTTAGACTACATTAAAACCATCATTGAACCAAAGAAAGAGACTGAAATAAAAGTCTCTTTCAAAACTCATTTAAATGGTGGTGGTTTGGTCTCTGAAGATTCTCAAATAGAAGAAACCGTCTATGTAGGTAAAGACGTAAAGGTAATAAATTCTATTATCAAAGGAAACACAGTCATCTCAGGTAAAGCTCAGGTGATAAACTCAAAGATTAGCGGTAATTCTTGGATCTTTGGAAATGCAATCTGTGAGAACTCTGAGATTAATGAGTGGACAATGATCTTTGGAAATGCACATATTAAAAATGAAATCATTAACAAATTTGAGGTACGGAAATGAACTCAATGGAATATTTAAATAAAATTTTAAGTGAAGAGGAAAGTTCAATCGCTCAGAGAGATGCTGCGACAGCCAAATCAATTAAACCACAACTGATTAATGTTTTAAATGACATTAAAAAAGCTTATGATTTAATCGAAAATAGACTTTCTGAATTTAACTCTCCTGGATTAAAAGCTTCCTTTAATGCAGCAATTAGAGAAGGAATGATCGGTGCTGTTCAAACAAAGGGATTTAATATTCAGGCTGCAGTGAAAAAATTAGAAGCTTGGTACGCCAATAAGGAATAAGAAAAATGAAAACTTTAACAGAAGCAATTCAATATTTTTTAGGTCAGATACAACCCGAAAGACCTGTAACTGAAGTTGGTGAGACTACAATTAATGGTATTGGTCTTGATCAGCATAAACATACCTATAGGATAGATGAAAAAGGTAATGGTAGGACAATGTCTATCATTTATATAGAAAATATTGATGGATATACACAAATGTATCACGATCATGAAATAGTAGGAACTATCATTGGTCCTGCTGCAGATGGACATATACACTCAATTTCAAATCATACACTTTAAGGAGCTAAAAATGAATTTCAAAGACTATTGTGAGAATGTATTAAATGAATCTAAAGAATCTCGTGATTTAATGAGAAAGATGAATTTAGTCTATGTAGGCTATGGTATCTATAAAGATCGACAGGGTAATAAGTATGAATATGATCCTCGTATTAAACAGATGAAGAAATTATCTTCAGATACAAAGTTAAAATATTCAGATAAAATAATTGATAAAATTCAAGGTAGAGAAGCTAAAAATAATAAAGATCAAGGAAGAGAAGCGAAGAATAATAAAGATCAAGGAAGAGAAGCGAAGAATAATAAAGATCAAGTTCAGCAAAACTCTGAACAAACTATGGAAATTAAATCAGTGACGACTGGCAAGGTACGGTATAGTGCAAAAGCAAAGAATATCAAAGAGTTGCTCATGTCAGCCATCAAGTCCGGTGTAGACTTGTCTTATGTAGACCTGCGAGGTGTAGACCTGCGAGGTGTAGACCTGTCCGGTGTAAAGCTGTCCCATGCAAGGCTGTCCGATGCAAACCTGCGAGGTGTAGACCTGTCCGATGCAAACCTGCGAGGTGTAGACCTGTCCGGTGCAAACTTGTCCGGTGCAGACCTATATGGTGCAGACCTGTCCCATGCAAGCCTGTCCGGTGCAAAGCTGTCCGGTGCAAACCTGTCCCGTGCAATTCTGTCCGGTGCAAACCTGCGAAATGCAAACCTGTCCAATGCAGGGCTGTGCTGGGCAGACCTGTCCGGTGCAAAGCTGTTCAATGCAAATCTGTCCGGTGCAGACCTGTCCGGTACAGACCTTGAAAAAAAGGTGTAAAAAAAGTTAAAAAGACAAAATAAATTTATTCCTTTAACTTTAAGGAACTAAAAATGAACATATGCTAATGATTAATTCAGAGAAGGAGCTTTAAGATGAAAGTAAGAGAATATGTAGAAAATTTATTGAATGAAAGTACACCAAGTTGGATTAGACATTTATCCCTTGATGATCTTAAAAATTATGAAAAAGATCATCCTGGTGCCAAAAAAGAGACTTTGAACTATATTCAGAGAGAGCTTTATAATCGGCAGAATAAAGCACCTGCTTGGTTAACAGCAAAACATAAAACCTCTGTTGGTTATGTTGATAAGACAGGTAAAAAATGGGAAAGATATTCAGTTAATACAGAATATGGAAAAGAGAAGGAATTTGTTGAAAAGAATGGTAAAAAGATAGATGTTTTTCCAGTTTATATTGAGAAAAAAGGAAATAGAGAATTTTCTCATTATGAAGATGATGTAGGTAATAAATATAATAAAGATGATGTTAAAAAAGAAAGAATAGATCGAAAATATGTTCCTGCTGGTGGATATGGAAATAGAGAAGGTAAAGAAGATATTGATGTAGAAGAAATTTTTAGAGATTATCCAAATATTAATCAAGAGACTAAGAGTTGGATAATTAGATCTATTGGTAAAGATAAACTTAGTCAGGGTATTGAAGTAATTGAAAAGGAGAAATTAAGTCGTAAACCTTATTCTGATGGAACTGTTTTTGTATTTGGTGATAATGGCAAATATGAAGGTAAATTTGAAGGATCATATTATTATGGGTCAAAATATTCAAATAGAAAACAGGCTATTGCAGGTGGTAAAAAGTTTATTTATGTTCCTGGTCGGAGTGATTTTAATTCTAAAGATAGGGAAATTTCAAGAAATAAATTAAGATCTGGTGGAGATGAATTAGTAGATAAATCTAAAACCGAATGGGGTAGAACATCTACAAAAGATTATTATACTTCTAAATTATCGGCTTATAAACAACAAAAATATAGTAAGGATATTGATGAAAAACTTCCTAAAGTTGAGGCAAATCTTAAAAATTTAATTACAAAAGATTTTGAAACTTCACTTGAAAATTTTTTAAATGGTAAAAATTACAGTGGAAAAATAGAATTAGATGAAAAACTCCAGAAAAGAATATATGATTTTGCTAAATTTAAAAAATTACATAAAGAATTAAAAGAAAAGGGTAAATTTGATTATACACATGAAGCTGATAAATATAAAAATTACCTTAAACAACTTGGTTTTTAAATTCAAAGAAGGAGCTTTAAGCTCCTTCTCTTTTTAATTCTCTTCGTGCAGATGGACATATACACTCAATTTCAAATCATACACTTTAAGGAGCTTTAAGATGAAAGTAAGAGAATATGTAGAAATGATTCTTGAAGAACAAGATGTTCTTTCTGTACGAGCAAAACTTGATGCCAAAAAGAGAGGTTTAACACATCAAAGTCATAATGTCTGGAAAGACAAATCAGGACAAAAATGGAAATGGAATAGTCAATTAAAGAAATTTGATAAAGATACAACAAGAAGAGCTCAGAAATATAAGAATAAAATTACTCGTGAAGCAATCTTAAAAGTCAATGCAGCAGGATTAAAACATCAAAATACCGGTACTTATTGGTTTTACTATACACCAACTCTCCAAATAGCTTATGATTGCGGTCAAATGGGGATAGATTTATCAACTTGCGAAGATGTAACGGCTTGGAGATATGGTAATCCGCCAGAAAGCTACATAAGCACTAATTATAGGGACAATAAATCAGAACGCGGGTTATCCTGCATGGCAATTTTAGGAGAAAGAGAAGTTGGAAGCGCAATATTTTTTAGAGACAGAAAGAAAGTTACAATGAAGGGATTGTTACTCCCTTATAAAGGCAGTGATGGTGAACCTCTAATCCTTTGTTATGACGCTCCGAATTATGATAATTTATAATAGCTGATCATTTCAGAAGAACCATACGTTCCATCATCCTGCAAAACTTCACCTGTTCGTTCTTTTTGTTGTACCATTAAACCCAATTGGAAATCCCATGTGTTGATCATAAACACCTTCACCATCGCTACAAGCAACACTATAGGGAGTTAATCTTTTTCCACTGCTTGTTATTTTTCCTTTTACTGTGGAATAAATAAGAACCTGACCAAAAGCTCTACTGTCAATCCATTGGACTGGGTTGAAATATTGGCGGTTGCCTTAGCGACACCACTTGTTGATGATGGTGGCTGTTCTGGAACAGTTGACATACCTTTTGTTTCACAAAAAAGTAGAAAAATAAAGACACCAATAACAGCTACAACAGTCAAAGTTAAAATTTTCTCCATGATAAATCTTATCCTTTTTTATTTTTTGAAATTGAACCAATAAAACCACTTAAAATTAACAATGGCCCAAATATTCCAATAATTAAAATCCATTTTAAATGTTTTCCGATAAAAGAAACAATAGAATGGATTTTTTGACCAATTTTGTCACCAAAATCATGACAATTATCCATAATCTTCTGTATCCGTTCAACATCTTCTTTTTGAATCATAAGACTCCTTTGCTTTAAAAGTTTGAATAAAATTTCTCCCGGATATCAATGATACTCATTTTATAAAGATCTCGTCTTGGAATGCTTTTGATAAAGCTAAAGACCTCATTGTGAAGTGGTGTAAAGAGTGATCCTTTATTAATCTTATTTTCCTTTCCAGATCGAATATTTTCTACACACCTTCTCATATATTTCCAGAATTGATAATATGGTGTCTTGAGCTTAAACATATATCCATTGGAATCTTCAAAGACTAATCCTTCATGTTCAAATTGAAATATTTTAACCTTAGGATCATAAGAATCATTTAGGATCATATTATATGCATTTAAAAAATATTCCCAATTAATATAAGAAAGGCATTTTTCTTTATATTTAAATCCATATTCTTCGGCAACTCTTTTAACTTCTTCATACGGTTCTTTCTTATATTCAATGGTTCTATGAATAATGTCTAAAAGCCAAATATCTTCTTGTTCATATTTAATGATGTGTGGATCATTAATAGGATCTACCACCTCAAAGACCAAAGAACAATTATTTTCCTTAACATATTTCTTAATAGATTCTTCTTGTTCTTTATTGATCTTAGAGTAAAATATTCTCTTAAAATAATCAGGAAATTCACCATTAATCACACTTTTACTGGTAAGAATAAGCTCATCGATTTCTCCATTGTATCCTACAATCCCAAGAAAACCATTTACCTTAAAATATGATGTAATAGGAAACTGTAGCCGTCGGCTAAGAGCATCTAATTTAGTGTCTTCTCTCTCATTGATATTAAAAAATTTTGGGTAACTTCGAGCCACAATTTCATTAGTATTTGTATTGATAAACAATCCTCTGGCTGTCATTGTCCTTTCATTCCAAGTTGCGTCAAAGAATGCTTTTCTTGAAAAATTAAATGAAGAGATATTAAGATTATTTTTCTTCTCTTCAATTAGAGAATCTTGTCTCAAAATTTCCACCAACTCTTTAACATCTGTTGCCTCTTTAGGTGGTGTAATCTGAAGTTTCAATTCTTTTTTAAATATATCATTTTTAACATAACAACCCGTAATACCATGTTCCTGATCAATATATAAGATTCTCAGATGACCACCAAATTCAACTTTATCACAAAGATTAAAGCAATTATTATTAACCATAGTTGTTATTTTACTTCTGTTTCTATGACCATGAATTTGATAGATCTTTTTACCTTCATAAGTCTTCATAAAGATTTCATCAATATGATTTGAATCTTCGTATTTTCCTACACCTTTAATAAATTGACTGCTTGCTACAGTAATCAATTTTTCGGGAATTTTAGGAACCCCACCATGACTGATAAAGAATGTTTGATCGTGATAGGTAAAATAACTGATTTGACAAAGTTTACGACAAATTTCTCTGACCTTACTCTTTTCTATACCATATTTTTCAAGTTCTGGTTGGGTGTTGTTTTTAAATTCTGGACTTTTGATTAATTCATTATTTGCCCAATTCCAGAGATGAATTTCGTGATTACCTTCTAATAAGATTATATTCTTTTTATCATGAATCTCATAGAGAAAATTAATCATCTGAGCATTTTCAATACCTCTATCAATATAATCACCTACAAAGATATATAGGCAATTGTCTTTATTACCATTAATATCCCACCAAGATTTTAATGCTGTAAAACAACCGTGAACATCACCAATTACATAAATTTTTTCATAATTAGAATAATTATGCTTGCTAATATCATATTCTAATCTCTGGGAAATTTCTTCAATAGGTATCTCTTGAACATAATTAGGAATATTTTGAGTGGCAAAACGAGAATAGATGTTATCAATAACAGCTTCTGGAACTCTCTTATAATTTTCTCTCTTTGAGTTTCTTTCTTTTACCACCTCAATTGGAACATCTCGAGTTGAAATATAAAATAGACGATAACGATATTTATAGGCGAGTTCCTTATATTTTGAAAAATCAGAAGATTTTGAGTGAACGGCATCAATGATGGTAAATTCACCCCGTTCCATTCTCTTTTCAAGAAGATCAAAAAGAGTAGTCCAAACATATTTATCATTTTTTTGAGAAATAGCAAGATCACCATCTATTGTCAAAACGGGAGATTGACAAAGCAATCGAATATTATCAGCACAGAGAGTATATTGAGAAAGTTTATATTTCTCAATTAATGTTGACTTACCCGATCCTGGAGCTCCTGTCATTAACCAAAGTTGTCGCATTATTTATTCCTTTTATTTTTAATCAATTTCTTTTTAATTGTTTTAGGCTTTTCATCAGAATACAATCGTTCTGCAATTTTAAATACCATTGTTATTTCAGGCATAATGTTAAATTCTCCACATTCTTTTAGTTCCAATACAACATCATCATCAATCCAAAATGTAACCTCTGGATCTTTAAATCTTTTGGCTGATCTTAGTATTTTTATCAGTTCAGATCTTTTCATTTATGAATCTCCTTATCATAAAAATTATTAATTATATAATAAATTTTTAAATCAATAAATAAATAATTTTGTTTTTTTTATAAATATTTTTAAAGAATAGGTCAAAATGATACCAAATTTTTATGGCAATAAGACAATTGAGAACGTCACAATCGCTCTTTTAGACATGTTCAATGACATTTATGTTCAAGTCTTAACCTCAGCTGGTGATGAGGTACAGAATTATCGAGTTCCTATCACCGTAGGTCCAAGGTCAAAATTATACGATATCCGAAAAGAAGGATATACCAGCGAAGGTGGAACAAAATATTATCTTCAACTTCCAAGAATGGCATTATCATTTCCTTCTCTCTCTTATGATCAAAATAGGGCTTGTGCCACTAATAATATACGATATTTTTACGCTACAGAGCTTGAAGTCCAAGATATGGATACGTTTATTACAGACATTCAACCAACACCTTATAATTTTGAATATACCTTATCTATTAGAACAAATACGATGACAGAGTGGACTCAAATTGTTGAGCAATTTTTACCTTTCTTTAATCCTGCAGCATATATTAGAATAAGAGAGCTGTCATCTATCAATATAGAGAGAGATTTAAAGGTTTCCATAGGGTCAGTCAGTCCAGTGTTTGAGAACGATCCACAGAGTGAAACTACGAAGAGATCTATCATTTGTGATATCTCTTTGACAGTTGAGGGTTGGTTATATGGTTCTCAGAATACCTCTAAGATTATCAAATACATAGACTCAAAATACTATATAGATCAATCTTCGGAGCTTGGAACTTCTGCTGTTGATGTTTCTTATTATTCAACTTCCGGAATTGGAGTGACTTCGGCTGGAAAACCTATTACCTCAGCAATTCCAGATTCTTCTGTTTATAGTTTTTCAGGAGAATCTGAAAATAGTAATCTATATTGGTTTACTTCAGCTACAAATTATGATATTTAAAAGGAAATAAGAAATGAGATTTAAAATATTTTTAGAAGAACATAAAATAAATATGAAGGATAAGAAAGTAATAAATATTGTTAATCATATTAAGACTCTATTAAATTTTGATATATCTCCTTTTATAACATATACAAAGAAAAATCATTTTAACATTGATTGTAGTAAAATACCATATAATGTTCGTGTAAATATTAAAAGAATTGGATATCAATATGGAAAATATAGAACAGAAGATAATGGAGTTTCTGGAATGGCAATAATTTATAAAAAATAGATAAAAATTATTTAGAAGAACAAATTGAAAATTATGATGAACCTGTAATTATAACAATTAAAGTTCCAAAAGGAACTAATTTTACTCGAACAAAATTTCATGATGATTTTGAATCTGAAATTTTGTTTGAAAGAAATTTAACTTTAAAAAAAATCAAAGAAAATTATTATGAAATTCAAAATAGGAAATAAAAAATGAATTTTAAAGAATATTTAAATGAAAGTAAACTCGATGATATGGATAAAATTGAGATCTATTGTCGAGATAGAGAAAATAGTTTAGTCAAAATTTTATCAGCCATAGCAGAAAGAGGTAATGTTGGTCATTCTTTTGAAATTATTGTAGATCCTGATGATCAACCTATTAAGATTGGTTGGGATGGTGATGGTTCTGATTATATCAGGAAAATTATCAAAAATGGTAAAGTTGAAAGGTAAGAAATCTTTATGGAAGAACCAAAACTCAACTCACTTGAAAAGATGTCTCAATCATTAGGAACTACTTATACTCCTGATGTTAAAAATGAAATAGCTGAGATTAAAAAAGAGACAAAAAGTTTAACCAAAAAAGTCAATCAACCTGAGCTTAAAGATAAAGAATATATTGTTGAACAATTTAAAAATATAGTTGCTCGAGCCTCACATTCTTTACAAGTTTTGGCTGAAGATATTAAGATTGGTTGTAATAATGGATCACATCTTGCGATGGCTGAATTAGTCAAAGCAGCCACAGGAACGTTAAAGGAACTTTTTGTTGTAAATAAAATGATCTATGAGACTGAATTGATGGAGCAACAAGCAGATCCTGAGACATCAAAAGAAACTGAAGATAAAAAATTCATGTTGACTTCTACTGATTTAAGAAATATGATAAAGATGGCCAAAGAAGAAGCAGATATGAATAGAATAGATACCAGCTTTACGATAGAAAATGATAAAGAGACTAAGGATTAACTTATATAAAATTTATATCAAAGTTTATTTTAAAATAAATTTCACCTGAACTTAATTTTTCAATAGAAATTTCTATTTATTTCTAAAATGATCAATTATAATTCTTTTAACTTCTTTTTCTGACAAGACTTATTAAAGCAATACCAATTGAAAAAGAGAAATTTTGTTGAATATGAAAATGATTAAATATTGTATGACAAATTAAACTTATTCCAAATACACAAATTAAATAAATTAAAAATAATATTATTTCTTTTCTAATGTTTTAGTTTTAATAATATCATAAAATTTCATCAATGGTCCTATTCCTGGAAAGAATTCTAAATCTTCACCCTTCCACCACTTATAGAATTCATTTAAAACTTGACAAAACTCTGGAAATTCTTGTTTAGGTTTTTCCATGTTCTTTCTCCAGATCCATTTTAATTGCAACAGTATCCCAAGCAGCAGCTATTTGATTACACATTTGACTACAACCACAAAAACTTGAAATATGTTTTCTAAGATCTTCTCCAGTAAACCATTTAACCACTTCACTCCATTTTATAACTTCAATTAAATCTTCTTCTTTTCTTTCTTCATCACACCTATTAATCTTATTCATCAATTTATAGGTGATTTCATAGATTATAAGAGTTCTTTGAATTTTTGATTCATCTAAGTGGTAAAAAATTATGATATAATGAAAAATTTTTGAAAAGAAATAATCCATAATTAAATTATTAAGACTTGGAATAACTCTAATGTTATATGGAGATCTCTTTGTTCTTTCAAAATGACTTTGAATGTATATTAAGTCATCTATTAAATTTCTTGAATCTTGAATAATTTTTAAATAATCATCATGAGAAATATATTTCTTTTGAAATTCACTTAATTTTTCATCAAATGTTTTATTCATTTTATTTATCCCCCTAAAAATTAAAGTGCTCAGGGCCGGAATCGAACCGGCACGATCAAAATTGATCAACGGATTTTAAGTCCGTTGTGTCTACCTATTCCACCACCTGAGCGTCAATTACCACTCCAAGTTAAAATATTTTTTCATAAGTTCTTTGGTTGAGAGAGTCTTCAGATCTATCTTCAAGTTCAGACATTCATCTTCTGTAATGGCATGAGTTCTTTCAGGTCTTCCGGTTAAAAATTTAATCTTTTTCACACCCGATTCCCAACCTGAAAAAGTATATGTAGCAAAATGTGGTTTTTTGGGGCTCATTTTTAACTCATTTTTAATATAATAATTTTAACCCTTTAAGGCTGAAATTTTTTTGTTTTATATTCATCCAACTCAGTTGTCGCAAATTCTTGAAGCTCTTTCTGTTTCTGTTCGTATTTTGAATCATAAAATTTGAAGATTGGAATGATGATCTCTATTCCATTGATTATTCTTTTTTCCCATTTATCAAATTTCCCAATAGTAGCGATTTTAGAACCATGGATGTAGATATCAGAAGCAATTATTTCATCTTTGGTATATATGTGAATGAAATGTTTTATCCGTCCTACGGTATAAGCCTCACACCAACTAAATCTATTCATCTTGACATCTCCTTAATAATAAATTTATTTTTTAAAAAGTTCCAAATCGGATAAAAAATTCCGTATAACCACCGCTCATCATTTCAGGAATTTTAATATATACCATCGCAGGAACTATAGGATGAGCGCACATGTGCCTAATTCCTGCATTAAATTTATTTTTTTCATATCCAAGTGAAAAATTAAAATATCCAGCGAAAGGAGTAAAACTAAAAGAATTTTTATTAGCCCACATTGGAATTTTTGAATTTCCTTTTATATAAAAATTAAAACAATTAAATCCTATTGAAACATCTGTATAAAAAGTTAAATTATAATTTATTTTATCTTTACGTTCAGTTAAGGAATATAAATAAACTACACCTTCAGTAATGTAACCTATCTCTAATCCATATAAAAAGTGACATTTCGAAGAATCTGAAAATAGAGATGGTGGTTTAGAGTGACTTGTTATTGTGAGGATAAGAATTAAACCTAATGATTTAAATGTCTTTTCTATTTTTATTCTACCTCCACATATTCTTGAATGATCTGAAGAACTTCATCATAGCTTCCAGCAGAAAAACAACGATCTTGCATCTTTTTGGCCTCTTCATTGAGTCCAGAAGATTTAAGAGTCTTAGAAACTTTACCAATGATAGCAAAAACGTTGCCGTCAGTTCCTATCAATTTGCAGGTTGGTTTGGTTGGTTTATTCATTATTCATATCTCCTTTATAATTAAATGTGTGCTTTTATTTGCATCATCAAACCAGAACATTTCCATATTTGATTCTGTCATAAAGCCATCCAGAATACTCTCTCTTCTGCCTACGGGATAGATTTCTCCGTATTTCTGAATGGCTTCTAAGATCATTTGAGTTTTCTGCATTTTTGCATTCTTTCTGATTTATATTTTTCTTACAATATAATCACCAAGAACAAAAGATCCATCTGCTTTTTCTTCACCATTAATAAGAGCTTCTCCAAAAATTTCACCAAAAAGGTCAATATCACCTTCAGAAAGAAAAAGAGCAATAGCTTCTTCTGGATCTCTTGCTTTTAAAAATTCACCATCACCTGGGTGTTTCCCCATTATAGAATAAGTTTCTTTTACTGCCATTTTTTAATCTTCTTTAATTGTGTTTCAATCTACATGTAATAATAAAATATTTTTATAATTTCTTATAAATAATTAGGATAGAAGGACATGGAGATTGCAACTTCTTTCTTCTGCCTTACCAGTTGATTACTTCTATCAAAATTTTATCACTTAACTGTAAGGAGTTTTGAAAGATAATCCAAATGTAAAATGGAGTGAAGAACGAAAACAAATTCATCGTGATTTAATGATTCAATATCATAAAGATAATCCAAATGTTGGAAAAGAAAAAATGAATTATGCTCGAAACTTTGCTTATACTGATGAAGCAAATAATAAAAAGAAAGAAACACTTTTTAAACATTATGGTGTTATTGAATATTTTAAAAAAAGTAGCTGGAAATGAGTTTCTATCCAGTAAAGGGTTTGTCGTTAATCCAGTAAAGATCAGTTGTGGCTTTACAAAATCTTTAAATTTATAAAGATTTGTATCAAAGATATACGATATGTTTAAGTCAAATCCACTATTAAGATCTGCTAATGAAATTGTCCCATACACTAAGGAACAAATAGCAGAAACATTTCTTTGTGAACAAGATATTATTCATTTTGCAGAAAATTATGTTAAAATTGTTACTATTGATAGAGGAATAGAGACAATTAAATTATGGGATTTTCAGAAAAGATTAATTTTAAATCTTCATAAACCACCAGAAGGAAAACGACATAATATTATTTTAGCTTCTAGACAGGTAGGAAAGTCAACCATTTGTCGTGTAAAATTACTTCACTATATTCTTTTTAATAATGATAAAACTGTTGCAATTCTGGCAAATAAAGAAAAAACAGCCAGGAAATTAATGAAGGAATTAAAAGATGCATATCAAAGACTTCCATATTGGCTTCAGGTTGGTGTAAAATCGTGGAATTCAGATTCAATTGAACTCGAAAATGGAATGACTGTTATTTGTAGTTCAACAGCAAGTTCTGCTATACGTTCATATTCTATAAGTTTACTCTTTTTAGATGAATTTGCTTTTGTTCCGGATAATATTGCCACAGAATTTATGAGTTCTGTTTATCCTACAATTTCTTCTGGTAAAACTTCACAGATAGTAATTGTGAGCACGCCCAACGGTATGAATAATTTCTTTAATATGTGGCAAAATGCAAATCAAGACCCTGATAATGAATTCCATCCTATTAAAATTAAATGGAATGAAGTGCCTGGCAGAGATGAGAATTTTAAAAAGAAAACAATTGCAAACTTACCTAAGGGAATAATTCAGTGGAATCAGGAATATGGATGCCGGTTCATCGGCAGTACTAATAACCTTGTAGATCCTGATATTTTAGAAAATATTAAAACAGATAAACCAATTGCTTTAAAATTTAACGATAGATTATTAATATATAAATTTCCAGAAAAAGGAAAGGAATATATCTTAGGAATAGATACAGCATCAGGAACTGGATTAGATTATTCGGTAATTCAAGTTTTAGAGATTAATGGAGATTGTGATTTAGATCAAGTTGCTGTATTTAGAGATAATAAAATAGAAATAAATGAATTTGCTGAGGTTTGTGTAGCTGTTTCTGAATATTATAATAATGGTCAAATGATGGTTGAAAATGATGGTGTAGGGCAAGCGTTAACAAATGCAATATTTTATAATCATGAAAATGAAAATCTGATTAACCTTGATCCAAAAGGACTTGGAATTAATGCTAATAAAAAGACAAAATCAGAGGCTTGTACAAACTTAAAGAAATATGTTGAAGAAAAATGGTTAAAAATTCGTGATCAAACAACTCTTTATGAATTATCAAGATTTATTGAGATTAGAAAAAATGTCTTTCAATGTCAAGAAAAAGATGGACATGATGATACAGTTTCGGCATTATATTGGGCTGTTTATTACTTAAAGACACCTTATTATGATCCTAAGAGTAATAGAAGAGCTAATGTTTCAAAAGAATATGATTTAAATAAAGAAACAGAAGAACCACCAGTGATCATCTTTGATGAAGGTGATAGTTCTTCTATTGAGGTGAATGATTTTAATTATTCTCTTCTTCTTTAACTTCTGTCTTTCTATTTATTTTATAAAAACAGTCCTTTACTTCCCAAGCAAGATGTCCTAACATGGCAAGAATTTCTTCAACACCCTTGTAACCATATTTTTCAATATAAGATTCAAGTCTGGCATCAATACTAAAATCAATCTCTCCAATATGATGAAGTCCCGTATCATCATCGGCGTGATAACAAATTGAAAGTAGTTCTGTTCTTTCTGACATAAAATTATCCCTTCTGACAAATTTCTTTTCCAATTCGTCTTTTACGTTCTCAATATAATTGTTGGATCATTTTTACAAAAATACATATCATATTTTTTTATCTTTTGATTGACCTAAAAAGATACAATTTATGGTATATCATTAGTTATCTTCATTTTATTTCCTTTTTTATCAGTTTGATATTAATCACAGCACAAGCAGGGCAATTCTCTGCTATTAGCAGTGATCTAAGATTAGTTTTTTTACTTGTTCCTGTTACGTTTATTCTCTTAATACCCTTATCATGTTTAAGAGTTATTCTGTGAGTATATAGAGTCATGGTTGTTATTCCTTTATTGGTTGCGGGTTATAATCAGTACCAAAAACGTCATCAGTACCGTAATACTGAACCATGTCATATACACAACATGGAAAAGATTCTATCCAAGTATCAAAAGGTTGTCCAGTGAAAGATTCTATTGTGGATTTTTCAGCCCAATCATCAAACATGGATAACAGGTCTTGTTTTGATAGATAAGCTGAACCGAATAGCTTATTACCTTCATTGTCGGTTGTGTGAGTATCATATATGAAGTAATATTCATCCGATTTGCAATATTTATTTTTGTGCCATATCAATCCGTAATCGAATAAGGATACTTCTAAAGATCCATCAACACCTTTATAGTCTTTATAATCTGATAGTTTTTTCATGATTATTACTCCTTTTTGAAGTTTTTCAAAGTGTTTTTATTCTTATTCATAATAAATGACAGTATGCACTGTCTCTGACTTTCAATGCTTCGGGCAAATAGCCCATATAGATAGCTTCGTATGCTTCTAATGGGCTTATTGTTCCTCGGCTGACAGCATCAGCCAAGTGAATCCAGGGTGTAGCACCCGGACCAGAATTTTTCTTTGCCATTTCCATGCATTTATCATAGAGTTCATCACTAACTAAATGATGCTGTACTGGCGGAATCTTTTTAGAAATCTTAATTACTTCTTTTTTCCACCATACCATTTTTATTTCTCCTGTTGATTGTTTAGGTTAGGTAATGTACTTGGATCTCGGTCACATTACAACCGATATCAGATAGACAATTCTTGTGCGAAAAATAACTTATATCCTCATAATCAATAATATAACTTGTTGCTCCATACTCTATTCTATATTGCTCCAAGCTTTTTATAAATTCATTAAAACAACTTTTGTCTTCTTCATCTATTACCGGATCATTGTTAATCAGCGCCGGCAATAGATGACTCGGAAATCGATATTCGTGAGTTTCTATTAAAGTCATAATAGACTCCTTTTTTGATTGTGAATTATTTACTCCTGTTGATCTTATACGTTTTTGGTTTTTATTACCATATCTTGTGTAGTTTCTGGCTTGTTCTGTACTTGTAATAAAGGTAAGTAAGAACAGGATCTTTAACCAATAATATTTCTCCTGCGTAATCTTTTGGTACTTCTGATAAATCAGATACTCTTAATCCATTAAAATTATTCTCAATATCTTCAGACCAAAATCCATAATATGAACCATCACCAGAATAAGAACCGAAGTAAAAGTATGGCGGCGCAAAGTTATTAAGAGCATCAAACAGATCTTCATTGATGATATAAGATACTGTTTCAAATATTGATTCTCTTATTTTTTTATGATGATCTTTCCATAACATATCTTCATACTCAATCAAAAAATCTCTATATCTTCTGGCTTTTTTGATTATATCCTTATACTTTTTATACTCATAGTTACTTGTGGATAGGTATTCCAATGTATCTGAAAAATTATCCAACAAATCAACGTTTCTCATAGTTCCGTAAGAGATTGTACCGAAAATATATGTACGTTTTTTCATGATTATTACTCCTTTTTAGTTACATAGGGATAATGTCCAAAAGCGGACAAAATTTCATTCGCTTTGGTACTTTTATTCTAACCCCCT
>Ga0208198_1001985_pt1 | contig 16469 bp, 15 predicted proteins | sample AD_JPNTR2_MetaG_FD_184446 | JGI IMG/M metagenome (GOLD analysis project Ga0208198, IMG submission 184446) | Active sludge microbial communities of municipal wastewater-treating anaerobic digesters from Japan - AD_JPNTR2_MetaG (SPAdes) (version 2) | ecosystem: Engineered > Bioreactor > Anaerobic... | reverse complement strand
CCATATTCATCAATCGTCATCGAGACATCAGCCATATCTCCCTTCTCTCCTTTTAAACTTGATAAAAAGTCTTCCTCTGTACCAATATTCCCTGCATCAAGCCATATTTGATAAGCGCTATCTCCTTTTTCCCCTTTCAGCACAGCCAATTGTTCTGGAGTAAAATCCTCATACGTGAACGGATCTCCTTTTTCTCCTTTCAATAAAGCAAGTTGCTCTGACGTGAAGTCTTCAAAAGTAAACGGGTCTCCCTTATCGCCTTTATCTCCCTTATCTCCCTTATCTCCTTTTTCTCCTTTCAATAAAGCAAGTTGTTCTGGGGTAAAGTCTTCAAACGTAAACGGCTCACCTTTTAAACTTGCCAAATAATCATCTATTGTACCAATATTTCCAGCCTCCAACCATATCTCATACGCGCTTTTACCAGGATCACCCTTAAATCCGATCAATAAATCGGACGTAACAGAAAATTCGGTAATGTCGTCAGCCATCATACTGGTAGGTACAATCTGAAAGGCATTTACATCAATCGTGCACTTCCTTTGCAAATCCGATAATCCATAATCTGGTAGTTCATAAGAAAATACCAAATTATAAACACCAAGCGTGTCACAAATTTCTGGGGTAAATTCTATCCGAAGACTATTATCTATAACCTCAAACGGTACTGCTTTAATCTTTGTAAAAACACGAGCAGTTAAAGACGCGTTTGTAATGTTAGACAAGTTCTCTGGCTGACCGCCTCTGGTGATAGTCCAAACAAGCACAAAATCGTTACCTATCCGTATAGTTTTCATTCTTGTATCCTTTGATAATTAATAGTCATAATCAAATCTCCATTCTCATTAATCTCTGCAGAGATGATGGGTGTAGAGCCTATCAATAATGCGTATGGTACACGCACATTATCCACAGTCGAATCAGGATTTACCCTAATCCCAAACGCCTCGAATCCTATCGTTGTAGTTGCAACTGGTATATTAGAGCCTTTTATCGTTTTTATTTCTGCCATATTATTCGTTCCAAATTATTAAATCGTTATCTTCAGAAGTAATTGCCATGTTAAATCCATATTCGTCGCCAACGACATTAATTTTTTTAGTATAAAATTCAGTTGGTAGCGCATCATATTCTTCGTCTGTAAAATCGCCAAATTCACCGTCTCCTCCCCATAATGAAAATCCGTATCTCAAATCGTAATTTCTTATTAAGTTTATCCCATCGGTAGTGGTCGTCTGGTCTTCTTCAAAAACCAGCCGCCAGTCATATTCTGTTCCCGTCTCGTACACTGCTTTTAACATAGTGCCCTTTTTATAGGGTATATCACCTACGACAGCATCTTCTAATAAAAACCATGTGTCGCCTTTAACATAAGAAGATGGCTTGGCAAAGAAGGTTTTATTTTTATCTTTTATATTCTGCGACGTCTCATCAGCCCATTCCTCTAAGTTTTGTCCTCCCGACAGAAACACGGTATTACCCACTATCCTATTTCCTAACCTTGTGAATTTGGTAGTTTCTTTGCCTGTCAGGTCGTATGAGTTTATACCTGAATACTGAATAAACGAAGGTGCATCGTTGCCTACCGTAGAGAGTATCATCGCACCCTGTCTGTTTACATCGGTTGACCCTAATTGAAAGATGGTATCTCCAACTTCTGGTATATCACTGTTTAAAGCAGCATCGGTCTTGCTCAACTCAATGTAATCAGTGCCTACTGCTACCACTTTTCTCCAATAGAATTTCTGTCTTGTGCCTGTGAATATCTGGCATCTTGCGAAGTCGGTATTTGAGAATAAGTTGGCTACTTCTCCGTCTTTAGAATCAAAGTAACATCTGTAAAAATTAGGTGTCTCCTCAACCTTTGTGCACAACATATTAGCTGCGCTGATAATCAACTGACCACCAACACTTCTTGCTTCGTGTATTAAGACTGAAAAGAACTCCGCCCTTTGTCTTACAAGCAATTGGTCAACCTCTGCTACCGATGTACCGTTAACGTTCTTGATAGCTGCACCTGAACCGAGTAGGCCAGAGGCAAACGTGCCAACCTCTATCCCTTCAAGAAATTTTATTAACTTTTGTGCAGTGTCTTCGGATACCTTAGACAGAAATTGTCTGTCTCCTATTAACCTGATGAGACTTTCGGTTTGTTTTACATCCAAAATAGACCCACCAGCCCCGCTTAAAAGGTAATTGATCTGATTTTGTATCTTCTGAATAGTCCCGACTTGTTTCTCTTCTGTGAGTGTTACTTTATAGGTGGGGATAATCTCATCTCCTTCTTTTATCCTTAGGTTGTCGATTATGACACTACCAGCTATCCCCAAATCTGTATCTGCAAATTGAAGATAATCACCCTCGACTATCGTGTCGTGAAGGATAGGATTGCGAGCCATGTAAACAGGGGATATGTTTACCTCGTAGGTGTATCTTACATAATCATTTTTAGATAGATATTCTTGCCCTGCGGCTAATAATCTTTGCGAGGCTGCCTCTATATATACATCTGGCATTTCTATGTTTAAGAGGACAAATTTATCGCCAGCCTTGATGTTCATTGGGGCATACGGGAAATACAGTCCTATACCTTCGTCCAACACCCTATTACATGTTAGTATGTACTTGTTGCCTTCTTTTACGCATGAAAGTATCTCAAACTCTCTGCCGCCGCAAAGGCCGTTTTTCATTGAGATAGTTGCGCCGGGCAAGTAATCGTTTATATCAAATCCAATATCCTTTAAAGTTATCTTAAATGATGGTACATTTGCGCCTTCTTCAAATATACCGTTGTCGGTAATCGGAGTGCCATCGCTGTTAACCGAGTCTGCTGCTATTTCGTCCAAATTACCGTTGTCTCCTGAATCCAAATCTACTATTATACCGGCTGCACTTAATTGGCTTGCGGTCATACCTTCAAGTGAAGGATAAATCTCTGGTAATGATTCATCGCTCCCATCAAAGAACACACTGCCCTCCATTACACCCAAAGCACCTATATTCGGGCTGTCAATATACGGGTCTAATGTGGTATAAGGGAATGACGGCAACATGAGGTTTTGAACCGCCATATTGTTGGGGAGGTATAACGATAAATCGGGCTTGGTTAATTTGTTGTAGTATCTAAACGGTAGGTTTCTTGTGCTGCCGTAAACCCTTAGTCTTGTTATGATTTGTTGGTCAGGATCGGCTATTCTTGTTATTCTGTTTAGTCCGTTACCTTTACCGTACTCAAACACATCGCTTATGATATTACCAGCCGTACCTATGGTTATCGTTCGACCACGAATGATGAAATTTGATTTGAAAATAGTAGATACAAGCGATAATGCACCCCAAACATTTAATCTGTCTGCGGTGATAAATACATTGTTTACGGTTATGTTAGAATCGTTTACGTTTACAGTCCAAGAACGGTCTCCCGTGTAAACCCTGTCAAGATTGGCTTTTATCCTATCTGCTAAGTCGTGTATGGTAAGTGCGTGAAATCCGAATGACGGGAGAGATGAGAAATGAATGAGGTTATCGTTAAGAACATAGTCCAAAAACTCGCATCTTACCAACTCATCCGAATAGCTGTTAAATTTTACGTTATCATACGTGAACGCATCTCCCGTAGTGTTCTTCGTTGCTTTCTTTATGATAGACGGATCGTAGTTTAACGTAAACTGTTCGCCACGATATATCACATAATCACCTATTGAGAAATCTATCGGATAGGGCGATGTTATCGACGCCGTGATAAACCTGTCTCCCATGAAAGAGCCGCTATATTCTAATTTGTGAATATCGCAAAGCTCTTCGTTGTTCTTATTGTAAACCTTCCAACTCATCAGATTAATGCTATTATTTCGCTACCAGAATATTGAGGTTTTACCTTTGTTCTTGGGTCTGTAACCCTAAATCTTATCGTAAATGTCATCAGTTTGCCGTCATAACCAGAAAGATTGGGCTCATAGCTTACAAACCTCACTCCTTTTCTGCCTATGCCTGTGTGTACGTCGTACATCTTCATCTTTACCCCACTACCGTCTTGGCCTGTAAGGTAGTTTAGAAACGATTCTATCTTTGTGCTCCAATAATCGCCTGAATATCCTATTTCAACATTGAGATCATAAGCCTTTAATGGTAAAACACTCGGCTCAAACCAATCTTCTCCGTCTTCTTCTGGCCAATCGTCTGTAACTACGTCCTTAGCTTCTAAGTTAAGTTGTAGCGGGAACGATAAACAAACCATATTAAAGTCTCTTACCAAGTCCTTCAACACAGCGCCTGTTTTTTCTTTCTGAAACAATATGGTATATGCTTCTGCCATAGCGATTATTTACTTACAAATTTAACAATTTAATCAGAACATTCAAAATATTCTCAATCTTTTTCGTGGACTTTTACATCGCCTTCAAACGAAATATTACAATCGTTATTTTTATATACACTTATGCTTGCCAATCCTCTTTGTACAAGGTGGACATCAGCGCATCCGTAAACGGTAACATAAACCTTAGCGTGATCTTTTGCCTCTATCTCAATATCCGAAGCTCCGTTCACATATATATCTCTCACGGAGAATCCGCTGAATACGAATTTACCGCTACTATCAAGAACGACGCAATCACTTTGAGGGTTATTCACGTAAAATTCTGTGTTTACGTATATGTTATTCTTTTCAAGCAACTCTTTGTCTATGTTGTTAACGATAAATTCGTTTGACGGGAAGTTGTTCTCCATAACGAAATCAATACCCTTCTTATACTTGTCTATTAACGTCTGATGGTCAGAGTTTAAGTCCCATTCGTTAAACCACTTGTCGCACAGTCCTGCTTGTCTTGCCGATGTTCTTAGTTCTATGTTGAGTTCTTTTAAGTCCATATCATTTAACTTTTAAAGATTTAGTGCCAGCCGAAACAGAGTTTAAGAAGTCCATGATGTCTTCTGCTATCTTAGACGCCTTTTCAGTGTTTCTCGCTATGTTTTGTAGTTGAATTAATTGTGCTTTACCCAATGAGGTTATCTCCGGCATGTCCGAATCAATAAGCCTCTTGACAAAGTCCAATTGCATTGCGATGTCAGCCCTGATACCGTTTACATAAGAAGCAAGTAGTGAAGCCGTATCTTCGGTTATACCCTTTATCCCAGCCGCCAACCCCCCTTCTTCTTTGTCTGGTTTTTCTTTAAGCGAAACACCATAACTATCCTCCATGTATTTATTGAGAGAATCGAGAGCTTTATAATAGGCCTCCGACTTCTTTTCTCCCTCCATAAGGATTTTGGCAAGTCCTTGCATTTCTCTCTCATCAAGCACATAATCACGCCCGAAATAACCTCCTTTACCATCTTCTCCGAACAAGGCTATTCGTGCTTTCTCCATCATGGGCTGTAATATTTGCATTTTAAGCATGTCGTTCATCACACCGGCTAATATGTCGGCAGATGTCTTTCTAAACGCCTCTGCTCCGTCCTCTCCCTTCTTCCATGCCTCAAATAACGCATCTCCCAATTGAGATGCCCAATTCTTAAAGTCGATGTTTAATAAATCGGATGCAGCCTCTTCGGCAAAGTATCTAAGTTCTTCTTCGGCTTCTTTTATGGCAGCATCATAGTCTGCGAGCTTCTTTTTATCTGTGTGTTTCTTTGCCTCTTCTGCCTTTCTTTGAATCTTTAACTGTTTAAGTCGAAGCTCAAGGTTTTTCTTTTGTTCGGCAAGCAAATCTTTCTGATTACCCAAAGAACGGCGAAGTGATTCTTCAATAGATTGATATGCGGCCTCTAATTTTCTAACCTCAGCCTCGCTTTTTTGGATGGCTTTATCAAGCTTTTTGTCATGTGCTTGCGCTATCTTGCCAACCCAATTAGCCACTTCTCCCATAGCAGCGCCTATGCCGCCGACTATACCTCCTTTTGCAAAGCCTTCTCCTATATTGGATACAGAACTTATGGCGTCCATAGCATAGCCTATACTGTCGGCTACATCCTCATTACCTAATGCCTCAAACATCGATCTTATGCCTCCGAGTGTGCTTGAGAATATGTCAAGGTATGGTTGTGCATTTTTAAACGCATCTGCAATCTTATTTTCAGCCGCCGCCAATTTTATTCCTGCATTAGAGGCCTCTGTTTGTGCTTGTGCGAGAGATTTATATTCTACACTTATGCCTTGTATTTCTTTTTTTTCTACTGGCAATGCCCCACTTTCGTCGGTAGTAGTTGTTGATTTTACCCCATAAGCGTTTACGACCTTTCCACCATCTTCTATGATAGACAAGTTTGCTCTCGCATCTTTCAGTTCTTTTAAAGCGTCTATATATTCTGATATACCTTCGGTTAGCGATTTAAACGGATTGCGAGATTCATATTCATTTTGTAACTTTTTGAGAACACTCATGAGTTCTTTAAACTCGTTTACCGGCAAACTTTTACCCGCAGAAGCCTTAAACTTCTCTAAGTCTGATATGATACTCTCTATAACCGAAGTGGACAATCGGTCAATGTCCTCAAACGCCATTATCCATGTATCACTCTCTTTGAATATCTCGAAGTCTAAAGAAGCAAGTGCCTCCTTAGTTCTTTTTCTACTTTCATCTACCGCTGCTTGTGAAGCTCCGTTCTTAATCAAATCGGCAACATCTTGTTCGCCTTGAGTTATTATATCCTTACGTTGTTGTTCGTAGTTTTTATAGGTACTTAGCAGCTCGGCAGCTCTCATCAAACTTTCATCGGACAGTTTCTTTGATTCTTCTTGATATGCTTTAACAAGTGCAGATGTTTTTCCTCCAAACATCTTTGCTACGGTATCAGGATCTGCTTTTATGAGTTCAGTAAATGATATTCCGACCTTATTGCCTTTTATCTCATCCTCTATTTCTTTCTGCAGTTGTTCTAATACAGACTTAAACCCAACCTTACCCCCGAACACTGCGTTTATGGCAAAACTGTAATCTCCCGATTCTTTGTATAGTTTAGAGAACAAATCCCATTTGGCTATTGTCTCCGTGATCTGTCTCTCTACGTCTGCCAATGTTGTTTCTACCGACTGTCTGTCTAATCCGGTTAATGCTTTAGCGGCCTCAACACGTGCCTGCGTGCTGCCCGTTTTGCGTATCTTTTCTAATTCGGATCTTAATGTATCGGGATCAAATTCTGGGTATATAGCTTTGGCTACACTCTTGGCTCTATCGCCACCTGCTATCTTAACCCATTCTTCGTACATTGAGTTAGCCTCCATCAACAAAGCAACACGATCTTTCAGGATGTCGTTTGTAGTATTATTTTCATTTGTGCTTTCTTTATCTCTTAATGCAATCTTGGCTTTAATATCCTCAATTTCTTTCAGTTTTTTATTCCACTCGTCAGTGCCTATAAGTGAATCATCCATTAAATCTAATTGCTTCTGTGCAGCACTTAACTGATTATCCCAATACTCCTTATTACGAACAGTATTAGTATCATCTCCCATAAGAAACGCAAATTCTTTTTCAAGAGACGTAACCTTCTTATTATAATTTTCTTGGGCTTTAGTAATATCTTTAGTTATATCCAATACACGTTTGCCTTCGTCTGATACGGTAGATATAAGCCTGTTTCCACGAGATAATCTTGAATTAACAACCCCGAAATACTTTCTTGTGCGTTCTTCAAGCTCTTTGGTTATAGTACCCGTTGATGTTAGCTCCGACTGTATGTCTCTGAAAAGAGATTCTGCCGTGTCTGATGTTATTCTTTTGTCCGGCACCCACGATTCGAATATCTCTCTCATGGCTCTTTCAGAGTCTCTACTTTCTTTAAACAGGTCTTCTATAAATCCGATTTTGCGCTTTTCAATCGCCTTAGCCCTCGCTGATGCCAGAACCGCATCTGTCAACAATCTATATGCTTTTTCCTGATTTAGCAACGATGCAGTTTCCTGATCAACTCCAGCTAAATATTCTCCGTATTGATTGATAATGTCTGCCCTTGCATCATTCCACTCTGCCGTACCCTCTGTCGCTCTTTTTAATCTGTCGAACAATATATCCAATTGGGCAATATCTTTTCCTGCCGATTTTGCAAATTCTTCGTTTAGCGATTTTAGTTCTTTCTTGGATAGCTTTGTTGCGTCTCCAAATTTTAACATCTTGCCTATAGCATCGAATATCTTAGCGCCAAAAAACGTCATTATGGTTACTGCAGCAACGATTGCAGTTTGCCAGCTGAATATACTTGAAATAAGCTGTCTCCACACAGGGACTGCTTTTACATTCAGATTCATGCCTTCTTTTTGCTGCTGCCTAAGTATTTTATATTCTTCATTGGCTCTTTTTACCTCATCTGCAAACATGGGTAGGTTATTGGATATGGCTGCAAAGAATATATTAACCCCATAAGCAAGAGATGGCAGCTCTCGTGCTAATTGTTGTACCTGAAAAGTAAGGCCGTTAAAAGCAGACTTGTAATTACCAACGTTTCGCTGATAACGCATTGAGGCTTGTTCGGCCTCATTTAATTTTATGGTTGTTTGCTGGATGTTTTTAAGTAGTTCTTTACCTGCGGCTGCCTCTCTTTCTGCGGCACTTAATCTGTCGTATTCGTAGATTAACTTGGATAATTCGGATCGATAAGAAAGAATACTCCCTTCGGCCAAGTTCTGTTTTTTGGACGCATCAACAAGACTTTTGCCAACTTCGTCCAATTCTTTTTTAACTTGTGAAAACTCCTGTATAATAGGTTTTGCGTCGGCAGCTTTCGGCAAGCTCTTATACCGTTGTTCTAATTCTTTCGTCCGTTGAATAAGTTGTTCGATGTAGCCTATCTCTTCTTGTGTAGCCTTAACGCCTGCATTACTTCTTTTGGAGGTAGATGTTGTGCCACTCATGTTCAACTTTACCTCAAGGCTTTTAAGTTGCTTTAGCGCTCTCTTTTTTATTGCCTCCAATTGCTTGGGGTCATCCTTGTACAGGATAGAGAAATATAACGATCCGAGTTTTGCCATAGTTATTTCTTATTACGGTTTTTGTAATTTTCGATCGACCGATTTATCCTGTCAGCTGACGGCTTGCCGAATTTCTTCTTTTCTGGCTTGATGTATGATACAGGCTTGTCGCTTATGATTAGTTCTAATTGAGCGTTGGTCATTGTCCAATAGTAGTGATACATCGGTATCTTGCAGAATAATATTGTTTTCGGCTGCATCATCCAACTGTAATCTTTTAAGTAATCCCACGCTGCACCGTATCTTGTCCTTGACGGATAGAAGACACTTCTTTCTTGTTCATCATCATCATCGTATCCATCATATCGGTCATCAATATGGTATTCACGAAGTACGATTGCAGCGGTATTTTTTTTTTACCGATAGCCAATACCTCCGTTAAATCTGCTTCGGAGTACTGTTTTACGTAATAAAACCATCTCCACAAGAACGGATAGAATAGCTTTATCTTCAAAAAACCATTAAGAATGATACATGCGGCAGTCTGATAATTAGCTACCGCATCGTTTCCTTCTTTAAGTATGATCTGATTGATCTTTCTTACCGTCCCTGCATGAAGCCATTTGATCTTATACGTCTTGTTTCGTATCTTGGCGTAATCGGGTAGATTCTCTATGATAGAGTTTAATTCGTCTTGCGCTTCTTTAGATGGTTGTTTTACAGTTGCCATAGCTTTATTCTAAAAAAGGGCGGTGATTTTTCGCACCACCCTTAGTGTTATTAAAAAGGATTATCCGTTAAGATTTAGCTCCATTCAACAAGATAATGTCAGCTCCGTCATTATTAGGTTTCGGGAATATCTGAACATTAAAGTAAGCAGGAGTACCAGAAGCAATAACAGGATTAGCGAACATCTCCACATTAGGAAGTGCAATCAATCTCGTTCCATCTTCCGAAGCCAGAATAAGCGAACCAGTAACCTTTTTCGTTTCGGTAGAATATCCTTGTCCGGAGATATTAAACCCATCAATAGAAGAAGTTCCGGTAATAGCCGTTCCCTTTTCAGTCATAAATAGTTTTGCAATGTCTTTATTAACCGATGCAACCTGCATTGTAATGCTTGGGTCTCCAGCGGTAACATAACTTGCCCATTTCTGACCGGTAGTTATCTTAACTGAGGAAATACTTACAGCCCCACTGTCAAAAGAAAAACTGTCTTCAATAACGGGTAGCTCATAACCAAGCTTCGTAACTGTGTTTAGGTTTATGTTTACCGTCGCGTCATAAAATACCCTTTTAACCTTGTCAAAAACCGACTGTAAATCAGTCAGCTTATTCGTAATTGTAATTTCTGCCATAATTGTAAATTGTTAAATTGTTTATTTTGTCAAAATATCAGCGTACACCATCAAATAATGAAATCCTTTGTCGTCGCTACCTCCAGAGACAAGTCTCGGCGAAATAGCCGTAAAATTATCGGTAACTATCGGGAATAATGCTATGACCGACTTGTAAAGATTGTCCAACCCTTGTACATCCTCAACTCCGCCTGCAAAGTCTTTCTTAAACAGGTCTATGCGTAAAGATGCTTCTTGATAGGCATTTCTGTCGCTCATAGTTCCGGGTATGTCGATAACCATGAAACTCGTTTCTGCGTCAGGATTAGACGTAGGCCTGTTAGGTATATATACCTTGCTTATCGTGGATAATGTGGTATATAACGAAAACAGAATGTCTCTTCTCGGAAATGCTTTTGCCATTATTTCATCGGTTTCATGTTGGACATTAAAATCGAAGGAGCTTCGGCTTTAGTCTTTTCGAGTACATTACCCTTCATCACATCTTGAATGTAAGATGAATATTCAGTCCCCGAACACATGACTATCTCCACTCCTTTCGTCCTTGATTTATAGCTGTTCAAGAAGTCAAGCGCAGAGTCTTTACCATATCCTCCGTCGGTATCCACTTTTGCGTAATAACTTCTTGTTCTGCCTTCCCAGTCTGGTGATAACTCTACCCTGCCTTCTTTCTTGGTAAGCTTACCTCTAACTGGCGGCTTTATTCCGTCGTCTTGGTAGTAATATACAAACGTACCGTTTATATATAAACCTACAGAATAGCTGGTTATGGTGTTACCCGTAAATGATCCTATTGGTGATTTGTAGTTTTGTTGCGCATGTCTGACAAGTTCGTCACAAGCATCTTCAAGGCACTTCTGTATATGCTCGAAAGCTATCTTTCTTGCTTTTTCAAGACCTTTATCCAATGCTGCTTCGTTGTTCATTGCCCGGTTGCGTTAAAAAATACGGTAGTCCCCAAATTACCCGCACTGACTTCTACCACAGAACCATCAAATGTCCCTGTTACATCAGTTACGGTCAAAAGATCACCTACCTTAATTGGTAGAGTTCCAGGTATCGATAATCCGTACTTTGAAATGACGACCTCATTAAAGCGTGAAGTGTTCGTGTATTTCCTGCATTCTCCTTCATACACGACTTCTTCCGTACCCTGACTGAACGGGGTTGGGTTGGTCATTCTATAGACCTTGCACGTATGAGGAAATCTGGGGTTATACATGAAACTTCATGCCTAAAGGATTCATTTTAATAGTTGATTTAGTCGTTTGCTCTCCATACTTGCTGTAAATGTAATTAGCCATCTGCATCAATCTTCCGTTGTCCGAAACTCCTTTTTGTATGCCTCCTTCTCTATGTTTCCACCCTGCATCCGCATCATATACCGTAGCAGAAGTGCTTGGCAAGGAGGCACAATATACATATAGGTCTGCTTTGCATAACTCAAGGACTTTCGTAGTAATGGACATAGCTGGTGTACCCATCTCTACGCCTCTCTTTATGAAGATTGACAATAAGGCTTCGTCCGATACAGTGTAACCAACACACCCCCGCAGATATGCTTCTACGGGGATAGTGCTGGTAGTATATTGAGTAGTTGCCATGTCTATGCGGTTACGGTGTAAACACACATATATCTCGCAACTTGCGGAACACAAAGCGCATATATTTCGCTCTCAACGTAAACGCTTTTAGTTTGAGATTCGAAACGTTGCGTGATAAGTGTTCTGCCTCCATCGAAGAATGCGGTACGTACAGTAGGATCACCAGTTAGTACGTGTTGTGCAGTCTTGATAGTCCCAAGCTGTCCATCTGGTACATAAGCCACATTCAGAGGATTGAAGTTTTCAACCCAGTCTTTTTTAAGAGACTTTGTTACAGAATCGTACTTGTCAACCATTGCCTTAGAATCTCTCGGTATGATAGGACACCCTACCATACGATTGATAGCAGCGGCAATGGCGTCATCGGCCAGGTTCTGTGCATAAGAAAATGCAATAGCGTCAGTCCCAGCAGCAGGATAAAGCATGTGCCCGATACGAGTTAACACTTTGCTGTGTGTAAGCATATCATCATAGAGGTCTTGCGACATTTCGAAATGACCCATAGGATAGCCGTTTTTCTTAGCCCATTTGTATTTATCCTTCAGATACTTGATAGGATCAGAACTTGATCCTTCGTTTGCGATCGTATGTTCGTCAGTTTTCCACCAACGATTATCGCCAGACAATGCTTCTTTATTACCTGCAGGAATACCGAAGTCAAACGTAACCCCCTTAATACCTTGAGGGTTGTTGTTGGCGTCAATGGTAAACTGACCCGTAGAAACTATACGCATACGTTGATGGGTAAGTCCATTGTAATTACCTGCTATCAGTTTGTCAATAGAATCAAACTGTAAGCTAAGTAATGCGTCTTGCGTTTCGCTTGTTAAAGCGGCTTCTCCATATTTCTGCGCCAAAATCATTCTTTCACGAAGAATCTTTTGATTCAACGCAAATCCGTGTTTTTGGGGCGGTATCTTGTTAGAACCGATCTTGAAAGATTCGAAGCTCTTATAGAGACCAGGAGAGTCAATATCGGTATAAACAGGGAGTGTAGCAACGCCCAAGTCAGCCTCTAACTGTTCGTAGGTGAAATCTAATTGAATTTCGTCGTCCCACTGAAAGCCGTCAGTTTGAGGTGCATTATACTTCTGATAAAACCTGTCAACGAATTGCTGAAATGATGCCCCGCCTAAACCGAAGTCTAAAAGATCATAATATGATTTTACATTAGTTCTCATCGTCTATCCTCCTAATTTAAGCGTGTTTAAAATAAGTGATTTGTTTCAGAACGGCTTTTACAGCATCAGGGATTGCTTCTGCAAGCATATCTTCAAACACCATTCCTTCATATACGACAGTTCCCGTTGAGGCAGCGTTTGTTGCGTCTGCATCTACCAAAACATCATTATATAAAAGACCGTTAATTTTTGCAATATCGTCATCGGTTGCTGGTTCGACAGGGGCAACACCTTTAATAGCAACGGTAAAGCCGCCAGTTACACCCGTTGCTCCACCATCAAACGCCGGTGCTGCTTTTCCACCAACGGCATTTGCTGTAAACACAACAATATTACCCCCTGCGTCGGCAGACCATCCATCATAAGTGCCGGCAGCAATCTTTGCCGCAACTCCATCTGCCGTATCATTGGCTGCAACGGTAATAGTTGCAGCCACACCGTTAAGCGTAACCGTTACATCGCCAGCGGCGGTAGCTCCTGCGGTTATAACCAGCAAATCAACCTCTGCAACACCCTCAACACCTTCGGTTGCCGAAGATATATCGCTTGCTTTAATTATTTTAATAGTACCGTTTACCGTATCAAGCTGGCACATAGACCCTGCGGGAATAACACCATCAGCGGCAAAATCAGCCGCATTCGAAATGCGTCCCCCAACAGGATAGACCTTCGGAACATCTACCCAGATGTTCTTCCCAGAGCCGAACGTTTTTTCTTTTCGTCCATAATTACTCATAATCTAATTTTTTTTAATGTTATTATTCTTTTTTAGGCATTTTGCCTTGTTCAACCTTTTTGGCAAAGAACTCATCTAACTTACCTCCGTCATTTTTTGGCGGATTCGGATTACCTTGATAAGGTACTGCTCCATCTCCCAAGTAAGACCTTAGTTTTGCCTCATAAGTAGGTTTTACTGTCTCTAAAAGTGATTCTGCAGTTGCATCTTCGGGTATGTCGATAGTAGATACTATGTCCTCCCATAAAGATTTACGAGCCACTTTAAGAGCGTCGGCCTTCGACTTGACTTCGTTACGCAAAGAATTGACCATGTTTAATTTTCTCTCCCTTTCGTAAGCCTGCTCAAGCGCTTCGAGCCGTTTCAGTAATTCTGCATCTCCTTCTTTCGGGTTCTCCGACTTAGGTTCTGCTTGTTGCGGTTGGCTATTTTTTAGCTCACTCATTTTTGCCTCTATCTGTTTCTTTACCGTAGTGGCTGCAAAGTTCGAGATGTTGCCTTGAAACGATTTGATAAGCTTAACTGCTTTGTCGTAAAAGGCTTCATCTGGCTCTGCATCATCAGACAGGTGCAATTTGATGTAGTCCGAAATGGACTGATCGGATACGTCGGTTTGTCCGACTTTTGCTTTGATTTGGGATAAGATTTTTTCTGTCTCCATTTTTTGTTTTTTAATTATACAAATGTAACAAATATTTTCAACAATACAAAGATATTCTTGAAATATTTAATGAATTTATGCGAAGTTATTAAAAGAATTTATTATGTACAACAATTTTTCTATTATTCTAACAATTATCGGCGATTATTTTGCCTAATAATTCTATATTTACGTCAAAATCACTATATTTGCGATAAAGTTTTTAAAATGGATAGATTTGTAACGATTAAAGACAAAGATTTCTATTCGTGGGATTATATTGAACATCTCCGTAAAGAAGATGCCAAAAAGAGAAATCCATATAAAATCATTGCGCAGCGTGGAGGACAGGAGAACATGTTGTCGCAGAGCGCTGATATTATTTTCGGGGGCGGAAGTCGTGGCGGTTCAAAATCCTTTAGTCTTCTTTTAGAGGCCTTAAAAGACTATCAAAACAAAGATTTCAGGGCTACTATTTTTCGTAGGGAGATAGATGACCTTTCAGACCTTATAGACACTTCTCATAGCGTATATGGCGACTTTGGTACATACAATAGATCTAAGGCAGATATGACGTGGAACTTCTACTCTGGTGCATCACTGAAATTTAACTACTATTCGGACAATTACGAAGAGTTTAAAGTCAGGATGCAGGGTAAACAGTATGCGTTTATAGGAATAGACGAAATCACGCATATAGAGTATCAAAAATTTAAGTATCTAATAACCAACAATCGTAACGCATTCGGGATACACAATAGAATATGGGGAACATCTAACCCAGACCCTGATTCTTGGGTAGCTAAATTTATCGATTGGTGGATCGGAGAAGACGGACTACCAATACCCGAACGAAATGGTGTAGTAAGATACTGTTTTATGGACGGAGACGATGTAAGCAATATATTCTGGGGGAACAGTAAAGAAGAGGTATATGAACAATGCAAGGATACAATCGACAAATATTGGCTACCATCTTATGATATTTACGGATCACCTGCCGACTTATTCGTTAAATCCGTAACCTTCGTTGAGGCCAAGCTTGCAGACAACATTCAACTCATGCGATCAGACCCTACCTATTTAGCCAACCTTGCAGGTCAATCAGAAGAACAACGTTCGAGAGACCTTGAAGGTAATTGGAAATACAAGTCGGTTGGCGATGATATGATCAAGATGAGCCACATGGAGGCGTTCTTCAACAATCCGCAACAAACAGGCGACGGAGTACGAAGAGTTTCGCTTGATGCGGCATTCGAGGGAGGAGACAACCTTGTTATGTGGTTATGGGAAGGATGGCATATAAAAGATTTGTTTGTATGTAAGAAAGATTCAAAAGATACCGTAAACGTAGTTCGTGCTAAGTTAAAAGAATGGAGAGTATTAGAGGAGAACTTCACATACGACCTTAACGGGATAGGACAGATATTCAAGGGATTCTTTAATAGTGCCGTGCCGTTTAATAACCGAGAATCTGTGGCCGAAGAAGATAAAGGACTTTACGATACAATCAAATCACAGGCGGCATATCTTTTTGCAAAGAAGCTTATCAATAAAGAAATATCCATAGAACCGACTTTATTGGATTACCGATTTGAGGCCGGCAAGAATAAAAATGTTCAGTTGAGGCAAATACTTATGGATGAACGAAAGGCTATAAGAGCTAATGCGTCGTCTTATGAAAAAGGCTTTTCACTGATAAAGAAGATTGAAATGAAGAAATTTGTCGGCCACTCACCAGACTTTTTAGAGGCTATGTTTATGAGGATGATATTCGAGATAAAATCGAAGAAGAGCAAAGGTGTGCCTAAATTGGGTACGAAATTTATTAGTCCGCAATTTTCTTACAGACAAACATTTAATACACGATACCATTAACGGTAAATAAATTAATTATGAAACCAATCGACATTAAAACCAAGAGAGTGTGGAAGCGGATAACTCCCGCAGGGTATCTTTCTCAATCGAGATTCATATCTACCGAAGAGACGCTTTCTGCAATGAACGACAACATGATGTTTCAGACGGTAACTCAAGCAGACTTT
>Ga0208198_1001957_pt1 | contig 16620 bp, 15 predicted proteins | sample AD_JPNTR2_MetaG_FD_184446 | JGI IMG/M metagenome (GOLD analysis project Ga0208198, IMG submission 184446) | Active sludge microbial communities of municipal wastewater-treating anaerobic digesters from Japan - AD_JPNTR2_MetaG (SPAdes) (version 2) | ecosystem: Engineered > Bioreactor > Anaerobic... | reverse complement strand
TGAACAGGGTGTATACAAGGATACCTAAGAAGAGCACGAAACCGTCGATGTGGCCGATACGCCCGTCCAGCGCTATGAAGAACAGGAGGAGTGAGACCCCCATCATGATGGGCACATCGACGCGGATCAGCTGTCTCGATACGCTTAAAGGTTTGACCAGAGCGGACAGCCCGAGGATGAACAGGACATTGAAGATATTGCTGCCCACCACATTCCCCAGGGCGATATCGGCCCCTGCCGATGTGAGAAGCGCCGACCGGACGCTCACCGCCAGCTCGGGTGAGCTGGTGCCGAAGGCGACAATGGTAAGCCCGATGATGAGCGGGGAGACGCCTGCCAGTACCGCGAGCCGCGACGCACCGCGCACCAGCAGCTCAGCACCTCCGATCAGGAGCGCCAGGCCAAGGATAAACAACACGCCGGTCACCATCCGAGTTTCCTCTCTTCCCTTTTATTACCAAGAACCGCAACCGCTATGGGGCGATGCGATACTATCCCTTCATGGATTACCGCAACTCCCGGCACTACCCGCGACAAAGGCAGTAAACCATCCAGAGCCGTTTCTTTCAGGAGATAGTCCACTTGAGCTGGAACTCTACCTCTTCCCTGCCGTCTTCCCGCTCGTGCTCGATTGCGAGGAGAGCATCGGGCGGTACGGATATGCGCTCTCCCGCGATCTGGATCCTGAACCTCTTCCCCTGCTCGATGCAGTCCGCCAGGCGGCGGAGCTTGTCCGCAAACTGACGGCGGGGATATTCTTTCTCCCTGTCACGTTCAGGCCTCTTCTTTCTTGCGGGCATGAAGGCACCTCCATGATGTCTTTTCAATAATGTACGTCTCAGCGGTGCAGAGATCAACCAGCGGCATAGGGAATGCGTGAGCAAGGAGGGAAATGAGGGTATCGCCTTTCCCTTGATGTTCGCTGCACTGGTTGCATGACCCTTTTATAAAGATCTCTCCCGCAGGAGAGAACAGCTCACGGCCATGGAGAGGGCATTACGGCGAGAGAAGGACCCTTTTTCCAGTACTTTCCTTTACATGGGGGCGGGCCGAATTTTCTCTGTTGATTCCTCAACATTCATTCATTACTATAACTGAAAATCCACAAAATCGTGTGGTCATGAGATCGGCAACGGCGATCCGGCAGCACGAAAGGAGAAAATGAATGCTCGAAGTAACCGAGAAGGCAACACAGATGGTCGAAGAGTTCTTCAAGACCAGGCAGGAGATAGAGCCGCTGAGGGTCGTGGTCGCCGGCGTTGGTTGAGGGGGACCCACATTGGGATTGGCTCTGGATGAGCCAAACGAATCTGACGAGGTCATCGAGACCGGAGGATTCACCTTTATCGTCGAGAAGAGCCTGCTGGAGCAGGCCAAACCCATCCGGATAGATTATATCACGGGCTCCATGGGCGAGGGGTTCATCATCACCTCGGCCCTTTCCAAAAAGAGCGACTGCGGCGGCTGCACAAGCTGCTAGGATGCTTCAGAGCGCTATAGGACAAAGGGGTGCTTTCCTTACGCCCCTTTGTCCTATAGCGTCCCGCCTTTTTTTAACGCAGGAGATCAGGGAACAGACGAGCCGCCGGGGCGGCGAAACCCTTCTGATGATGCTCGCCCGGTGCAGAGGGCCGTGCCCTTAACTCCCTATCCGCTCGATCTGCGCGCACTTCTTCTCGATGCCAATGCCTTATACGGCCAGGATGGTTCGCCGGCCCTGTGCTGGTTTTCCCCGTCCTTGCATTGCTGGAACCCGCCTCTTTCCTAATGGGGTCGATCTGGTGCAAAGCCGGTCCTCACGGCTTCCGGCATGTCTCGATCATCTTGCGGAGCTTTTCCGCACTGAAGGGCTTGCGCAGGAATGCAGTGACGCCCGCTTTTCTCGCCAGGCCTTCCTGCGAGTGGCCGGACTCGGTGGTCACCATGACCACGGGAATCCCCGCAAGCGCAGGTTGAGAGCGCATCTGTCTGGTGAGCTCGATACCGTCCATCACCGGCATGTTCATGTCGGTGATCACGAGATGGTATTCATCACCTGCCAGGAGGAGGTCCAGGGCCTCTTTTCCGTTGCAGGCGGTAGCCAGGCCTATCCCGGTTTCCGAGAGAATGCTGCTGTAGAAGTTCAGCATGGCCCGTGAGTCGTCCACGGCCAGGACCCTGATCTTTTTCTCCGGAGTGGAAACACCCTTGAGAAGACTGATGTCGGCTTGTGAACGGCCGGTGTTCATTTTCTTAAGCCTTTCCTGGAACACATCAGCGAGTTCCCTGTCGCCGGTGCGCACGATCTCGCCCACGAGCCGGCTTCCGATCGTTTCATCCGCGAGATACAGGGCCTCGAAGATGTCCAGAGACCGTGAGGCGATGATGGCCCTGGTCAGCGCCTGGCCATGCGGGGAATCCTTGCCCATGAACTCGATGATCCGGTCGATGATCCAGGGGTTGTACTGCTTGCCGAGTGAAGACACCACCGCTGTCAGCACCATCTCGTCCCGCTCCTGAAGCCCATCAGTCAGGCAGACCAGGCTCTTCATGCCCGGGATGCGGCCCAGGGCGTCGTAGACCGCGAAACGGATGTTCAGGTCTCCGGCAAGTCCCTTGTCCATGGCGGCAACCAGGACGTTTCCGGCCTCCCTGGTGCCGATGAGCCCCAGCACATTGGCGGCGAGGACTTTCCGGTCAGGGTCGGCTTCGCTGAAAATGACCGACAGCGGTTTTACCGCATCGTTTCCGATCTCCACCAGCTCGTGGTGGATCAGTCTCCTGGCGGCGGGGTTCCGGTGATGGATCTGCGATACGAGGAAGCGGACCGCCTTCTCGCTTTTGAATTCGCCCAGGGATTCGATGGCGCTTGCCGTCTCCAGGCTGCATTCCTCATAGTTTTCATCCGAACCGGCCTCAACAACGATCCGGCAGAGGCAATCGAAAGATGCGGCATCAGCCAATACCCCTGTCATCCTGATGCACAGGGAGGCAATAGAAGGGTCTTCGTGGCCCAGGTGCTTCCGGAAGAGATCGAGCGAACCCTGCGGGTCGAGCTGCGCGAGGCTCGACAGGATGATGAACAGCATGCCGTGATCGTTTTCTGCAGCCGCCTGCCCGGCCATATCACGGATTGCCGATGCTGCAGAGGCGAAACGCCTCTGGCCGGCTACCTCAATGCACATGGTCCGCACCTCCCGGTTTCCGGATGCAAAACAGCCTGCGGTGCACTCCTCGCTTGCCGAGAGCAGCGACTTCAGTGTGTCACGGATCACGAGGCCGACGGCGTCACTTACGGGGATGGTTTCCATGAGCGAGATGAGCCCGGGGATCGAATCGAATTCTTTGTTTTCCACCATGGCATTGAGCACGGATATCTGCTCGATGAAATCCTTTGATGTAAAATCGGCAAGCCGGCTCATGATGGCCTCCTTGGGGTGTTCCCCCTCGTTTTCGTGTTACTCGAAGCAGACCTCAAAGGTGAAGTCGCCGTTTTCCGTATGGAAGGGCACGGCGATGACGGGGTGGGTGGTCATATGGCTGATGACATGGTTTTTTCCGGTTATCACCGTGGGAATGGCCCCGCTCATGGGCTTGCCCATGGCCTCCAGCTTCTGCCTGCCGCTTCCCGAGACGATGTTGAGGATCTCGCCCACGGCATCCTTGACATCGTCATTGATCTCGGTGATCTCTTCTCCGAACATCTTGGAGACGATTGTCAGGATGCATTTCTTGGTGAAGGTCACGGAAATGGTCCCCTTGGCTTCGCCGGACAAACCGACCACCCCGGACACATCGCCCTGGGCCACCGGGTCTTTTTTCAGATAGGGCTTGCCCACATGGGCCTCGGTGAAGGCAAGAGACGCCAGTACGTGAATCGTAGCGTCGATGAACGGATTCACCAGTTGTACATCCATACGATCCCCTCATGTTTTCAAAGCTGGTGCTTCAAGGCACGGTATCGGCAAACAGAGGGGAGGAACTGAAGAATAAAATGATATAAATTAAACATTTGTCAGTGTTCAGGTGAAAGAGGGCTACCCGGTATTCCCTTTCAACCCAGGAGCACAGAGCTGGTAGGCCGCGATGCCGAAGGCAACCGCCGCATTGAGGCAGGATTTGGCGCCTCTCATGGGGATGTGCACGATCCGCTCGCAGAGCTCAAGTATGGCGGGGTCCACGCCGGAGACCTCGTTGCCCACTACGAGCACCAGGGTCGGTCCGGAGAGATCGGGGAGCGCCTCCATAAGGGGCACCGAGGAGGGGCCGCCCTCAAGGGCCCACAGCCGCCTGCCCGATTCCCTGAGCGATACGGCCGCTGACAGGCCGTTTCTCCGGTAGGTCCATGGCACCGTGTTCTGGGCTCCCAGGGCGGTTTTGGCCAGCCGGGGGTTGTCCGGAGTGGGTGTCATGCCGCAGAGGTACAGATGCCCGATTCCCGCACCGTCTGCGGATCGGAACATGGAACCCACGTTGTACAGACTCCTGATATTGTCAAGGAACGCCTCGATCCGGGTATTCCCCTTGTCCTTGAGCGTGGCCGTGACCCCATGCTCCTCGTATTCTCCAGTGGCCTGCCGAGTGGGTGAGCCGCACAGCGGGCAGCGCAGGCCTGCCCCTGAGCGTGCGACAACCGGAAAGCGCATCGCACACGCGGGTTCGGTGCATTCCCTGATACAATGCCTGATGATTTCCTTCACAGTATGCAAAAAGCTATCACAGGCAGCCGGGTACGCGCAAACAATAGCCTTCAATAAAGCGGATACGGAGCGAGGGCTACTGGTCCTCGATGCAGATCTCGATGGTGAACGTCCCGTTGTCGGTCTCGAACGGCACGGCCACAATCGACTGCTTGGTGATGTGGGTGATGGAGTGGTTCTTGCCTGAAATAACGGTAGGGATGGCACCCTTGATGATTCTCCCGCGGGTTTCGAGTTTTTGTCTCGCCTGTCCGGAAACAATGTTCAGGATCTCTCCCACGGCGTCCTTGACCTCGTCGTTTATCTGGGTGACCTCCTCGCCGAACATGCTGCTGACGATGGAGAGGATACATTCTTCGGTAAAGCTCACGGATATCGTACCCCGGGCCTCGCCGATCAGACCGACGATGCCGGTGACATCGCCATGGGCGATGTTGTCTTTCTTGAGAAAAGGCTTGCCTGCCCTGGCCTTCACAAAGGCCATGCTCGAGAGTACGTGAAGTGTCGCCTCAATGAACGGATTGACCAGATTTACATCCATGATATCCTCTCTTTTGGTGTTTTCGCTCTATCAATCACGTCCTCTCTATCGGACGGTGTTTCCGAGAAATTTAGCAGGTCATGCACTGTTCTTTGAATCAGCGGCCAAAAGGACAAAGTGCCGCATGGATAGAGCCGGACTATCATCCACGGTTTGATGCCGTGAAGCCCGTATCTCCGGAATCATTGCATTCATCAGTTGCCCTGCCCGTAAAGCAGACCCGCCACAGCTGGGAGACGAGCATGCCTGTCAGCATGAGCGTGCAGCCGAGGTACTGCCTCGATGTGAGGCGCTCGCCCAGCAGCAGCCATCCTCCCACGGCGGCGAACACGGCCTCCAGGCTCATGAGGATCGCTGCGTGGGAGCTGGGTGCGTGCTTCTGGCCCACCACCTGGAGTGTGTAGGCGATTCCCACGGACATGATGCCCCCATAGAGAATGGGCGCAGCGCCCTGGATGAGGGCGTCTAAGGTGATGATCTCTCTGATGCCCCCGACAACGAGGCTCAAAGCGGCGCAGGCCGCATACTGGCAGAAGGCGAGCCTGAACGAGTCCATCTTCGGTGAGAGCCACCCGATGACCAGTACATGTCCGGCCCAGAAGAATGCCCCGGCAAGAACCAGGAGATCTCCGGCCGATACGGTCATGCCGCCGGTCGTGCAGAGGAGATAGAGCCCCGCGACAGCCAGCACGGCGCCGGCCCAGGTCCCGGTATCGGTCCGCTGGCCCAAGAATATGCCCAGGATGGGAACGATTACCACATAGAGCCCGGTGATGAAGCCGGCGTTGCCGGCCGTCGTGTACACAAGCCCCACCTGCTGGAGCGACGCGCCGGTGAAGAGCACGAACCCAGCCAGGAGACCGCCAAGGATGGTCTCCCTCCTGTTCGCCCGGGGGGCCCGCCCGGCTGCGGGCCTGCTGCGGAAAGCGATCAGGGGGAGCAGGAACAATGCCCCGAGGGCAAAGCGGACACCGTTGAAGGTGAAGGGGCCCACATAATCCATCCCGACCCGCTGCGCCACGAAGGCAAAGCCCCAGATCAGCGCGGTGATGAAGAGCAGCACATCCGATTTGACAATCTGCATATTCATGGCAACAGGCCGTCCTCTCTTCCGGAGATGTTCTGGTGCAGCAGCCCTGCGATCAAGCCGGATGTGCTGCAGCTTTTTCGTGCCCAACTAGTAACCTTAACCGGGGAAAAAGGCAATGCATCTTTGGCCGCACCCCTCATTCAAGGCGGCGTGCAAGCAGCGGCCATATAACGCAAAGGCCTGTGCGCGGCCCTCTCCGTCAAGGGCTTTTTCCCCCTCCTGTGCCACTGCGGGAGCGGTTGCAGCATCACGTCCCGGTGATGGCAGGTCTCATCCCTGGCAATGGCATCGTTTGAGAAGGTCTGGCTTGACTCTGGGGAGGTTGGTCTTATCGGCACCTTCCGGTGCTGATCTCGTCTATCGATCCCGAGAGGCCGGGAAGGAGAAGTATGGAGGGCTGCCTCAAGGTCACCCGATGGAGCGCCTCTCCGAACGAGCAGCCCAAGTAGAGACAGAGATAGGCGATGACCACGGACGGAGGGCGGCTTATCCCGCGGCTGGAAAAGACCAGCACCCGATGCCCCTGGGCCGCCATAGAGTGGATCCACCCCGCAGCATCGGCGAGCAGATCTCCGGGAGCGGTTTCAAGCTCTGCCAGGGGAACTTTATGATAGGGCAGCCGGGGTGCTGCCAGGTTCCGCTCTTGCGCGACGCACAGGAGTGCGGTGATCTCAGGGCCGGGGCTTACAGCCTCGTCGTATTCACCTGTTGCGACCTGTTCGAGTATGTGGTGCATGCATGTATGCGAGAAGGGACGGACCAAATTCCCCTTCTCTCTCCTTCCTTAAAGGGCACTATACGCCGGTCTACCGGATGGAGTCCATAATGCATTGCAGGGATGGGGCGATCTCCTTGAGGGTGGCGGTGGACAGCCCGCCGTAGTAGTGCCCGGGCCAGATACGGGTGTCGCCGGGCAGAGCGAGGATGCGGCCGATGCTCTTTTTGATGTCCGCCAGGCTCCCGCCCGGGATGTCGGTACGCCCGATCCCCTGCACGAAGATGGTATCCCCGGTGATGAGGTTTCCCGGCCAGAAGAGGCAGATCGAGCCCGGAGAGTGCCCGGGTGTATGCATCACCCGGATGGCCGTCCGCCCTAAGGCGAGCTCGGTGCCTTCGGACAGGGTGAAGGATATCTTCGGCGGGATCCGGGCCGTGAAGATCGCAGCCAGGGAAGAGCTGGCCAGGCGATTGAAGAACCCGCTGTCGCCGGGATGGGCAAGGATGGGTGTCTTATCGGCGAAGAGGTGGTTTCCCATGGTGTGGTCGGGATGGATGTGGGTGTTGATCACCCGCCTGATATCCAGCGAGCCGAGATCGACCCGGGTGTCCATGTCGGCCGGCGGATCGATGACCATGCTCTGGCCCGTTTCCGTGTCGGTGAGCACGTAGCTCAGCAGGGCGAAGGATGGGCTTGCGATCTGCCGGATATCGAGCATCTGATCCCGGCCCTCTTATGTTCTTGCGGTTGAGATGATCTTCTGGAAGAGCGGCAGGAGTATGGTCGCCAGCACCACACTTCCCAGTGCCTGGATGATGTTGGCCGGCACCTCGGCCAGTGCTACCTTCTGATCGTACATGATCGTCTCGGCGATGAAATAGCCGAGGACCATCCACGCGGTCGCCAGTGTGAAGCACATGATCTGCAGCGCGCTGATCCGGCCTCTCTTCAGCCTGAGAGCGCCCGCTATGGCGGATACGATGAGCGCCTCGATGCCCTTGATGATCAGGGTCCACAGGGCCCACTGGGGATAACCGCCCAGGATGTCGGCCAGCGCCGACCCGACGCCGCCTGCGATGAAGCCGCCCACAGGCCCGAAGAACAGGGCCGCCAGGAGGACCATGCTGTCGCCGAGATTCATGTAGCCGTTGGTCTGAGGCACGGGTATCCGGATAATCATGGTAGAAACGGCAACAAGTGCGATAAACAGCGCCAGCAGCGCAAATTCACGTATCTTCATGTTTTCTACTCCATGTAGGACAGGGCCCTCTTCAGCCGGGGGATCGCCCGGTCGCGTCCGAGCGTGGCGAGCACCTCGAATATCCCCGGCGACACGGTCTTGCCGGTGAGCGCCACCCGCATGGGCTGGGCAAGGACCTTGAACTTCAGGCCGGTTTCGTTCAGGAGAGACTGCACGGCCTCTTCGAGGGCCTCCTTGCGTGAGAAGTCGGTGTTTTCCAGCCGCTCGACGAGCATCCGGAAGGCATCCCTGATCTCTGGGGTAAAAAACTTCTCGCAGAGGTCCTCAGGCGGCTTACGATCGATGAAGTAGAAATCGCCGAACTCGACCATCTCTTCCAGGGTCTTGGTCCGCTCCCGGACATCCGTGACCACCCGGGCGAGATAGGAAGGCTCAGGCACGGGATATCCCTTGGCCTGGAGAAACTCGGGCAGGAGGCCTGCAATCCGGTCAGGGTCGCCGGTCTTGATGTAGTGATGGTTCAGCCACAGGAGCTTCTCGGGGTTGAACACGGCCGCGCTCCTCCCCACATCGTGGATGTCGAAGAGCTCGATGAGCTCCTGGCGTGAGAAGATCTCCTGGTCGCCGTGAGACCACGAGAGCCTCACCAGGTAGTTGACCAGCGCCTCCGGGAGGTAGCCCATGTCTTTGTACGCCGTGACCGAGGTGGCGCCGTGCCTCTTCGAGAGACGGGTCTTGTCCGCGCCCAGGATCATGGGGACATGGGCGAAAGAGGGGAGGTCGAACCCGAATGCCTGATAGAGCAGGACCTGCCTCGGGGTGTTGTTGACATGGTCGTCTCCCCTGATGACATGGGTGATGTTCATCAGGGCGTCATCGATGACCACCACCAGGTTGTAGGTGGGCATGCCGTCTGAGCGCAGAAGGATGAAGTCGTCAAGCTCGGCGTTGTCCACCGTGATTCGCCCCTTGATCATGTCGTCGAACGAGGTGAAGCCGGAAGCGGGCAGGGCGATGCGGACAACGCGGCCCGGGCCCGGGCCGAGGCCCTTGTTTCTGCAGGTCAGATCATACTTGGGCTTCTCACCCTTTTCCAGTGCGATTTTCCGCTTCGCCTCGAGCTCATCGGGAGTGCACTCGCACCAGTAGGCCTTGCCCTCGTCCAGGAGTTTCTGGATATGCGAGCGATAGATGTCCAGGCGCTGGGACTGGAAGATGGGGCCTTCGTCCCAGTCGAGCCCGAGCCATTCCATCGCCTTGAGGATTTGGAGGCTCGATTCCTCGGTCGAGCGCTGGGCGTCGGTGTCTTCCACCCTGAGGATGAACTTTCCGCCGGTGTGTCTGGCATGGAGCCAAGAGAACAGGGCGGTCCGCGCCCCGCCGATATGGAGATACCCGGTGGGTGAAGGTGCGAATCGTGTCCGTACAGTGCCGTCTCTGGTCATGTCTACCTCTGTACCTGTGACTTGATATAGTTGAGCAAACCGCCCTCCTTGAGGATGTCACGCTCCCGGGCGGAGACCTGGATCGAGCCCTCAAGCCTCTTCCCGGATGCCGGGTCATGGATTGTCAGGGCCCCGCTGCCTTCGAGGGCGGCCGTGATGCCGGAGATCACGATGCGGGAGCCCTGCTTGAGGCCCTCATACGTGTCCTGACCGACGATCACGGGGAGAATCCCGAAGTTGATGAGGTTCGAACGGTGGATCCGGGCGAACGACCGGGCGAGCACGGCCTTGACTCCCAGATACATCGGGGCGAGTGCGGCATGCTCGCGCGAGGACCCCTGGCCGTAGTTCTCCCGGGCCAGCACGCAGCCCGCGCCCGCCTGCCGGGCGCGGGAGGAGAAGTCCGGGTCGATCCCGGAGAACACGTAAGAAGAGATGGCCTCGATGTTCGACCGCAGGGGCAGGATCTTGGCCCCCGCAGGCATGATGTCGTCGGTGGTGATGTTGTCTTCGAGCTTCAGGAGGACCTCCATCTCGATCCGGTCTTCCATGGGCCCGCGCCTGGGGAGCGGCCTGATGTTGGGGCCCCGGGAAATCTGCACGGTTTCGCCCTCTTCAGACGGGGGGATGATCATGGAATCGTCGACCAGGAACTTTTCCGGCAGGGTGATGTCAGGATATGCGCCCAGGTCTCTGGGGTCGGTGAAGCAGCCAGTCAATGTGCACGCCACGGCGACCTCGGGGGAAACGAGATAGACACCTGCGCTTGCCGTGCCCGACCTGCCCGGGAAGTTGCGGTTGAAGGTCCTGACCGATACGCCTCCGGTCTTCGGGGCCTGGCCCATGCCGATGCAGGGCCCGCAGGCGTTCTCGAGGATCCGCGCCCCGGCGCCGATGATGTCGGCCAGTGCGCCGTTCCCGGCCAGCATGGCGAGCACCTGGCGCGAGCCCGGGGCGATGGCGAAGCTCGTTTCCGGATGGATCTTCCTGCCCTTGAGCACGGCAGCCACCATCATGAGGTCTTTGAGCGAGGAGTTCGTGCAGGATCCGATGAGCACCTGATCGACCTTTTTCCCGGCCAGCTCTCTCACCGGCACCACCTTGTCAGGGCTGTGGGGACACGCGGCCAGAGGCTCGATGCCGGAGAGATCGATCTCGATGGTCTCGTCGTACACCGCACCCTCATCCGCGGCAAGGGGCCTCCATGCATCCCCTCTGCCCTGGGCCGCGAGGAAGGCCCTGGTGACCTCGTCGCTCGGGAAGATCGAGGTGGTGGCGCCCAGCTCGGCGCCCATGTTCGTGATTGTGGCCCGCTCGGGCACGCTCAGAGTGGAGACGCCGCTGCCCGTATACTCGAATATCCGGCCCACGCCGCCCTTGACCGTTACCCGCCTGAGCACCTCAAGGATGACGTCCTTGGCGCTCACCCAGGGGTTCAATCGTCCGGTGAGGACGATTCCCACCACTTTCGGCTTGGGGATCGAGAAGGGCATGCCCGCCATGGCGGAGGCCACGTCGAGCCCGCCCGCGCCGATAGCCAGCATGCCGATGCCTCCTGCGGTCGGGGTGTGGCTGTCGGAGCCCAGCAGGGTCTTGCCCGGGACCCCGAACCGCTCCAGGTGCACCTGGTGGCAGATGCCGTTGCCCGGACGGGAAAAGTAGATGCCGTATTTCCGTGCGATGTCCTGCAGAAAGCGATGGTCGTCGGCATTCTCGAACCCGGACTGCAGGGTGTTGTGATCCACATAGCTCACCGAGAGCTCGGTCTTGACCCTGTCCAGCCCGATGGCCTCGAACTCAAGATAAGCCATGGTGCCCGTGGCGTCCTGGGTCAGGGTCTGGTCGATCTTCAATGCATATTCCTTTTCATTCTCTCCTATGATGTGCTCATCGATGATCTTTCGAGCAAGGGTCTTCTTCTCCATGCATGCTCCCCGAATGTATTCTGTCCTTCTTATGCCCTATGCTCTCTAATCCATGACTCCCTAAGAGTCAATAGTTCCTCGGATTTCAAGATTTCGAGGACGGGTTCACATTTTCCAGGCCATTTCTCCCCCATCTTGCTGTTCTTGGGGAAACGTCCCAGTGAAGAGGTTCGGGCTGGGGAAAGACTTTGACAATGAAATCCGGCATGCGGTTGTACCGTCATAAGAAGCGGTAATGGTATCGTCAGAGAACCATCCTGCATGATGGGGACGCTTAAGTCCGCAGAGGCCGTAATGCCTGGCATCAATGAGAAATAGACAGCTTGCCGGAAGCTGCTTTCATGAGAAAAAGTGAATAGGATCGGCTGTTTCTCTCAGCCCTGTAGCGACACGAGGCAAATGTGAGCCAAACTTTAAGAAAATTTTGGACACACCTCCCGATGAGGTGTGTCCATCTGAAGGAGGGTTACACTGTTACTCTGTTGTTCTGCCTCTTTTTTAAGCGGAGGCAGCATGCTTCATCCTGTACAAACCTCGTGCTCCGGGAACGGCATTCCGAATATCTATAAGCATGCTGCCTCCGGTTGTATGAGGGACTGTAGTGGTTTGGTGTGTGCGATCGATGATTGGAGCATAGTGGTTACCATTATCAGTCCCCTCATTTTCTGAAATCACCTTTTTCAAACGCCCGCTGCCTGCATGAAAATAAGTCAGCAGAACAGATATTCTGATGAGACCATCCAAGCCTGCCGCTACCTTTGGTGTAAATAGCCATCTTTTATGAATGTCCCTCTTCATAACTCCCTAGAAAATGGATAATACAGATTGAGGATAGGGTGTATCGGTGCAGAACTGAAAATGGGCTAGGACAAAAAACCTGTATATATAAGAACAAACCCGATGGCTGCAGAGATATCAGCGCATTGGTTGCCATCCTCGTACTTGGCTGCTTTGCAGAGTGTGAGAAGATAGGCATTTTGAGGACTCAAGAGGATATGCACTGCTGAAAAGGAAGGCATGCTCATTGAAGGGATTGCTCTTCTGGTCACCGGCATATCCGGTGTATCAACGGATGACCTCCCGGGCGAAAATCTCATCCGTGCATGCACCGGCGATTCGGGAAGACACTACTTCCAGTTGGCATCGTCCTTGATGTAGCTGAGGACCTTTGACGCCACGCTTACCTGCTCGTACCGAAACGTATCGAACATCAGATCATGCACACTTTTCCTGATATCCGTAGCTTGGACTTCCTTGAGGAACCTGTTGATGAAAGGCGGCCTTTTCCGGTGGCTGCCGAACCAATGCGCCCAACGAAGAATTTCCTCTTCCTTGCGGAAACCGTATGGCGGAAGGCGGTCGTACACATCGCGCTCACTCTTCCAGGGCTTGGCAGCCACAGTCTGTGCTGCATCAAAAATGAATCTCAACACATAGTCATCCCTGTAGAGGCTGCTGTCTCCATCCACCACATACTCGATGAGCCGGGAAACCGGACCTCCGGCATCATAGACATTTGCCTGACTTTCAATCAGCATGGTGATTTCGGCTACGATTCTCTGGGCACGATCTTTTATCAACAAGGAATCTTCTGTCATCGATAGGTCTTCCTGCAGGCTTTCTTGTTTGTCACTGCGTTTCGTTAATCCTTTCTTGCCATGATTGCAAGTTCACACCATCCTCGAGCCCGGGTGGAACCGGAACACCATCTTTCATTACATGAAGAATATTCGATAAAATCACCGGTAATCAACAAAAAGCGCATCGAGCTTGACAAGGGGGCACCATTTTTTTAACCTGAGACGCAAGCAGCGGATAGCGGCGGGATAAGGCGGCCATCAGCTAAAAATCGTTTCCGCTTAAGACAAAGACGACAGCCGATGCCCATGGGGAAACAACAAGACGGTGTGACCAAGAGATCCGATCCAAGACGGGCAAGTCATGAACAAGCAGCTTCAAGAGAGCGTCGACATTTACCAGTGCCTTTTCAAACTCTATCCTGATGCGGTTTTTCTCGAGACCATCGATGGACACATCATCGAATGCAACGAGAAGGCGCTCAAGATGTACGGCTATACCAAGGAAGAAATGCTCAGGCTGAGCGTGAGGGACCTTGTTCATGAACAGGCTGCGGGCATCGTCCCCGAATCGTACAGCGAAGAGAACATCACCCAGGGGGTGTTTGTCTGGGTCAGCGGCAGAAAGAAAAACGGGGCGGCCTTCCCCGTCCAATACAGCAACCAGCGCATCACCGTAAACGGCCGCCAGTACGTCTTGGCCTTCGTACGCGATGTCTCCGAACACTATTGGAGCAAACACGACCTCCACCACAGCGGGACCCATCAGACCCCCTGGGACAACCAGGGCATTCCCATCTTGAGCCTCACCTGGGAACGCCACGGCGATACCTTTGTACTCATCGGGTTCGATGATCGCGCAATCACTTCGACAAAGAGCAGGATCCAGAATTTCGTCGGGAAAAGCATCAATGAGCTCTACGCGGACAGGCCGGATTTCCTCAATGATTTCAAAAACTGCAGTACCAGCCTGTCAATCATCCGCCGAAAGACCATCTACCGGTTATTCACCACCGGACAGGAGGTCATCGCCGAGATCACCTATGTCCCCATTTCCGCGAATCTCGTTACCACGCATCTGGAAGATTTTACAGAGAGGGACTCGGCCGAGGCGCTCAACCAGAGCCTGGTGAAAGGCTCGCCGGTGGGGCTCTCGCTGGTGCAGGACGGAAGGTTTTCTTTTACCAACCCCAAGCTGCAGGAGTGCACGGGCTACAGCGAACACGAGCTGGCAGAGCTTGATCCCCACCTTCTCGTACACCCGGATGACAGACATCTTCTGCTCGGTCTGCTGGACCGCACCAGCCACATAAACCTGGCCGGCAAACCCATCGAGATGCGGCTCATCAGGAAGGACGGGAACATAACCTGGACCATGGTCACTGCAACCTCTGTCTTCTACCGGCATAAACAGGCCATCCTCATCAAGTTCATGGACATCACCGAGCTCAAGCAGGCCAGACAGAAGCTCGATGAACTCACCTCGCTGCAGTCTTCGATCATGGCCGCCATCCCCCATGCAGTCGTTGTTCTCAAAGACCGCATCATCACCTTCGCCAACCATGCGGTCGAGTCCGTGTTCGGCTGGAGGCCGGAAGAGCTCATCGGCAAGAGCATGCGCGTACTCTTCCGCTCCCAGGAAGAGTACGATCAGGAAGGGAAGAAATTTTACTCACTCATCGAGAACTTAAAGACCTATTCCATGGAGTTCACGTACCGTCACCGCAGCGGTCACGATGTAGTGTGTCTGACCAGCGTGTCATGGATCAAAGGTACGGGCGAGGACGACATCACCCGCATCGTTGCAACCCATACGGATATCACCGAAAAGAAGCGTGCCCTGGAACGCCTCCAGGAAAGCCAGCGGGTACTCTCCACGCTCATGGGCAACATCCCGGGCATGGTATACCGGCGCAGACCCGGAAAGGAATGGCCCGTGGAATTCGTCAGCGAGGGCAGTCTCGATCTCACCGGATATAGTCCCTCAGATCTCGTGGACAGCAAGGTCACGTCCTTCAGCCAGCTCATTCATCCAAACGACCGCAAGGCTGTCTGGGAGAAGGTGAAAAAGGCCCTGAATGCCGGCGAGCACTTCGAGATAATGTACCGCATCATCCGGGCCGACAGGGAGGTCCGCTGGGTCTGGGAGCGCGGCCTGGGCATCTACTCGCCGTCGGGAGAAATCGTGGCCGTAGAGGGCCTGATCACCGATGTCACCGAGCACAAGCGAGCCGAGTTGGCGCTTGAGAAGTCGCGACGGCAACTGAGCCTTCATGCCGATCACCTGGATGTGCTGCTTGAGGGCGTGCGCACCGAGATCGCCCGGGAGATCCACGACGAACTCGGCCAGATTCTCTCAGCCCTCAAGATGGACCTCTTCTGGCTCAGCCGGAGGATCCCGGAGGGGTGCTCCGACATGATCCAGAAGGTCCAGTCCATGATGCTGCTCCTCGATTCAACCATCAAAACGGTCGAACGGATATTGGTGACCTTACGGCCTTCGATGCTCGACGAGCTCGGGCTGACCGCCGCAATCGAATGGCTGGGCGAGGAGTTCCAGGCCAGGACGGGCATTGTCTGCGAGGCTGTTCTCGAGCCCACACCCGAGCGTCTCATCACCAATGACAAGATATCGACCGCCCTGTTCCGGATCTGTCAGGAGGCCCTCACAAATATCACCCGGCACGCCCAGGCGACTAACGTACAGATCACGCTGAAGACCATGGACGACCAGATCGAGCTCCAGGTAAGCGATAACGGGATCGGCATATCCAATCAGGACGTAAAAAAATCCGGTTCTTTCGGGCTCCTCGGTATCAGAGAGCGGGTCAACCTCCTGGGCGGCAGGGTGAACATTGCAGGCAGGAAGGGAAAGGGGACCGTTCTCAGGGTGCGCATACCCTTACAGTGAGACGATCTCTCGACGTTAAGATCCGCCCGGCTTCCACGAGAAAGAATGGAAAAACTCTCGATATAGTGATCAGTGAACCCGCCAGGCCCGAGATCGGTGCAAAACCGGCATCCAGCAGACAAACAGGCACTGGAGATCGCATACCGGAAATGACCTATACACCATCGAAATATGTCCTAGGAAACAACCGGATTATGCTGACAATCCGGCAGGACTGACTCTGTTGCAAGATTCAGGACTCCACCGATAGTTCATAACCATTATCTATGGTTAACCTTTCTCAAATGAACAAAAAGGAGGAAGGGATGTCGAACGCCTCAGCCGCGGAACATATCGAACAGAGGGAGATAATCGGTGCGCCGTCGACGGCGCGAGTGGAGAAACGCTATCAAGATCTTCTCGATAACGAACCGTGCATTGATTCCGAGCGGGCGGTTCTCTTTACCGAATACATGAAGCAGCACTGGACCGAGCCCCGGTACCTCAGGGCCGGCGGTGCCTTGAAGCACGTGCTCTCCAATCTCACTGCAAGG
>Ga0208198_1001953_pt1 | contig 16658 bp, 11 predicted proteins | sample AD_JPNTR2_MetaG_FD_184446 | JGI IMG/M metagenome (GOLD analysis project Ga0208198, IMG submission 184446) | Active sludge microbial communities of municipal wastewater-treating anaerobic digesters from Japan - AD_JPNTR2_MetaG (SPAdes) (version 2) | ecosystem: Engineered > Bioreactor > Anaerobic... | reverse complement strand
ACGTTGTTTACGAAGTTAACGATAAGGTTAATTGGGCAGGAGTTAACATACTTGATAGGGATGCTGAAGAAACAACCGAAGCTATACACAGTTCTGTTCACTTAGATTTTACATTGGCCAGGGTGAGGTATAATATTAATAGGAACGATGGGAGTCAGAAAATCGACCACATGGTGAAGGGGTGAAGTGTTGTTATGAAAACCTTGTATGAAGCCTGTGTACCTCGAGAAAGTGTTTTTGATGAAAAACGTAGAGAAGATGTCTTGGACCTCACAGACTTAATAGAGGGACGAATTAATCCTGAATCATTCTTTGAAGAAAGTTATTTAACAAATGGTATGGAAATACTTTTAAAAACTGCTTTCAAAAGACTTGCAGGTGAAAGCGAAACTGGACTTATAAAATTAACTCAGTCAATGGGTGGCGGTAAGACCCATAACATGATAGCTCTTGGTTTACTTGCTAAGTATCCTCAGTATCGGAAAAAGGTTATGGGTGACTTTGGAGAAAAGTACGTGAACTTAAGTGAAATTAAGGTGGTCGCTTTCACAGGTAGGGAAAGTGACGCACCTTTTGGCATATGGGGAGCCATTGCGGAGCAATTAGGGAAAAGAGATATCTTCAAAGACTACTACTCCCCACTAAGGGCTCCAGGACAAAGTGCATGGGTGAACCTCCTAAAAGATGAAACGGTACTCATACTTTTGGACGAACTACCACCTTACCTTGAAAACGCTAAATCCATTGCTATCGGTGATTCCAACTTGGCTGTTGTAACAACGACAGCTTTAGCTAACCTTTTCAATGCCTTAAACAAACCCGAGCTTTCCAGAGTTTGCGTTGTTATTTCAGATTTGAGAGCAACTTACGAATCCGGTAGTGAACTGCTCCAGTCAAGTTTTAAGGAATTAGAAGGTGAGATAGATCGTTTTGCAATGAACGTAGAACCCGTTAGGATAAATTCCGATGAAATCTACCACATACTCAGAAAGAAGCTTTTCAAATCGCTCCCAAACGAAAACGAGATAAATCAAATAGCTATTGCCTATAAGGAGAAGCTCGAAGAAACCAAACAACTTGGCTTTACCATGCTCTCACCAGACCAGCTTTACACATGGATAAAGGATTCTTACCCGTTTCACCCTTCCACTCGCGACCTATACGCGAGATTCAAAGAAAACCCTGGGTTCCAGCAGACACGAGGATTAATAAGGCTTATGAGAGCAATGATATCACAGCTATGGAGAGGAGATGAACCTCTTGCGAGAAGAAAGTATCTTGTGAATCCGTATGATTTTGACCTAAATGATAGTGAAATGTTAACAATGATTACACAGATAAAACCCTCTTTGAGTAATGCCATAGCACACGATATTGCTTCGAATGGTCGTGCTGTAGCAGAAACTATTGATAGGGAAATGACAAAGACAACAGACGCTCAAGATGCTGCTAAACTGGTTCTTGTTTCTTCTCTTGCTGACGTTCCGAATGCCGTTCTTGGACTTGCTCCAGGTGAAATCTTAGGTTATTTGACCGAACCTGGGCGGGACATAACCCTTACCAAAAAAGCTTTGGAAGAGTTCACTTTTAGAGCTTGGTATCTCTTCACAGACAGGGATGGAAAACTTTTCTTCCAGAACACAAAGAACCTGATAGCAGAGCTGAACTCACTTGTTGAATCCTACGATAATGAAACAGCGAAAAAGGAATTAAGGAACGTCCTCTCCAAAATGTTTGAGCCTAAAGACAAGGACTGTTATCAGAGAGTTGTTGTTTTCCCCGCCATCGATGAAATAGAACTTTCACGTGATGAAGTCACACTTGTGATAACAGAACCGTATATGAGTGATTCAGGACTAAATCCTGATATTGAGAAGTTTTATGAAGATCAGAGGTACAAAAACCGAGTAATGTTCCTTACAGGCTCCAGAAGAACAATGGATAAACTCTATGAAGTGACGAAAGAGTATAAAGCCATTAACGAAATAATCAAGAGAATGAATGAAGAAAAGATACCTGAGAACGATTCTCAATATCAAAGAGCATTGGAAAAGAGAGACAGAATAAATCTCGAACTCTTACAAGCCGCGCGTGAGACCTTCGTTCAGCTCTACTATCCAACAGCACAGGGGTTGCAAAAGGTAGACTTCAGAATGGAATTTGTCGGGAATGAATACAACGGTGAGAAACAAATTAAGGATGTGCTAACTAACAGGAAATTTATCACCGATGTCTCAAGCGACAGCTTCCGAAAAAGATGCGAAGAGAGGTTGTTTACACAACAACAAATGCGATGGGTTGACATAAAAGAAAGGGCTGCAACTAATCCGTCTTGGCCCTGGCATCTTCCAAGAGCCTTAGATGACTTGAAAGATTCCATGATAAGAAAAGGCATTTGGAGAGAAGAGGGAGGATACATAAACAAAGGACCATTCCCGAAAGAAAAAACCAGTGTAAAGATTCAGGAAATTTTCAGGGACGAGGAAACAGGTGAAGTTACCTTGAAGCTTACTCCAGTGCATGGTGATGTAATTCACTACGAAATTGGGAAACCCGCAACAATATCTTCACCAATACTAACAACACCTAACGACTTTAAAACAAGAGAGCTTAAGATATCATTCCTTTGCGTTGATTCAAAAGGTGAGCATGAAACAGGCGAACCCATAGAATGGCAAAACAAGATAAGGCTAAAATACAAAGTTTACGACAGCAGTGATGGAAGTGGAAAGATTGTTGAACTTCTTGCATTACCTGTGAACGAAAAAATTAAATATACAATAAAGTACACAACCGATGGCTCCAGTCCGTTCGAAAACGGTCAGATTTATGATTCTGAAGAGAAGATATTTATACCAAAAAAGAATGGAGTAACAACTACCATTGTACAAGCAATAGCGATGGCTGAGGATATAACTTCCGAGAAGCTTATGTTCACAGTTCAATGGAATAGTTCCTCCGCTGTTGTATCCGATGAAAAGCGTTTGATACTCAAAAGAAAGTTAAAAACCGATGATACATCAAAAACATACAGGGAACTTGAATTGCTGAAGAAATACAATGCAAAACTGTTAGGAACTCGCGTTGTTATTTATTCCGTTAACCCAAAAACATGGGTAGAATTCGTTACCGATAACGAAACACTCGAAACATCCGCTGAAGCGCTTGAAAAAGTAATAGAAGACTTAAGACAAACTCTCTTACCCGAGGGCAAACATGATATAACAATGGAGAGTGCAACAATAATCTTCGAAAAGGGCTTGGACTTCAAACGATGGGTGTCGGACAAACAAATGTCACTAGATGACTTCAAGCAGGAGGAGATATTGCAACCATGAACGGTAAGAAAAAAACCTACGGCTTTGGATTCAACCCATCTGAATCCCAGCACCATTTCCTGGTCGTTATACCAAAATCCGATACTGGAAGGGTTATTATATTCGAGAGGTTTTCATGGCAAGAAGGTGTTGAAGTCCAAAAAATAGACTATAGTATCGACAAACCTAAGGTAGAACTCGACAAGAAAAAATGGAAACTTATTGAAGGCGTTCTTGAAGAAGAATTCAACACTCGCTTGAAGCAAGAAAAACTCCCCACAGGAAGGTGGAAGATAGGGCAGAATCCCGTTCACAGACTGTTTGGCAAAGAAATGGTCTTATTAGCTTGGGCAATCGAAGATTGCGATCCATCAGTGGTGCCAACTGCTGTAAGAAATTGGAAAGGGCTGAGCCCCGAGGAAAGATGGTGGCTCTTTACAATGACCAATGCCGCAACAGGAGGGCTTAAAGATAGAAGAGGTTGGCGTAAGGCGATTAAATACGCACTCACAGAGAACCCGATAGAAGACTCAAATAGGCAGATGGATATATTCGATTTGATGCTAAGAAGAAAAATTGATGACTAAGTAATTGCACAACTATGACTTGTTAGGGAGGTAATATGATGGATTTTGATAAATCATTTATAGAAGTCCAGTTCCCGGTCTCGAAAATATCAAAAGAAAGCTATAAAGAAAGAAAAGCAGGCGCTGGGCAAACTTTAACAGAATTAGGAAAATGGTGGGGTAGAAAACCTTTGATACTTGTTAGAGCTGCGCTTCTTGGATTGCTTTTACCTGCTGGTAAAGATTCTAAGAAGGACATGGAAATGTTTCTTAAGCTACTATCGATGGATGAACAAGGTTTACTTTTGAGAAAGAAAGACAGCATTCCAATAGAAAAGGTCTATGAACATCTAACACCCTCCGAACGAAAAGAATACATTGAAATTGGAGAAAATGGAAAGCTCATGTATAAAAAGAACCTAAAGAAGGAAGACAGGGAATACCTCCAGCGCTTAGTTTTTAATAGATTGACGTATGATGAAAAACTGACTTACTGTATGAGGCCTGAAGAGCTTGAGAATTTACCACCTGAAACTTGGCGAGAGATAAACGAATACTTTGGAACGAACGCAACGACATTGCAAGAGTTTGTCCAACAAATAGGTGTGAAACGGTTTGGCAAAACCCTGCAAGTTGGCGATTGCTTCTGCGGTGGCGGAAGCATACCATTTGAGGCGGCAAGGATAGGGCTTGATGTATATGCGTCCGACTTAAACCCCATAGCAACGTTGTTGACTTGGTCGGCGTTAGAGTTACTTTTGAACAGTTCTGAAGAGGAGCTTAATCAATTGGAGGATTTCTTAGAGAAGATATACAACTTAGCCGATGCGCAAATAACAGAGTGGGGAATAGAACACAACGAACAAGGAGATAGAGCGGATGCGTATATATACTGTAACGAGGTTGTTTGTCCTGAATGTGGTTGGCGTGTTCCTCTCTCACCTTCTTGGATAATCATTGTCGATACAAAAACAGTCGTCCTTTTAGACGAAAATCAAGATGAAAAAGCTTTTAACATAGAGATAAAGTCAAACGCTTCCAAAGACGAGATAGAGCAAGTTGAAAAATTAGTGACTATAAAAGACGGTGAAATGTGGTGCCCTCATTGTAAGACAACCACCCCTATTAGCGTTCTTCGTGGGGATAGGATACTCGAAGATGGAACTGTTCAATACGGGCTAAGAAAATGGGAAGCGCACGAATTCATACCTCGACCGGACGATGTGTTCCAGGAAAGACTTATCTGTATACGCTATATCAAACAAAATCAAAAGGACAGATACTATACAGCTCCAACCAAAGAAGACCTCAAGAGAGAAGAGAAGGTTATCGAACTGCTTAAAGAAAGATTTGCGCATTGGCAGGAGAGAGGGTATATTCCCAGTAGTAGAATTGAAGAAGGAGATAATACTACACAAATCTTAAGAGAACGAGGCTGGACTCATTGGCATCAGTTGTTCAATCCAAGACAGCTATTGGTCCACGGGTTGCTTATGGAATTGGTAGACAAACACGCAAAGAGCCAAAAGGAAAAAGTTGTTGGGCTTTTAGCTTTAAACAGATGCTTGGATTGGAATAGTAAATTGTCCAGGTGGGATCAATCCCGCAGTACAGTTTCCCAAACGTTTTACAACCAAGCTCTAAACACGCTGTACAGGTATGCAACCAGAGGATTAGTCTATCTGAAGAGTGTCTGGTTCATAGATTTTTCGAATAAAAAAACACAAGTTAAGCAAGGTAGCTTATTTTCGGACTTGTTGAAAGATTCTCCAAAACAAGGAAGATTTAAGGTTGAGCTTCTTGATGCTCGTGAGGTCAGTGAGGTCTGCGACTTTTGGATTACGGACCCACCATATGCAGATGCGGTGAATTACCATGAACTTTCTGAGTTCTTCCTTGCGTGGGACAAAAAGATGCTTCGCACTATATTCCCCGGATGGTACACTGACAGCAAGAGAGCTTTGGCAGTAAGAGGAAGAGGACGAACGTTCAATGAGAGCATGGTTGAGATTTATAGAAGACTTGCTCAAAACATGCCCGATAACGGATTACAGATAGTGATGTTTACACACCAAGATGTGGAAGTCTGGGCGAATTTAGCGCTTATTCTTTGGGCTGCTGGATTGAGGGTAACGGCCGCATGGAACGTTGCAACAGAGACTGAAGCTGCTGGATTGAAGCAAGGAAACTACGTCAAAGGAACGGTACTGTTGGTGTTGAGAAAACAACAGTCCGAAGCAACTGCGTATCTTGACGAACTTTATCCCGAAATCGAAGCAGAGGTAAGAAAGCAAGTAGAAAGCATGAGAGACTTAGACGACAAAGAAGATCCAAATTTTGGCGATACCGATTACCTCTTAGCTGCCTATGCAGCAGCGCTGAAGGTTCTTACTTCTTACAAAAAGATTGAAGATATAGACATTGATTATGAGCTTGCACGGGCTGGTATCTCAAAGGAGGAAACACCTCTTGTAATGTTAATAAAGGATGCTATAAAAGTTGCTTACGATTATCTGGTGCCGAAAGGATTTGACCGATACCTATGGAAATCATTGACACCAGAAGAGAGATTCTACATAAAGGGGTTGGACTTAGAAAAGAACGGGATTTACCAGCTCAGTGCTTATCAAGAACTTGCCCGTGGATTTGGTGTCAAGGACTATAGAGAATTTCTTGCATCAACACATGCAAATAAAGCTCGTCTAAAGACTGCACTCGAGTTTGGCAATCGAAGGCTTTCTGGAACGGACGATTTTAGTAAGTCAACTGTTCGTAATGTTCTTGCAGCGCTTTATCTGAGCATACAGGCTGAAAATGTGCAAAACGGGAAAAACTGGCTTAGAAACGAGTTGCCAGATTATTGGAACAAGAGACAGCTTGTGGTAGAGATTCTGAATTTCATCTCCACTCTTGATAAATATTCAAATATGTCACACTGGAGCTCTGAAGCGCGATATGCAAGACTTCTTGCAGAGCTTGTCAGAAACGATACAGTGTGAAGATGGTTCTTAAATAAGCACACCACCAGAGGAGGAGTAATAGTGATATATCGGTATTCCTCTCGTAGGAAGCCAATACACAGTAGCTTTCTGAATGAAAAACTCGCGAATGCGGTTTCTTACGATCGAATTGCAGGGTATTTTAGCTCTTCAATTCTGGAAATTGCTGGTGAGGCCATTGAAAAGATAGAAGGACAAATTAGAGTGGTTTGTAACTCGGAACTGCAGAAAGAGGATCTACTCACCGCTCAAGCTGCAGTTGCTGCAATGAGAAGAGAATGGTGCAGTAAAAAACCGGAAGAAATCTATAGTAACGCACCTGAACGCTTGAGGAAACTCTACGATTTAATCAAAAGCGGAAAATTGCAAATAAAGGTGCTTCCAAACGACGTCTTTGGGTTAATTCATGGGAAAGCAGGAGTAATAACTTTAAAAGACGGAAGGAAAACAGCGTTTATTGGCAGTGTTAACGAAACGTACTCCGGTTGGAAATTAAACTACGAGATACTATGGGAAGACGACTCAGAAGAAGGTGTAAAGTGGGTTCAAGAGGAATTTGACTATTTTTGGAACACCCCGTACGCGGTTCCACTTGGTGAGTTTATAGTCGAAGACTTAAAACGTATATCCGAACGAAAGGTTATCAAAACAATTGACGAATGGAAAAGCAACCCAGAACCTGCTTCTGTTGTTATCGAATCCCCTGTTTATCGCCAAGAGTTGGGGCTTTGGGAACATCAGAAATATTTCGTTAGTCTGGTCTTCAACGACCATGAAAAGTACGGCGCACGATACATCCTTGCGGACCAGGTTGGGTTAGGCAAGACGATACAACTCGCCCTATCGGCTGAGTTAATGGCACTCCATAGTGACAAGCCAATATTGATTATTGTGCCAAAAACTCTCTTGTGGCAATGGCAAGATGAGATGCTTAATCTGCTTGATGTACCATCGGCCGTTTGGAATGGAAAAGAATGGGTCGATGAGAATGGTATTAGGTATCCATCAAAGGATGAAAGAGATATACTCAGGTGCCCGAGGAAAATAGGAACCATTCCTCAAAGTTTGATAATTTCAAAGTCAGAGCAAGTTCAATATTTACTGTCACTTGAATATGAGTGCGTTATAGTGGACGAAGCACATCGAGCAAGACGTAAAAACTTAGGACCTGGAAAGGAAAATGAGAAACCAGAGCCAAACAACCTAATGAAGTTTTTGCTGGAGATATCCAAAAAAACGAAAAGTATGCTCTTGGCAACAGCCACCCCAGTGCAGTTACATCCAATAGAAGCGTGGGACCTACTTTACATACTTGCACAAGGAAGCGATGCGGTTCTCGGTAACGAGTTCAGTAGGTGGCGAAAAGAACCAGCAAGAGCCATAAGGCTGGTAACTGGTCAGGAACAATTCCAAGGAAATTTCTGGGACTTCTGGGAATGGGTTCGCAATCCATTACCACCGAGTTCAGAGTCAACTGATTTTATGGTAATTAGGAGCGATCTTGAAGTAAGTGAAGATAAGTTTGTTGTTCAACCTCAATTCATAGACAAGCTCAGTGAACCGGCTAAAGCCAGGTTGGAACGGATTAAGGACGATTTTTTTGCGTCTCATAATCCATTCATTCGGCACATTGTAAGGCGAACACGTGACCTCTTGGAAAAAAGTATAAACCCAGAGACAGGGGAACCTTATCTTAAGAGAATAGAGGTTGAGCTCTTTGGAGAAGGTGAGGACGAAGCTATAGAATTGCCACCGTATTTAAAGGAAGCCTACGAATATGCCGAAAGATTTTGCCAATCTTTACGAGATAGAGTGAAGAGTAGTAGCTTTCTAAAAACCATGCTCTTGCGGCGTGTTGGTAGCACAATAATAGCAGGAAAAAACACAGCAGAAAGAATGCTATCAAAGTGGGGAACTGCTTACATTTTAGAAGACGAAGATGAAGAAGAAGATATAGAATTTGCAGGCGAAGAAATTCTTGAAGAAAAGGATTTCAGTTCACAGATAAAAGAACTAACAGGTAACGAAGTTGAGTATCTTAGGACATTCATATCTCTTCTTGAATCAAATAAAGAAGAAGACCCAAAGTACAACCTTGTTCTAAAAATACTAACAGATTCAGAATGGAACTGGATTGAACGTGGATGCATTATCTTCTCACAATATTATGATTCCTCCAGATGGATAGCGGAAAAGTTGTCAAGAGACTTGAAAAGTGAAAAGATAGGATTATACGCTGGTGGAGAAAAATCTGGCATATTTGTTGACGGTGTTTTTGAAAGAGTAGAAAGAGAAGACCTCAAGGAAACGGTCAAAAAGCGGGAAATAAGAGTGCTCGTTGGAACAGATGCTGCCAGTGAAGGGCTGAATCTCCAAACTCTTGGGTCTTTAATAAACCTGGACCTCCCTTGGAATCCAACAAGACTTGAGCAAAGAAAAGGAAGAATTCAGCGAATTGGACAGTTATACGATAAAGTTTACATATATAACATGCGGTATAAGGACTCCGTCGAGGACCGAGTACACTCGTTGCTTTCTGAAAGACTCAGAGCCATATATGATATGTTCGGACAGATTCCCGATATTTTGGAAGATGTCTGGGTGCATGTTGCTCTTAACGAAATCGAAGAAGCGAAGAAGAAAATAGATGCTGTACCGAAACAACATCCATTCCAAATTCGCTATCACGAAAAGTTATCAGCAATCCCGTGGGAAAGCTGTGCACGGGTTTTAGATAACAGGGAAAGGAAAAGGCATTTACTGAATGGATGGTAATAACCGCCAATGGAAAAGAATATTATAACAGGTTGCCAAGAAGTAAGAAAGAGTTAACTCTTTAAGTATTGCTGTCTAAAGGGGGAATATTCATAATGCTTCCAAAAACTTATGAATGTTACAAACCCATACTCGAACTTCTTGCAGATGGGAAAGAACATACGAGAGAAGAGATAATTGAACATTTAGCCAGGTATTTTAACGTTACTGAATAAGAAAGAAGGATGAGACTTCAAAGTGGTAACGATTTTATCTTTATTAACAGGATTGGGTGGGCGATTTTTCATTTAAGGAAAGCCTCTGCTATGGAGAATTCAGAAGACAAGAAGGGTATCTACAGAATAACACAATTAGGTTTGGATATATTGGAAAAAAATCCAGAAGTAATTGATTATAAGTATTTAAATCTGTTCGCTGGTAAGTCAGAGGAGAGTAATAATAATCATTCAACTGAGCAACCACCTGAAGAAATAATAGCTGTTCAGCTTGAGATTCTCAAAGAAAAGCTCAAGGACGAATTAAGACAGAGAATTCTTGAAAAGAGTCCTCATTTTTTTGAGAAGCTTGTTTTGCATATTCACCCCATGAAGGATTTGGAGGGAAATTAGGAGAGTGATAAAATTCATCTTAGAGGGGTGAGTCGTATGCAGAGCAGGAAAGAGTATTCTCCAGAGTTCAAACTTACTGTCGTCAAGGAATATCTTAACGGTGATAAGTCACAAGCGCAGATTTGTGAGAAATATTCAATCTCTCCCAGCATATTCTTCAGATGGTTGAAGAATTACAAGGAATCAGGATACGATGATTCAGTATTCAATGTCAGCAGAGGAAGGCCGGGATCAATCATATCAGATTATTCAAAGATACCGCCATTCATCTTTGAATCGGCAGGTGTTCGGAGAGACGATTCAACCAATCCGAACGACACAATTGCCTTGAAACGGAAACTTGAATACTACGAGAAGATACTGCTCGAGAAGGAAGTACAATTGAGGATAGCATTAGACCAAATAGAGTTATTAAAAAAAACAAACAGCAAGAAAGAGAATCAACAAAAGTAAAATCGACAAATGTTGGAGAATTGTTAATAAGTTTGAAGTACAAGAGAATTGGAGTATGCCTAAGATATCTTTTAGGGAAGTTTCAAATGAGTTCAAGCACATTTTACGCAACAACACGAACGTTCTTTTCAATAGATTGGATAAAGGGAAAGAGCAAAAGAAGATGCAAAGGCTACTCAACAAAGGTAACAGGGGAAACAATCAGCGACGAAGAAATAGAGGGACTTTTAGTTACGATATACGAGAATGAGAACTGTAATGATCCAGAATACTACATCAAGACACTTGGAGACAAGAAGCTCTCGAAAGTACTGAAGAGAAGATACGGAATAATAGTAAATCACAAGAAAATATACAGAATGAGGAAAGAACTCGGACTAATACGTAAGTACAAGAAACATGCAAAACATCCAAAGAAAAGGCCAAAGGATCATGAAATAGGAGAGACAAATAGATATTGGGAAGCAGACATTAAATTCATACCGACAAAGAAAGACGGATACGTACCGATGCTTGACATAATAGACGTGAGAGACAAAACGATAGTAGGGACACATTTGGGACAGAAGAGCAAATCGAAGAACTTCATAGAATGCATAGAAAGAGCGATAGAATACAGGAAAGTAGATACGAAGAAACTGACGATAAGGACAGACAATGGGCCACAATTCAAATCAAAAGCAACGGAAGGATACCTGGAAGAAATGGGAATAGAGCATGAATTTGGATACAAGAACAATCCAAACAGCCAAGCATACATAGAGTCACATCATTCAGTAGTAGAGAGAGAATTCGTACAAATGAATGAATTTGAGTACATAGAAGACGTATACAATGCATACAAAGCATACATATACTTCTACCAAGAGATAAGGCCGCACGGATCATTAGGATATATGACACCGAGCGAATATGATGAACTATTAAACGAGCAAGAAAGTAGGAAAGGCGCAATTAACAGAGTGGTGGTTGTGAAAAAATGAGACTCGCTTAATTATTCTCCAAAAACAGGGGGTTTAACCGGTTTACGAAGTTAACGATAAGGTTAATTGGGCAGGAGTTAACATACTTGATAGGGATGCTGAAGAAACAACCGAAGCTATACACAGTTCTGTTCACTTAGATTTTACATTGGCCAGGGTGTCTTTCAATTTATCAGAACTAGACGAAAGTTCGTCGAAAAGTCTTGTTATATTATTGAATTCCTCGTTGAACTCACCTAATTTTTTCGATGAGACTTCAACGGAGTCTGAAACCTCGGTCATAAGCTTTTCTATCTCTGAAAATGCTCTTATATTCTCTTGAATCTGCCCACTAACTTGTGCACTAACATTCCCTATACCTTGCACCTTCTCTATGACTGAATAATAATTTGAAGAGAATTCATTATTGGCTGTCTGCAGCTTTTGGAACTTTTCTCCCGATGTTTCGTACAACTCATCAAGTTCTTTCAGATCTCCGGTGTAGGTATCAACGTCTTTTACTAAATTCTTTGATAGTTCATTGATCTGCACAGAGAGTTTCATTACTTCATCAGCAACGACTGCAAAACCGCGTCCCGCCTCTCCAGCCCTTGCTGCTTCAATAGCTGCATTGAGCGCAAGCAAATTCGTCTGAGATGCAACGTTTTGAATGTTGGTTATTGCGTCTCTTATTTTAGAGAATTTCTCGATAGTCCTTCTAACAGTCGTACTGAATTTCTCGAATACTTCGATGTTTGAATTGACAGATTCGTTCATTTCCTCTATCAAAACAACGTTTTTCAGAATTTCAGATTGCGTATGTTCTATATCTTCAAGCAATTCTGTTAGCTCGTTTGACAAATTGTCATTATTTGAAATGGAATTGCCCAGCGTTGCTTCAAGTGTTTGGATTTTCATCTTGATTTCATCAACACTTGAAATGTAATCGTTGACGAACTCAGTAAAATTGCTGACAGAGTTTCTGAGCATATCATTAGTTTTTAAAATCTGATCAACTTCGTTGCTCAGCGAAGTTGAACTCGTCTTCATATCATTTGCATAATTTCGTAGGTTTTCGGAGAGTCGCCTCAGCGACTTTATAACACTTTCAAATTCTCCCGTAGCCTTAACATCAACAGTTATTAGCTCACCGTTTGAGAACTTTTCTATCAGCGCTGCCGAATTGACAATTTCTTTTGAAATTGAATTGATTAAGGGTACAGAAATTGCGAGTGCAATGCCTAAAATCACAAGTCCGATGATTACATTTAACATGACTACTCTTCCAAGGTTGAGGTCCACACTCACGTCAACCTTAGGCAATGTTATCTCAGGCATAACGAACTTCTCCGGTTCTGGGATTACAAACTGTGAATTCACATTTTCCCGTTTCAACGCTATCTCGATACTTCCCAAGTCATTGCCTGCTACAGTGAAAGCCTTCTTGATGGCCATATACTCTTCATTTCCTACATTGAAAGTGTACTGTGATTCTTGTGGCTCATCCATCTGTACTTTTCTCTCACCATTCTCATCTGTACGAGTTGTGGCGTATGCTTTTCCACCGATATAAAGTGTCAAATCTGCATTCGTCAATCTTTTTACTTCATCAAGGAAGTCATTACCCAATCTAGCCACTGCTATGACAAATCCAGTTATAGTATTACCAAGCTGTGGATGAACGACAGGCTGGATAGAAACAAGATACAACTCAGATTTACCCACGTATGGAAACGTCTCCGCATAAATAGATGGTGAGGCGAGTATCTTTGCTATCTTCTCACGCAATGGATCAATGAACTCCAGATCTTTGTATAGCGCTGACGAAACTCCGGATGCGAGAGAGTATGCATACTCCACCAAAAATCTTGAATCAATTGAGGTATAAGGTCTCAATTTAAGTTTTGGCTCCTGATTATCGACGGTCCAGAGTGCAATATAATCGAATAGACCCCTCTGAACGAAATTATCGAGCAAAGCTCTTTTCGTTGTAACATCGATGTTTTTTAGACTGGCGGCGTTAACTACGTCTTTTGTTGTAGCAGCGATTTTTACGATGTTTTCTATGGTACTGACTCTCTCTTTTATGAAATTATTGGTTATATTACCTACAGTTTCTATCTCACTGTTCAGTGTCGATATGTAAACGTCTTCAAAGGCCTTCTCAACGGTTGTCTTTTGCTCTTCCACAGAGGCCTTTAATTTCTCGTTGTAATCATTTATGTTTTTATCAAGTTGGGCAGAGAATTTGTCCAAGAAATCTTTGAATATGACCTTCGGGTCACCAATTTGCCTATTTACGTCCTCTTCGATCCTTGTACTTTCCCTAGATAAATTGAAGATCGTAAATACCAACGAAAGTATCAATGGAACCGTTACCAAGAATATCGATAAAACTATAAGCCTGTTTCTTATAGACATCTTCCTCCACCTCGCACCAAGTGAATTTGTGTGGCAAATTCAAAGAAATGTCGAAAAGCAAGAATATTAAAGCTTTTTAACCATTTCCGCAAGTATCTTCGCTATCATTCTGCCAGTCTTGTTTGCTACTTCCAAGACCTCTTCACCAGTCAAAGGTTTTAGATCATCTGGTACGGCTCGATCAGTTATTGCTGATACAGCTAATAATTTCATTCCACCGTGTGCTGCAGCAATGACTTCTGGAACTGTTGACATGCCAACTGCGTCTGCGCCGAGTGCTCTAAACATTCTTAGTTCTGCGGGTGTTTCAAAATTTGGACCTGCAACGGCGACGTAAACACCTTCATAAACAGGTATATTAAGTTCGCTTGCAACTTGCTTTGCGAGTTCTCTCAGTGACTTATCGTAGGCATTGGACATATCAGGAAACCTTGGTCCCCAATCATCGACGTTTGGACCAATTAGAGGATTGTCTCCCATCATATTTATGTGGTCACTTATTATCATGGGTCTTCCAACCTCGAAATCAGGATTCAATCCACCTGCTGCATTCGTAAGGAATATGTATTTAGTGCCGAGTTGTTGCATCACTCTGATTCCAAAAGTGACATCTCTCATGTGATAGCCCTCGTAATAATGGAATCTTCCGTTCATCAACACAACTTCTTTTCCATTTAGCGTACCAAATATGAGTTCTCCTTTGTGTCCGGGTGCTGTCGAAACTGGAAATTCGGGAATATCCTTGTATGATATCCTTTTTTGGTTTTCCACACTATCCGCAATTACTTGTAGCCCTGAGCCAAGTACTATACAGAATTCTGGAGTCTTTTCAATCTTACCTTTCAAATATGCGGTTGCTTCGTTGACTCTTTCAACGTATCTCTTGATATCACCAGTCATGTTTTTCGCACCTCCCAGTATGTATTATGATTTTTATCTCGAATTTTTCAATCTATTCCACTTATATTATATACCGCACATACCTTCTCAATGCTACACTCATGAAAATAGTTCCAAGGAGCAAAAGCGTAGAAATTGCGTTTATTACTGGCGAAATGCCAAATCTGACCATGGAGAATATTTGAAGTGGCAACGTCGTTGAACTTGGTCCTGCGACAAAAAATGTTATCACGAAATCATCGATTGACAAAGTAAACGCCATAAAGAATGCTGCAATTATACCGGGCATTGCAACTGGCACGATAACCTTTCGCAAAGCGACAGACTTTGTTGCGCCCAAGTCGTATGCTGCCTCTATGATAGATTTATCAAAGTCATGGAGCCTTGTAAGCACAATCATCATCGTGTACGGCATACTAAAAGTAACGTGGGCGATGAATATCGTGAAAAGGCTTAATTTTACATTGAGTGTTGTAAAAAATATCAACAAAGAAACGCCTATGATTATATCCGGTATCGTAAATGGGATGTAAGTTGTCGTCCACATGACCTGCTTAAACTTCTTTGAGCCAAGGTACATCGAAATTGCGCCGAGCGTACCCAACACAACCGACACGATGCTTGATGACACACCAACTATTATAGAATTGAGAAACGTTCTCCAAATGTAACCGGAAGATGTGAATAGTTGATAGTACCATTTTAGACTAAAACCAGTCCATTCTGGTGATTTTGAAGAGTTAAACGAAAATACAACGACAACTATTATAGGCAGATAGAAGAACAATATGGCAAGGATGGTAATTATGCGTGTTAGATTACCTGGTTTCACGTTTCTCGCCCCCGTATATGAATACTATGACTGCTATGATTGTCAAGATGAGCAGAATCGATGATATCGCGGCAGCTGCAGGCCAATTCCTTGCTATCGTCAATTGTCGGGCTATTTCATTACCGATCAGTCGAGAATTTTTCCCACCCACCAATTCTGGCACAGCATAGGTTCCAAGTGCTGGTATGAAGACAAACACAAAGGCAGAAACGATTCCTTGCTTTATGTTTGGTAACAAGATTTTGAAAAATACCTGCCTTTTCGTACAACCCAAGTCCATTGCCGCCTCAAAAAGTTGTTTTTCGAGACGTTCTATCGAAGAAAAGAGCGGCAATATTGCAAAAGGCAGATAAGTATATACGAGTATCAACAGTACTGCTGCATTGTTGTATATGAATTTAACGTACGAATTCACAACGCCCGAATTGAGCAATAATTGATTTATCAGTCCATTGTTGCCTAAGATGAAGATCCAAGCATATATCCTTATGAGTGAGTTTGTCCAAAAGGGTATGATTACAAGTAGAAGAAGAAAGTTCTTGAATTTGCTGTACACTATGTAATATGATACTGGAACTGCTATCAATATACATATTGCAGCTGAAATAAATGATAAGATTACCGTACGTATGAATACCGTGAGATAATTGAGATTGAATATATCCTTGTACCCTTGTATGGAAAATTTGAGGATTATGCCACCTTGATAATCTCTGGTAAGAAAGCTGTATGCCAATATGACGAGTACAGGTATGACAAAGAAAATGACCAACCACATCAAGTAAACGCTCCCGTACTTCTCATATCCACTACCAGCTGACAGCA
>Ga0208198_1001945_pt1 | contig 16687 bp, 15 predicted proteins | sample AD_JPNTR2_MetaG_FD_184446 | JGI IMG/M metagenome (GOLD analysis project Ga0208198, IMG submission 184446) | Active sludge microbial communities of municipal wastewater-treating anaerobic digesters from Japan - AD_JPNTR2_MetaG (SPAdes) (version 2) | ecosystem: Engineered > Bioreactor > Anaerobic... | reverse complement strand
TAAATGATACCACATCGAAGGCAGGCATTATAAAAGGTGGTTTTGCTGGAGACGTCTACGATGATATGGAGATGTGGTATGGCGCAGGATCTCTCTATCCGGTTTATCTCATAGATAAACAGATACTCTACACCTCACTTACAAACTATGTACATAAAAGCTCCTTTTCAGATGAGATGCAGCAAGGTCAATATAGTTTTGTTTTAAATAATATAACCGTTGACCACCAGAAATATAACTTTAACGGTAGTTATATGGCGCTCTTTGATCAAAATTTTGGTAGCTTTGGTGTATGGTCAACTTTAGTGGGTGGGGATTATTCAGGAATTAATATGACGGATAACTGGTATGGAGGGTTTTATTTTGAAGACCTAACACGCATTATAAATACAGGTTTAGGTGGCACAAAATGGTCTGATAAGAAGATAGAGGCTTTTGCCTTAGGTTATGGGGCAGACCTATCACCTCCTGTACCTGCCACATGGGTTTCTGTTGGTGAGGCAATAGGTTTCTTTAATCCTAATTTCACCACATTTACAATGAATTTAATCGGTGCCTCCATTGAGACAAATACTTATTTAGAGCTTGCAAAAACAGATACTGGAAGGGCACAACTTGAGAAGCTAAACATCCCATGTGTGGAGGTGGGCTCTGCAACATTAACAGGAAGCGGAAATAACTTTGTCAGCCTTGCAATGAATAACGTGAAATTTTTTGCCACATCCCAGACCCAGGCCCCTGTGCTCTGGGCAACAAACAGCGTAACAGGTTCATATTCAGCCCCACCTGCTCTCAATCAACCCATTGGTTTAAGTGGGGGTGGCCTTGGTGCAAACTTTACATTCAGACAGTGGAATACCGCAGGAGACAATGCAGGTAAATGGCTTGCAACTGTAAACGGGAGTGGCACTTTAAGTAGCAATAGCATACAGTTTTATGGCGCATCTGCAGGTACCGGCGCAACAGCTTCTTCAGGCACTATAAACGGTACTGCAGCAGGTGTGGCAAGACCACTAACAACACAACCTTAATTTAAATTTAATGGGATAGTATGGGGTGCTTGATAAAACTCACGAGCACCCCTTTTAAAACCTTAAAGATACTAATAAATCAAAAGGGGTTTGAAATGAAGAGATGGTTTTTTGTGACACTGTTTTTTATGTTCGCAATAGTATTTTCATCTACAATATCTTCTGGTGCACAGTTAAAAATAGGTGTCTTTGACATGCAGATGGTGCTTAGGGATTCAACAGCTGCCCACAGATACCGTCAGGAGTTTATGTCCAGTATAGAGCAGAAAAGAAAGCCATTGATTGCAAAAGAGGAATCTATAAGGAAAATGGAAGAGAGATTGAAAAATGAAGGCCCTCGGATGAGCCAGGATGAAAGAAAGGTCCTCGGAGAAAAGATAGAAACAGAGATCAAAGAATTAAGACGCCAGAGGGAGGATATAGAATTGGAGCTTAAAAGATTAGACCAGAACCTCACCCAGAAGATTATGGTGGAAATGAATAGGGTCATCCAGGACATTGCCAAAAAAGAAAACTATGACTTCATAATCGAGAAAAATGCAGGCGGTATCGTCTATGTTAAAGAAGCCCATGATATTACAAAAAAGATAATAAACGGGCTCAAATAATTACTTGGATGTGAATAACCAACTATCAAGTACCAGCTTATTTTCACTATCTGCTGAACCTATAAAGGCCAATGCACTCCCCTCTTTTTTCACACCCCTTTTCTATAACTATAGGTTTTAATTTTTGGTAGGAAAATTCCATCTCTTTGTTGAGGTCCTCAAGGTTTTTTAAATCAACTATAATAAACACCTCTCTTTGTTTTCTTATGAATTCCATCAAATCTTGTACATTATATATCTCCTTTATCCTGCCCCTGTTGAGGTAGAAGATAAATGAAGAAGATACATCCCTGAATATAACTATCTTTTCATCCCCTGTCCCTGTAAGTTTTTCTCGTATCTTCTGGGAAAAGGTCCTTAAATCACGCCTTTGTCTCTCTGCGAGTTCAACGCCGGTTGTAAAAATCCAGACCTCCAGAATCAAAACCATAATTAGGTGGATGATAAAAGCCTGCATTATTTTTTTTCTAAGGGTAAATACTATTGTTAATATAGCCCCGATGATCATAAAAAAGCATATGATAGGCTGTGATACATGTCTTAAGTTATCCATCCTGAGATAGATATACAGCAATGAAAAACCACATAGACCCATCAAAATAACTGTTAATAAAAAAAAGGGCTTTATATATTTAGGTCTCTCTATCTGTAGAAAATCCTTCAACACCCTGCCGGTTATAATCATGAGGGCAGGGATAAGGGGGAGTATGTAATAGCTCCTCCTGGAGCCTGATAAGGTAAAGAATAGAAATATACCTATTGCTATAAGCAGGATGAATTGCCCTGATTTTTCTGACCAGAGCGTCCTGAAGCTAAAAAAAGACACAATCACAAGAAGGGTCCAGGGGGCTGTAAATACCATTATATGCTTAAGATATGCATATGCCGGCTCTACATGGTCAAAGGGTGAAAAAAACCTCTCCACATTCTCCCTCCACATGAGCTGGACAGACTCCCAGGAGCCTGTTGCCCAGACAGGCATAAGAAGAAGGAGAGTAAAGACTATTATGCCGCATAACATACTCAATGCGCCATTACGAGATAAAATCCATGAAAACTCCCCTAAAAAGGTATTTTTTAATATATTGACCTTGCCTCCTTTTGATTTAAAATGCATCAAAACCCTGATTAGACTGTATAAAACCACTGCAAAGAACACGACAGAAGGGGCAACAGGGCCTTTTATGAATGCGCTTACTGCCCCTATGGTATATATTAAAAACAGATTTAAAAAACAGCCCTTAAGACCACCGGCAATAAACAACCAAAACATAACCCATATAGCGCATAGATTAAGGAGCTCGGCAGAACCTGTCTTTGACCAAAAGACAAACATTACTGTTGTCATAAGGAGGAGACCTGCAATGAAACCACTCAGAGACCCGAATAGCCTCCTGCCAATGGAAAAGGTGATAAGACATGCCCCAATACCTGCCATAGCACTGGGCAGTCTAAGTGAAGCCTCTGTTACCCCATCCCTTAAAGCAAAGGGGATGATGGCCCAGTAGCTCAGAAGTGGTTTGTCAAAATACACAACCCCGTTTATGGTGGGCAGGAAATAATTGCCTGATTGTATCATCTCCCTTGCAATAACTGCCCACCTACCCTCTGAACCCCATAGAGACCTTATGGACAGACCGGAAATCATCATAATAATGCCTGTAAACAATAGTATGCCTAAATAAAACCAGTCCTGTCTTGACCATCTATATCTATTTTCTATCATTGTATTCCGCTACTGCCTGCCTGTATCTTTATGCAACAAACCTATACCATGTCAAGAAAAAACGCTCATGCCTCAAAATTGTTGTTTGCACAACCTATAATCTGTTAAACTTGTGGCAGCTTAAATGGTAAATCCACAGACTAAAAATAAAGATATCAGGTCTTCTTATCTCCAGGTCTTCTATAATCGTCGCATTGCAGTTATGGTCCTTCTCGGTTTTTCATCAGGACTACCCCTGCCTCTGACCGGGGGGACGCTCCAGGCATGGCTTACTGTAGCAGGGGTGGACTTAAGGATAATAGGCATATTCTCCCTTGTTGCCATCCCATACACGATAAAATTTCTCTGGTCTCCCCTTATGGACAGGTTTGTCCCGCCCTGGCTTGGAAGGCGAAGAGGCTGGATCCTGCCCATTCAGGTTATCCTCATGCTTGCCATTGCTACAATGGGTTTTATTTCACCTAAATATGCACCCTTTATACTGGCTTTGATGGCATTCTTTGTTGCCTTTACCTCTGCCTCACAGGACATTGTTATAGATGCATACAGGACAGATGTGCTCCCGGATGTAGAAAGGGGTATAGGTGCAGCAACATTTATAATGGGATACCGTCTGGCCATGCTTGTTGCAGGCGCCCTTGCCTTGATACTCTCTGAGTATATAGGCTGGAAAAATACATACCTCATAATGGCAGGCCTGATGATTATAGGCATCTTTGGCACCTTTACAGGTAGGGAACCTGATGCAAAGATAATACCACCAAAGAGCATGGAAGAGGCAGTCTGGGGGCCGCTGAAGGATTTTTTCTCGAGAAGGTATGCCGTAGTTATGCTTTTTCTCATAATATTCTACAAACTCGGGGATGCCTATGCCGGTGCATTAACCACTGCATTTTTAATCAGAGGCGTTGAGTTTTCACCTACTGAGGTAGGCACAATAAACAAGGGTATGGGACTCATTGCCACCATTGTTGGGGCTATGTTTGGCGGGGCGTTGATGGTTAGGCTTGGATTATACAGGTCACTCATGTTCTTTGGTATCCTCCAGATGATGTCTAACCTGTCCTTTATGGTCCTTGCATGGACAGGAAAAAACTACCCTATAATGATATTTGCCATTGCCTTTGAAAATATATCAGGGGGTATGGGTTCTGCAGCCTTTCTCGCCTTTGTCATGGCCATGTGCAATAAAAGATACAGCGCAACCCAGTATGCCCTCTTGTCGTCACTGGCTGCCCTGGGGAGGGTATTTATCTCGCCTACATCGGGATATATTGTCGAGGCAACAGGATGGGTCATATTCTTTCTATTTACAGCCATAACAGCAATACCGGGTCTTATATTTCTATGGTTGTTAAAAGGAGTAATAGATAATCTACAAAATAATGGGGTTTAGAAATATTGTCCTATGAGACATCCTTGAGGGAGATTCCATAAACTAAAGCAGACAGCTTTTTGTTCTTTTAAGCCTATATTTTTATTGTCTGTGCTTAATTAATCAATTCTGTTCAGTAAAACCAAAGTCTCCCAGGCGTCTCTCAAATGTAAAATTGCCTGGTTTTGTAAGAAGCTGGTCTACTACAGTCTCAAGTCCCCCGGTAAAAGCCACAAAAGGCAGGGATATTATCACCCCGGCGGCACCAATGGCACAGGCAGCTATACCAAGGGGACGCATTATTATTAGGTCTGCCAATATAAGGGTGCCACTTGTTTCATACCTATCCTTTTCTTGAGACTGTGAAGGAAAGGCAGATTGACTGTAAACAGGCGGACACAATATTACTGTCATAAAACAAAAAATTAAAACAAATAAGGCCTGTTTTTTCATTGTCCCCCGTTTTTTTTTATTTTACATTTTTTTCAAAGTCTATTATACAATATAAAACATGTCAACCTATCTTTTTAATACCTCTGCATAGTTTTGAAAAAATTTTAAAATTCGTATGATAAAAAGTCTCAAATTTTATAATTGACTTTGAAAGCGGTTAATGATAAAAAAAAGGAAATATTTCAGGAGGGTAGCGTTTGAAAAAAAATAAGTCAGCAATAAAGAGAACAAGACAGGCAGAAGCAAGGCGCCTGAGAAACTCCCATGTCAAATCCACTATGAAGACATATATAAAGAAGGTAGTAACAGCCATAGGCAACAAAGAGATAGATCATATACAGGACGGTCTGAAAAAGGCCATTTCATATATAGATAAGACAGCCTCAAAAGGTGTTATACACAGGAAAAACGCCTCGAGGAAGATATCAAGACTTACAAAAAGGGTAAATAAACTCCTCGCAACAAAAAGCACGCAGCAACAGGCATAGTAAGACTTTTTGTTCCCCCTTTAATATTCTGTCATTATGGAGGCACAGAAGCGTCTTGCTATCCTGTCCGATACCATGGAGAGGGCCTCTTTCTTATTATAATCCTCTGCACCCAGGTCATCTACCCTATAGGTCTGATTATCTGAAAAAGACCATTTTTTCAATAGATTGCCGTCTTTCTTAAAAAGGGATATCTCTACCCCAACGAGGACACTCTTCTCTATTACAATGCCATTCTTGTCAAGGGCATTAGGGACAATCCTTATATTTTTCAATACCCCCTCTATATAGGTATCAGAGTTGTTTTTGTTGACGGCAAATATGCCTGTTGCCATAAGCTGCCTTGTAAATGCATCAGTGAGATATACAGATGCATGGGGTTCATAGGTCATATTCTTGAATACAGGGACATAGACAGATTTAATCTCACCTCCATATATGCCCTTTTCACCAACAAGCTGATACCCGCATCCATGGATAAAAATAAACAAAACTATCAGCATTAAGGACTTAATGCCTGCCTTTAAACCTTGAACCCTTAATATTGAACCATAGACTATTTTTTTCAGCATACTATATTCACAAGTTTATTGGGTATAACAACGACCTTTTTAACCGGTCTACCCTCTATATGTTTTTGAACCTTTTCAAGACCAAGGGCTGTATCCTTTATTATCTCCTGCTTTGCATCCCTTGCTATCTCAAAGGTGTCACGTAGTTTGCCGTTTACCTGGACGGCAATGACAACCTTATCCTCTATGGTATACTCCTCTATATGTTCTATCCAGCTATCTCTTAGTGATGCTGCATCACCACCCAGCATCTCCCATAATTCTTCTGTTATGTGGGGGACAAAAGGGAACAGGAGTTTTATAACAACCTCTATCGCACCCTTGAGAAGGTTTAGTTCACCCTGATTCTCCCTGGGTTTCTCGAGAAATTTATAGATGCCGTTCACGAGCTCCATGATACTCGCAATAGCTGTATTCAGGTGAAACCTCTCTATATCCTCGGTGACCTTTTTTATTGTCTTGTGTATTTTAAGTGCCAGGCCATAGACATCACTATTGCCCTTCTCCGGGACAACAGTGGATTTTATCTCTCTTAAGGTATCCAGCCTCTCAGAGACAAGCCTCCAGACCCTGTTTAGGAATCTGTAACAGCCCTCTACGCCCTTGTCGCTCCAGTCAAGGTCTTTTTCAGGGGGTGATGCAAACAGACAACACAGCCTTGTGGTATCTGCACCGTATTTCTCTATAAGATAATCAGGGTCAACAACATTTCCCTTAGATTTACTCATCTTTGCCCCATCTTTTATAACCATACCCTGGGTAAGCAGGTTTTCAAAGGGCTCTCTTACATCAACAAGACCCAGTTCATTTAATACCCTGTTAAAAAACCTCGAATAGAGGAGGTGCAGGACAGCATGTTCTACACCACCAATGTATTGGTCCACAGGCATCCAGTAATTGACCCTTTTTGAATCCAGAGGACCTTCATTGTATTCCGGACAGGCATATTTAAGAAAATACCAGGAAGATTCTACAAAGGTATCCATTGTATCTGTCTCCCTTTTTGCATCTCCATTGCATAAAGGACACTTTACCTTATAAAATTCTTCATAGTCCGACAGGGGTGACCTGCCTACCATCTTAACCTCAAGGTTAAGGGGGAGCACAACAGGGAGCTGATCATAAGGGACAGGCACGATCCCGCAATTATCGCAATAGATAATAGGTATAGGTGCACCCCAGTATCTCTGTCTTGATATGCCCCAGTCCCTTAGTTTAAAATTCACTGTCCTCTTTCCAATACCCTTTTGTTCCAGGTAATCTATTATGCTTGAAATAGCCTTTCTGTTATTCATACCATTGAATTCACCGGAGTTTACAAGATAGCCGTCCCCCTCAAATGCACACTCCATGGTATTGGGGTCAAGCACCCTGTTTTCAGGCATTATAGTAATGATTATAGGCAGACCATATACCTTTGCGAACTCAAAGTCCCTCTGGTCATGGGCAGGCACAGACATTATTGCACCTGTTCCATACTCCATAAGGACAAAATTTCCAATGTAAATAGGCACCTTAGTACCGTTTAAGGGGTTTATGGCATATCTCCCTGTAAATACACCCTCTTTATTTCCCTGGAGTTCTGCCCTGAAACTCCTGTCCTGCATCTTTGCCTTTTCAACAAATGCCTTAACAGCTTGTTCATACTCTGTCCCCTCGGCAAGGCTAATGGAGAGGGGATGCTCAGGGGCAAGGGCCATAAATGTAACGCCATAGAGGGTATCCGGTCTTGTTGTAAATATGGTCAGCTTATCTCCATTTTCAAGCCTAAAATCCACCTCCACACCATAGCTCTTACCTATCCAGTTTTTCTGCATGTTTAATACGCGTTCAGGCCAGCCCGGGAGCCTATCGCAGAATTCATAGAGCTCATCAGCGTATTTTGTTATGGCAAAAAACCACTGGGTAAGCTCTTTCTGTATCACTGCCTCATTACATCTCCAGCACAGACCATCCTCAACCTGCTCATTGGCAAGGACAGTCTGGCATTTAACACAGTAGTTTACCGGGGCGCTTTTTCTGTAAACAAGACCCTTCTCATACATCCTGAGAAACATCCACTGCTCCCACCTGTAATAATCAACATCACAGGTTGCTATCTCCCTTGCCCAGTCATAGCTGAATCCGAGGCGTTTAAGTTGTTTTTTCATATACTCTATATTGTCGTATGTCCACTTTGCTGGGTGGATGCCCCTCTCTATAGCTGCGTTCTCTGCAGGCATACCAAAGGCATCCCAACCCATGGGATGGAGGACATTATAACCCCTCATGGTCTTGTATCTTGCTATAACATCCCCTATGGAGTAGTTTCTCACATGCCCCATATGTATCCTCCCTGAGGGATAGGGAAACATCTCAAGGAGATAGTATTTTTTCTTGTCTGTATCCTCTGTAACACGGAATAGCCCCTCTTTTTCCCAGAGGGCCTGCCTCTTTTCTTCTACAACATGTGGTTCATATTGCTTCATCTTATCATCCCCGATAAAAAATAATTTATTATCTCTTCTGCATTGCCCTTATCCTGAGTCTCAAGGCATTGAGCCTTATAAATCCCCCGGCATCTGCCTGCTGATACACAGAATCCCTATCAAAGGTGGCAAAATCCTTAAGATATAGGGACTTATCTGACTTTCTCCCTGCCACAATGCAGTTGCCCTTATATAACTTTAACCTTACTGTCCCTGTGACACCTTTTTGTGCCTCATCTGTAAATGCCTTAAGTGCCTCCATCTCAGGGGAATACCAGAATCCATAATATATAAGCTCTGACACCTTGGGTATAAGGCTATCCCTTAGATGCATGACCTCCCTGTCCATAGTTATGGATTCCATAGCCCTGTGGGCAACATGGAGTATTGTGCAGCCAGGGGTCTCATATACACCCCTTGATTTCATACCAACAAACCTGTTCTCCACTATATCTACCCTGCCAATACCATTTGCCCCGCCTATCTTATTCAAATGTGCAATAATCTTATAGGGTGTCATCTTTTTCCCATCTATCTTGACAGGTGAGCCGTCCTTAAATTCTATCTCTATATATGTGGGTGTGTCTGGCGCCTTCTCCGGGGATACTGTTGTGAGAAACATCCCCTCGTCAGGCTCATTCCATGGGTCTTCAAGTATACCACCTTCATAACTTATGTGCATGAGGTTCCTGTCCATACTGTAGGGTTTCTTCTTTGTTACAGGCACAGGTATACCGTGTTTTTTTGCATAGTCAATTAATTCTTCCCTTGATGTAAAATCCCACTCCCTCCACGGGGCTATTATCTTTATATCCGGGTCAAGGGCATAGTATGTCAGCTCAAACCTTACCTGGTCATTGCCTTTGCCGGTTGCACCATGGGATACGGCATCTGCCTTTTCAAGTCTTGCTATCTCTATCTGCCTCTTTGCAATTAGAGGCCTTGCTATGGATGTGCCCATGAGATAGCTACCCTCGTATACTGCATTTGCCTTAATGGCAAAGAATATAAAGTCCTTTGCAAACTCCTCCCTCAAATCCTCTATATAGACCTTTGATGCACCTGTCTTGATAGCCTTCTGCTTTAGACCCTTCAACTCCTCTTCCTGACCCACATCAGCGGCATAGGCTATGACCTCACAGTTATACCTCTCTATAAGCCACTTCACTATCACTGATGTATCAAGCCCGCCTGAATACGCCAAAACAACCTTTTTAATGTCCGACATATCTTAACCTCCGGTTAAAATTTCATCTATAACTACCTATTTAACTTACTTATTCAGGATAAGCCACTCAAGGAGTGCCTTCTGCACATGGAGCCTATTCTCTGCCTGTGTGAATATAACATCCTGAAAACGCTCAAAGACATCCCCTGTTATCTCTTCACCTCTATGGGCAGGGAGGCAGTGCAAGACTATAACATCCTCCCTTGCTGCCCTGAGCAGTCCCTCATCTATTCTGTATGAGGCAAATGCCCTCCTCCTGGCCTCCTGTTCCTTTTCCTGTCCCATACTGACCCATACATCCGTATTTATAACATCAGCATCTTTTACAGCCTCAAAGGGGTCGTTGAACAGCTTGATACCACTTTTTTCAGCTTTGTCTAAAAGATAGGGTAGTGGTTCATAACCCTTGGGTGTGGCTATACTAAACTTGAATCCCAAGAGTATGGAGGCCTCTATCCATGAATTTGCTACATTGTTTCCATCACCGATATAGACGATCTTTAAGTCCCTTACATCCCCTTTTATCTCCCATATGGTAAACAAATCAGACAATATCTGACATGGATGATATAGATCTGTGAGACCGTTTATCACAGGGACAGATGCCCATTTAGCCAGTTCATCTACCACATCCTGACCATAGGTCCTTATCATTATTGCATTGCAATACCTGCTCAAAACCCTGGCAGTGTCCTGAATGGGCTCACCCCTTCCAATCTGTGTATCACCTTTGTTTAACAATACAGCATGTCCCCCTAAATCTCTCATACCTACCTCAAAAGATATCCTCGTCCTCGTAGAGGCCTTTTCGAATATCATGGCAAGATACCTGCCTTTAAGGGGTTGATGTTCCATACCTTCTTTTCTCATCTTCTTGAGCTCTTTTGCCCTCTCCATAAGAGACAGACACTCATCCGTACTGATATCAAGTAGTTTTGTAAAATCCCTCTTCAATTATCCCTCTCCCAGCATTTTATTTAAAGATTACTGTTTCTTCATATGTCTTTCAAATATCCTCTCTGCTATCTCAAGAAATAAATCCACATCATCCCTGGTGATGATAAGGGGCGGCAGGAGCCTCAATATATTGCCTTTTGTGCAGTTTAGTATTACGCCCTCATTTATAAACTCTCTAAGTACTTCATCGCCGTTAATAGAGAGCTCAATACCAAGGATAAGCCCCATCCCCCTCACATCCACTATAAAAGGAAACCTCTTTTTCAATACCATAAGGCCTTCGTATAGATATCTGCCTATACCATCACAGTGCTTGATAATACCATCATCTATCAATGTATTGATGGTCGCTATCACGCAGGACATGGCAAGGGGGTTTCCGCCAAATGTTGATGCATGTGTTCCAGGGACAAATGCACCCACTATCCTGTCTTTTGTAATCATGGCACCTACAGGGAAGCCGTTACCCAGTGCCTTTGCCAGGGTCATTATGTCCGGCTCAATGCCGAATTGTTCGTAACCAAAGAAACTCCCTGTCCTGCCCATCCCTGTCTGTATCTCATCTATAATAAGCAGTATATCTCTTTCATCTGCCAGTCTCCTTATCTCTTTCATGTATTCCTTATCAGCAACATAAACCCCACCCTCAGACTGTATAAGTTCTATCATTATTGCGCAGGTCTTTTCGTTTATCAAACCCTTTAATGCCTCTATATCATTAAAGGTACAGTATCTGAATCCCTCAAGGAGGGGTTTAAAACCCTCATGAAACCTTGGTTGGCCTGTGGCAGACAGTGTGGCTATGGTCCTGCCGTGGAAAGAATTCTCCATTACAATTATCTCGTATCTACCCTCTCCGTATCTGCTCCAGGAATATCGCCTTGCCAGTTTTATAGCTGCTTCGTTGGCCTCTGCACCGCTGTTACAGAAAAACACCTTATCGCCAAAGGAGTGTTCACATAAAAGCTCTGCTGCCTTTATCTGAGGCTCTATACAGAAAAGGTTTGATATATGAAATAACTTCTCTGCCTGGGCAACAAGGCTGTCTATGACGTTTTTATGGGCATGTCCGAGGTTGCACACTGAGATCCCTGCAAGAAAATCAAGATACCTCCTGCCGTTTAGGTCCCATATCCAGCAACCCTGTCCCTTTGTAATAACTATGGGGAATCTATTATAGGTGTTGGCAAGATACTGCATCCCCTTTTTTATAAGCTCATCCTGCATACTCTATTGACCTCCTGATATTTTTGTCCCTATACCTGAATCTGTAAAGACCTCAAGGAGTATGGCATGGGGTATCCTGCCGTTTATGATATGGGTCTCCTTAACGCCCCCTTTTATGGCATCTATACAACAAGTGACCTTGGGTATCATGCCACCGGAGATGGTCTTTTTCTTTATAAGCAAATCTACCTCTTCATTAGATAATGAAGAGATCAGGCTCCCGTCACCACCAAGGACACCGTCTACATCGGTTAGCAGTATAAGTTTCTCTGCAGATAAAGCCTCTGCAATCCTGCCAGCAGCAGTATCTGCGTTTATATTATACGAATAGCCGTCTACACCATCTGCCAGAGGTGCAATAACAGGTATGTAGCCGTGCTTGTTAATGTCCTTTATTATATCTATATTGACCTTTATTATATCACCGACAAAGCCTATGTCTTTGTCGTCTACCCTTTTTGCCCTTAATAGCCTGCCATCTTTTCCTGAAAGACCTATTGCCCTGCCACCCATATCATTGATATTCTTCACGATCTCCTTATTTATAAATCCTGACAGGACCATCTCAACCACCTCAAGGGTCTTTTCATCTGTCACCCTCAAGCCATCCACAAATTTGGTGGGTATCTGGAGGTCCTTTAGTAGCCTCCCTATCATAGGCCCGCCACCGTGGACTATTACAGGGTTGATACCCACATACTTGAGGAGTGCTACATCACGGGCAAACTCCTTTTTCAGCGATTCCTCCTCCATGGCAGCACCGCCGTATTTTATAACAAAGGTAGAGCCGAAAAACCTCCTTATATACGGCAGGGCCTCAAGCAGTGTCTTTATTTTTTCACTCATAGAAACTCCTTTTATTTAGACTATAAATTAAAGGATTTAAAGGCCTCTGAAATCTTTTATGGAGACCGAATTTTTAAGCCCTTTTTTAGAGTATATATCTACTCAGATCCTCCTTTTCCAGAAACTCACCTAATTTTTCACGGACGTATTCCCTTGTAATGATAATCTTCTTCTCTTCCATATCAGGGGCAGAATAGGATATATCGTCGAGGAGTTTCTCCATAACCGTGTATAGCCTTCTGGCACCTATGTTTTCTGTCATCTCATTTATTCTCTGGGCTATCTCTGTTATCTCCTCGATAGCATCTTTTTCAAATTCAAGTTCTATGTTCTCTGTCTCCAAAAGCGCCTTATACTGTTTAATTAGGGCATTGTCAGGCTCTGTTATAATCCTGTAGAAATCCTCTTTAGTCAACGGGTCGAGCTCTACCCTTATGGGGAACCTACCCTGTAGCTCAGGTATCAAATCAGAGGGTTTTGACATATGGAATGCCCCTGCTGCAATAAATAGTATGTGGTCTGTCTTGACCATACCGTATTTTGTTGTAACAGTCGTGCCCTCTACAATGGGCAGTATATCCCTCTGGACGCCCTCCCTTGACACATCAGGCCCGTGGGCATGGTCCCTGCTGGCAATCTTGTCTATCTCATCGAGAAATATGATCCCTGATTGTTCAACCCTCTCTATGGCATCCTTTACAACCTTATCCATATCTATAAGCTTCTTTGACTCCTCCTGGATGAGGTATTCATAGGCATCCTTGACCTTCAGCCTCCTCTTCTTTGTCTTTTTCGGGAGGATATTACCGAACATATCCCGAATCTGCATATCCATCTCTTCCATACCGGAAGCAGAGAATATCTCTATAATGGGCAATGCCCTGTCAGGCATCTCTATCTCCACCATCTTGTTGTCAAGCCTGCCTGATTTAAATAGACCCCTCATCTTTTCCCTTGAAGAGTCCTCATGTTCCTTGTCGTTATTCTGAACCAATGATTGTTTCTTTACAGAGGGGAGCAAAAGATCGAGTATACGCTCCTCTGCCATGACCCTTGCCTTCTCCTTAACTGCCTCCTGCTCCTCCTTTTTCACCATGTTTACGGCAAGCTCTGTCAAGTCCCTAATCATGGATTCCACATCCCTGCCTACATACCCTACCTCTGTAAATTTTGTTGCCTCTATCTTCAAAAAAGGGGCATTTGCCAGCTTTGCAAGACGCCTTGCAATCTCTGTCTTACCTACCCCTGTAGGTCCTATCATAATGATGTTTTTAGGTGCTATCTCATCCCTTAACTCCTTGGGAATCATCTGCCTGCGCCACCTGTTCCTCAATGCTATGGAGACAGCCTTCTTAGCCTTGTGCTGACCTATTATAAATCTGTTCAGTTCCTCTGTAATCTCTCTTGGTTTTAGTGTCTTCATCTACAATTCCTCTATGACTATCCTGTCATTGGTATATATACAAATCTCCGATGCTATGAGCATGGACTCCTTTACAATCTCTGCTGCTGATAGGTCTGTATATTTTATAAGCGCCTTTGCTGCTGCCTGGGCATAGGGGCCGCCAGAGCCGATTGCTGCAATACCATCGTCCGGCTCTATGACATCGCCGTTCCCGGAAAGTATGAGGGTATGTTCAGCATCAGCGACTATCAAAAGTGCCTCAAGCCGCCTGAGTAATCTATCTGTCCTCCAGTCCTTTGCCAGCTCAACAGAGGCCCGTGTAATGTTTCCATTATACTGTTCCAACTTCTTTTCAAACCTCTCAAATAAGGTAAATGCGTCTGCAGTGGCACCGGCAAACCCGGCAAGACATTTATCCTTATATAGCTTCCTTATCTTCTTTGCTGTATGCTTCATCACAGTAGTGTTCAGTGTAACCTGACCATCACCGCCAATAGCAACATTGCCCCTATGTCTTATACACAATACAGTTGTGGCTTCCATTTTTTACCTTCTTGGATGGGATTTATCGTATGTCTCCATCAACTTGTCCATGGAGACATGGGTATATTTCTGGGTTGTTGAAAGTCTCGAATGGCCTAATAACTCCTGTATGCTCCTTAAATCTGCCCCTCCATCGAGCATATGGGTGGCAAAGGAATGTCTTATCCCGTGGAGGGCAAGGTCTTTAAAGAGGCCTGCCCTCAATTGATGTTTCTTCATAATCTTCAATAGTCCCCTGTAGGACAATCTTTTGCCCCTGAAGTTTATAAATAGCGGTCCCTCCGGTGCATATCTCCCTGACTGTTTTATCCAATCCATATAACTCTCTAAAGCCGTCTTTGCCTTTTCTCCAAAGGGGAGTATCCTCTCCTTACCGCCCTTTCCCTTCACCTTAATCCACATGCCCTGCATATGGACATCATCAATATCTATGTTTAGTGCCTCCTGCGCCCTTATCCCTGTAGAATACATAAGTTCAAATATAGCCCTGTTTCTTATATTAATCCAGCCCTCCCTGGGAAGATAATCAAGAAAATGAAACATCTCATCTATTGTATAAAACTTAGGGAGGTGTTTCTCTATCCTGGGGTTCTTGATAATAAGGGCAGTATTCTCATGTATATAGCCTTTTTTTTTCAAAAACTTGAAAAAAACCTTTATAGATGAAATCTTCCTTGATAGTGAGGATTTTTTCAGGTTTTTATAGACACTTACAATATAAGCCCTTATGGCATGGTGGTCAAGGACCTTGTATCTATTTTTTTCAATGAAATCTATAAAAAATTCTATATCTGACATGTATGCCCTCTTTGTATTGGGCAAGACACCCTTCTCTGTATCCAGATATCTGTAGAACTCCTGGGCAACCTGTCTTATATTCATAACAGTATTATTCTATTGATTTTTCTCAAATAATCAAGAAAATTCAGGCCTCTAAACCTTTTAAAAGTAGAGGCAGTATATCACCTGATGCACCATAAAGGGTTATATCAGCTATATGGCTTATCGGGGTCTCCTCCACATTTACCTCAATGACAAATCCACCATTGTCTTTGACCATCTGGGGGAACGATGCAACAGGATATACCACACCTGAAGTCCCGGCAACAATGAGTGTATCGCACATATTTATAGCCTGATAAGACCTCTCCAGGTATTCCCCTGGGATTGACTCACCAAACCAAACCACATCAGGTCTCAATATACCCCCACATTCACAGCGGGGTGGTATCTCTCTTAGGGGGTGTTCTGTAAGCATGGATACCTTCCTGTCCTTTGTGCACCTAACCCTCCATAGATTCCCGTGGATCTCCACCATTTTTTTTATACCTGTTTTTCCGTGAAGCCCGTCTACATTCTGAGTTATGAGGAAAAAATCCTTGAATATCTCCTCCAATCTCTTTATGGCCCTGTGCCCATTATTGGGCTCTGCCTTCCCTATTATACCCCTACGCCAGTCATACCACCTCCAGACCGTAACAGGGTCCCTCTCAAAGGCCCAGGGGGTTGCAAGCTCTTCTGCCCTGTAATTCTGCCACAGCCCATCCTGACCCCTGAAGGTAGGTATGCCGCTCTCTGCTGATATACCTGCCCCGGTAATTACGAGTAAGGATTGTGTCTTTTTAAGCCTTTCTATTGCCCTATCTATCATAATTACCCCCTTTTCAATATCTCATCTATTTTTATAATGGTTTCTTCATTTATATCCCCTCTTATCCTTGCCATCTCCAATGCCACCTGTGAGAGCGCCTTATACACAT
>Ga0208198_1001930_pt1 | contig 16771 bp, 10 predicted proteins | sample AD_JPNTR2_MetaG_FD_184446 | JGI IMG/M metagenome (GOLD analysis project Ga0208198, IMG submission 184446) | Active sludge microbial communities of municipal wastewater-treating anaerobic digesters from Japan - AD_JPNTR2_MetaG (SPAdes) (version 2) | ecosystem: Engineered > Bioreactor > Anaerobic... | reverse complement strand
TGCAGCGAAATTATGGTAGAAAAATTCAACCCACATAATCTAAGCCCCATTAGGGGCGATATTTTAGTAAGACATTTTCTATATTGGTTTTCACTAATTTTTATAAATGTTTACCGGACAACAATGAAAAAAATCTTTTTTATGATGCTCAAATCTCATAATATCATCCCGATGGGACTTAAGAGAAAGCTGCATTGCAGCGAAATTATGGTAGAAAAATTCAACCCACATAATCTAAGCCCCATTAGGGGCGATATTTTAGTAAGACATTTTCTATATTGGTTTTCACTAATTTTTATAAATGTTTACCGGACAACAATGATTTTTTTATAAAATCGAGAATTTCATTTAAATTATGCCGAAATCAGTAATTATTTTATTGCTTGCCAATACCTTACTTGGATGTGTACTTTGCGGTCAAAATCCGAATAAACAAAGTTCAGTAATATTAAGTAACGGCACTATCTCACTCGAAATCAGTAAGGCGGGTGCAGCTATCGTTAGTTTGCAAAACGGGGGTGGAGTAAATCCCCTCTCGTGGAAACTGACCAAAGAACAAATGCCTGTTAATAACCGGTCGGGGGCTGTTTTTCAGGGACATTTCCTATGTACCGGTCGGTGGGGAGCGCCTACCGAAGGTGAAATGGCTGCCGGAGTACCGCACAACGGACAAGCTGCACGCGACAAATGGAAGATTCTGAAAAAAACATCCACAACTGTTGAAATGTACATCAAAGCGCCTTTGGATGGCATTGAAATTACCCGCAAGGTGGAATTGGATCAAAACGGATGCGGATTTCAGGTAACCGAAACTTTTTACAACTATACGAGTATAGGTCGTCTGTTCAATGTAGTACAACACGCCACTGTTGGGGCACCGTTTTTAGACGATAGTCTGAAGGTTTTTTCCAATGCAACGAAAGGATTTATGCAACATTTGTCCTATCCGAATCCTTATCAACATTCCTATAATTGGCCAATGGCGTACAACAGCAAGGGTGTCGATTCTATCGATTTGCGTCGATCCGATACGCCCGATAGTTATGTTTCCACGCATATTTTTTCCGATAGTGTTGGTTGGGTGATGGCGGTTTCGCCAACACATAAACTAAGTTTGGTTTATGCATGGAAAACCACAGCATATCCCTGGATAAATATTTGGCATCAGCGCGTGGAGGGAACTCTGTGGGCTAAAGGTCTTGAATTCGGCACTACTGGCATTGGTCGTTCATATCAGGATTTGCTCGCACACGATACAAGTTTTGAAGGTCGAAATTCTTTTGTATTTTTGGATGCAAAACAAAGGCTCACCAAAAGCTACCAATGTTGGCTTGTAAAAGAAACAGATAAAGCTGAAATAATAAAAAATTTAAAAATAAAATGAGAAATAACGTTTTGATAATTAGTTTTTTGCTTTGTGTTGGAGTAACCATACATGCACAAATCAAAAATCCGCAAACCGAAGCTGCCATGCGTTTGCAGGCGCGTGAACTTGTAAAGCAAATGACATTGGAAGAAAAAGTGGGTCAGATGCTTTACACTTCTCCTGCTATAGAACGACTGGGGATTCCGGAGTACAACTGGTGGAACGAATGTCTTCATGGCGTTGCACGTGCCGGAAGGGCTACTGTATTTCCACAGGCAATTGGTATGGCTTCCATGTGGGATAAAAATCTGATGTTTCGTATTGCCGATGTTATTTCTGACGAAGCCCGTGCCAAACATCATCACTTTATAAGTCAGGGTAAACGGAATATTTATCAGGGATTAACGTTTTGGACGCCCAACATCAATATCTTCCGTGATCCGCGCTGGGGTCGGGGTATGGAGACTTATGGCGAAGATCCTTATCTCGCAGGGGAACTGGCAGTTCCGTTTATTAAAGGTCTGCAGGGAAATCATCCCGATTATTATAAGGTTATTGCTACAGCCAAACACTTTGTGGTGCATAGTGGCCCTGAAGCGCTGCGCCACTCTTTTGATGTCAGAGTTGATGATTTCGATTTTAGGACAACTTATACTCCACATTTTAAAAAAGCCGTGCAAAAGGCAGGCGTCTATTCAGTTATGTGCGCTTATAACCGCTTCAGAGGAGATCCCTGTTGCGGCAATAAGTTTCTTGAAAATCTGCTGCGCAACGAGTGGAATTTCGATGGTTACATTGTGTCCGATTGTTGGGCGGTGAAGGATTTTTATAATAAAGGTGCTCACGAAGTGGTAAAAACCAAAGCCGAAGCAGCTGCTATGGCTGTCAAAGCCGGTACTGATTTGAATTGCGGTGATTCGTATCCTGCTCTCACGGATGCTGTAAAACAAGGTTTGATAACCGAAGCTGAACTCGATGTGAGTGTGGAACGATTGATGCTTGCCCGTTTGAAACTCGGTATGCTTTCCGAAAAAGACCCCACACCCTGGTGTAATATTCCGTTGAGCATTATCGATAGCGAAAAGCATAAAAACATGGCGATGGAGGCAGCTCAGAAATCAATGGTGTTGTTGAAAAACAACAAAAAAACGTTGCCTTTACAAAACAATATCGGGCGAATAGCTGTGATTGGTCCCAATGCGAATGATGTGGATGTGTTGCTCGGAAATTATCATGGTTATTCCGATTATTATTCAACCATATTAGATGGCATAAAAAAACGCAATCCAAACTCGGAAGTTGTTTATGCTGCCGGTAGTCGGTTGGCTGATGAGTTGCCCCTTTTTGAAGTGTTGCCTGCCGAATTTTTATTTACCGATAATGATTTGACAACAAATGGCCTTAATGGTGAATATTTTCCGAATAAAACTTTCTCGGGAGAACCTGTTTTGAAAAGAACCGATAAACAAATCAACTTTAAATGGTGGGGAACAAGCCCTGAAAATAGGTTGCCTGTCGATTCGTTTAGCGTGCGTTGGACGGGAGTTTTAGTTCCTCCTGTTTCGGGAAAGTATTACATCGGAGCCGATGGTCACCGCGCCTATCAATTGTTTATCAACGACAGTTTAATCACTTCGCTCAATAATCCACATCACAATCGCACCGAATATGGTAGTTGTTATCTGGAAAAAGGGAAAAAATACAATATTCGGTTGGATTTTGTACAAAACAACTCCGAACAGGCATTTATTAAACTGCTTTGGGATGTTCCTTGTCGCGATTTGCTGGCCGAAGCAGTCGAGCTTGCCCAAAAATCGGATGTGGTTATCCTGGCTGCCGGATTAAGTCCGTTGCTCGAAGGCGAAGAGATGAAAGTAAAGGTGAAAGGTTTTAAAGAAGGAGACCGTGAAAATATAGAATTGCCTGAGGCTCAAAAACAACTTATCGATGCCATTTCCAAAACCGGAAAACCGGTAGTGCTGGTGTTACTCAACGGAAGTGCAATTGCTTTTCCTGCTGAAGCTAAAAAGGTGGATGCCATCGTAGAAGCATGGTATCCGGGACAGGCCGGTGGAGCTGCTGTTGCTTCGGTTTTGTGCGGCGATTATAATCCCGCCGGACGTTTGCCCGTTACTTTTTATAAATCGGTGAATGACCTTCCCGCCTTCGACGACTACAATATGAAAGGGCGTACCTATCGTTATTTCGAAGGGAAACCACAGTACGGTTTTGGATACGGATTGAGTTATACTTCGTTCAAGTATTCCAATCTGAAACTTTCGACCACTAAATTAGACAAAACCGGTATTGAAGTGAAATTTGACATTACGAATACCGGACAGCGCGATGGCGACGAAGTTTGCCAGCTGTATTTGCAGCAAAAAGGCAGTAAAACAGTAAGTTTGCAGGGATTCGAACGCGTAAATATTGCCGCAGGCAAAACTAAAACTATCCGTATGAAACTTTCACCCGAACAAATTGAAGATATGACGGGAGAACCGATTGACAAAATATCTCAACCCGAATTCAGAATTATAATCGGTGGTGCTAACCCACGAACCAAATCGCAAAAACTGAAATCGACGATTTTTGTAAAATAGAAATTATTTAAACGGATTTTTGCTTAAAAAAAAATGGCTTGCTCTGATTTAAGTCAAGCCATTGTTTTTTACGTCAGCAGTGTTATAGTTATTCAGTTTAATATTATGTGTAAAAAAATAATACGGTTTATTGCTTTCGCATCCATTTCCCTTCTACTTTCGACGCATTTTGCTTCGGCACAAAATCTCATACCATCCAAATCACAAATGCCCGTTGGCGCTTATTATTACCCCGAGCATTGGAACGAAAACCAATGGGAGCGCGATTTGAAACGAATGGCTGAACTTGGTTTTGAGTTTACGCATTTTGCCGAATTTGCCTGGGCTAAATTAGAACCCAGCGAAGGAAAATTCGACTTTGCCTGGTTGGATAAAAATGTGGAACTGGCGCATAAATATGGTCTGAAAGTAATTATGTGTACCCCTTCGGCCACTCCTCCGGTTTGGCTAACCCAAAAACATCCCGAAATTTTAATTAAACAGGAGTCGGGTTTTTACGTAAAACACGGTATGCGGCTCAATTGTAATATCTCACATCCTGTTTATCAGCGTTATATTAAACGAATAGTCGAAAAAATGACTGCCCGCTATGGTCATCATCCGGCTGTGGTGGGTTGGCAAATTGATAATGAGCCACACTTTGAAGGACTGTACGACTATTCCGATTTTGCACAAAAAGAGTTTCGTAAATGGCTTCAGGCAAAATACAAAACCATTGATAAGCTGAATGAGGCCTGGGGCGCTTCATTCTGGAGTTTTTCGTACAATAATTTCAATCAGATATTTATTCCCAATAAAAACGAAAAGGCTGCCAATCAGCATGCTGTTGTCGATTTTAAACGCTATAATGCCGATGCTTTAGCTGCCGGAATCCGTTTTCAGGCTGGTATATTGCGTGCCAATATCTCTGAAAAACAGTGGATAACCACCAATTTTGCCTATTACAAATTTTTACCTTCGGTCGATTTGTTTCGCAGCCGTGGCGATTTGGATTTTGCCTCGCACACCATGTATCTGCTTAGTACCTACCTGAATACCGACAAAGGTGAAATGGCCTATCGACTCGGTAGCGGTATGGAATTGTCTTTTTCGACCGAAATGGCTAAGTCCATCGAAGGTCAGACAGGCATTATGGAATTGCAACCCGGACAAATAAACTGGGGGCAATGGAACGCACAACCGCTTCCCGGAGCAGTGCGTATGTGGATTTGGCATACTTTCGGGTTGGGAGATAAGTTTGTGTGTACCTATCGGTTTCGTCAGCCGCTGTTTGGTAGCGAGCAGTTTCACAAAGGCATTATGGAAACCGATGGTGTTACCGTTTCGCCCGGTGGAAAAGAATATGTGCAGGCAATCAACGAAATTAAAAATTTACCCAACATTGAAAATCCAACAGAACCTGACGAAGTGAAAAGTCGCCATACTGCTTTTTTGTGGAAGCAGGACAATCTTTTCGACCTCGAAGAGGTAAAAGTGAATAATAGCTGGGATACTTACCAGCACTATTATGTTTATTATCAAAAACTGAAATCAATGGGTTGTCCCGTTACTTTTATTCAGGAAAACGACGTTTTTGATGTTGCAAAATATCCATACATGGTAGCTCCGGCTTACGAAATGGTTGACCTTGCATTGATTGCCAAATTGAAAAAATACGTGTCGGAAGGCGGAAACTTGGTGCTTACCGTTCGTTCGGGAATGAAGGATAACAACGGACACTTGTGGGAAACCTTGCTCCAGCAACCTGTTTGGGACTTAATTGGTGCTAAGGTGGATTTTTTCGACCAATTGCCGCCGTCAAAAACTTCGTCTATTAAAATTGATAACCATAATTACAAATGGAATGTATGGGCAGATATCTTACAACCCAAACCGGGTACAGAAGTGTTGGCTGTCCACGACGATAATTTTTATACCGGCCGGGCTGCAGCTACACTATGCAAGCATGGGAATGGAAATGTAATGTATGTCGGTTTTCACTCGACAGATGATGAGGCCGAAGAAGTGCTTCTGCGTAAGTTTTATCAACAGAACAATACAAAGATACGCGATTTGCCGGATTACGTTTTTGTAGAATGGCGCGACGGCTATTGGGTGGCTGTGAATTACAGTTCCGAAACAGTTCATTTATCAACTATAAATAGCTCAAATTTTCACATTGGAACAAGCGTTCTGAATCCCGGTGGAGTTAGTGTTTGGTATTAATTCTTAGAAAACATAAAATTATGAATAATCTGAAAAAGGCATTGCTAAGTTCTATCCTGTTTCTTAGTGGGAGTTTAAATGCAGAAATCATCAAAACAGACATCTGTATTTACGGGGCTACTTCGTCGGGAATAATTGCTGCCGTTTCGGCCGATCGTTTGGGTAAAGGGGTCGTTATTGTGGAACCATCTCAGTTTATTGGTGGTATGTCGGCTAGCGGATTAGGCAATACGGATATTGGCAATAAAATGGCAATAACGGGATTGTCGCGCGATTTTTACCGCTCAATCGGAAAATATTATGGCAAGCTGGAAATGTGGACTTTTGAACCACATGTGGCTGAAACTGTTTTTAGTAATTACCTTTCAAAAACAAAGGTAAGTCTGATAAAAGGATATGAAGTGAGAGCCCTTATAAAGTCTGTGGGTAAAATCACTCAGATTACGGTTGCCGATGTTGAAAATCCGACCAAAGACCCAATTACGATACAGGCCAAAATGTTTATTGATGCCAGTTACGAAGGAGATTTGATGGCAAAAGCTGGAGTTTCATACACGATAGGAAGGGAAAGCAATGCTACTTATAACGAAACGTATAATGGCTTTCAGTTAAGTGAAAAGCATCAGTTTCCCGATAGTATAAGTCCATACATTAATCCAAAAAATACGAACAGTGGTTATGTCTACGGGGTGAGTAACAATATCCCTGTCGCCACAGGAACCGGCGATAAGTTAGTGCAAGCGTATAATTACCGCTTGTGCTTAACAAAAAATGAAGATAATAAAATTCCTATCCAGAAACCGGAAAATTATGATCCGCAAAAATATGAATTGCTTCGTAGAGTTATAGCCCAACGTGAAAAAAAGAAGTGGAAGCACCTATTAGTCTCTTATTTCAATATTGGGCATTTGCCAAACGGGAAGACAGACATAAATAACAATGGCCCGTTTTCGACCGATTTTATTGGCGAAAACTATGATTACCCGGAAGCAGACTATAAAACCAGAAAACAAATTGAACAAAAACACATTGACTATATCAAAGGGTTACTTTATTTTATGGCTTACGACCCTGCAGTTCCGGATACGTTACGTCAGCAGATGCAGGCATGGGGCTACTGCAAAGATGAATTTCAGAAAACCGGAGGTTTCCCGCACCAAATCTATGTTCGCGAAGCACGGCGTATGATTGGTGAATATGTAATGACCGAACACAATTGTCTGGGCAAAGAAAAAATAAAAGATGGTGTCGGAATGGCAGCCTACGGAATGGATTCGCATAACTGTCAGCGGATTGCGATCAATGGTTTTGTGAAAAACGAGGGCGATGTACAGATAGGTGGTTTTCCTCCCTATCCGGTTTCGTATCGCTCCATTACTCCCAAACGAAATGAATGTACCAATTTGTTAGTGCCTGTTTGCTTGTCGGCTTCGCATATCGCCTATGGCTCCATTCGCATGGAACCTGTATTTATGGTGTTGGGACAATCGGCTGCAATAGCTGCTTCTTTGGCAATTGATCAAAACATTGCTGTGCAAAAAGTGAATGTAAAAACTATACAATCAATCTTGGCGAAAAATCCATACTTAGACGGACGAAAACCTGAAGTGTTGGTCGATAATTCAGACATTAAGCAAGTAAAACTAAAGGGTAAATGGGAATTACCTGCAAAACCTATTGCATCAAATAAAATGGATTATCTGATGGTTGTGGCCGATGGAAAAAGTGCTACAGAAGTGCTATTTACTCCAAAAATGGTCGATTTTGGCATGTATGATGTATATCTCTATTGTCCAGAAAAACCCATTAATACACCTGAATGGGCTCCGTCTGTTGATGTCGAAATTTTTACTGGACAAGATACAAATAAAATAACCGTGGATCAAAAAGCAAATAGCCATCACTGGGTAAAATTGGGGCGTTATGAATTAAATTATAAAAAAAACATTTCGGTAAAAGTTATTGCAAACAAGCCGGGTGTTGTGATAGCCGATGCAGTGCTTTTTGTTCCAGTAAAATAAATGTAAAATTCTTTTTAGTACATGACAAAAATTGAGACATTTATGTTATATATCTGTAAAACAGAACAAATAAGCCAAGCTCTTGGGGTTGACTTTGTCCGGTGAGCCGAAAAATCAGTGAAGTTCGCGTTAAAAAATCTTCTCTGTTTGAGCGACGGAGGAGCGAGTTTAGAAGATTTTAGCCAACGAACGTCAATTTTTCTTGTAATGGGTTTGGGGCAAAGCCACATTATTAAATATCTGAAAATAAAGAATATAAATTTTTCTACATTTTTTGTCATGTACTAAGTTCAAATTTAATTATAATATGCATAAGATAGTTTTATTTGCTTTCATTTTTTGTTACTCATTACAAGTAAATGCAGTAATTAAATCATCAACCAATGTCGACTCTTTACTTTCGGTAATGACCCTCGACGAAAAAATCGGGCAAATGACGCAAATGTGCTTCAGTACCATCACCCTGGATGGCAGTAAATCGCTCGACCTGAATGTGGATAATTTCAAACAGTTGATTAAACAACAGCATATTGGTTCGTTTTTGAGCGGTAGTGACAGTTATGCTAAGTGGTTCGACTTTGTTACGGCAATTCAAAAAGTGGCTGTGGAGGAAACGCGGCTCGGTATTCCATTAATAATAGGTATTGACCATGTGCACGGCGCCAATTATATCAACGAAGGCACCATTTTTCCACACAACCTGATGATGGCTTGTAGTTTTGATAAAACCCTGATTGAAAAAGTAGCAAAGGTAACTGCGATAGAGACTGCTCCCGTTGGTTTGAGCTGGAATTTTTCTCCGGTGCTCGATGTTGCCCGAACGCCTTACTGGCCGCGCTTTTACGAAACTTTTGGCGAAGACTCGCGGGTTTGTGCAGAGTTGGGGAGCGCTTATATAAAAGCTTATCAATATGTTCCGGAAATTGCACCTTACAAACTTTCGGCCTGTGCCAAGCACTTTATTGGCTATTCCGACCCAAAATACGGTTACGACCGCTCACCGTCCGAAATCCCGATGCAAACTTTGCACGAAGTGTTTATGCCTCCATTCCGAAAAGCTTTTGAAGCGGGAGTTAAAACGCTCATGGTGAATAGCGGCGAACTGAACGGAGAACCGGTGCATGGCTCGAAGTTTTTACTCGATACTTTGCTTCGCCGTCAGCTTGGCTTTAATGGTGTAATAGTTACCGACATTAAAGATATTGAGCGCATTGTAAAAATGCATCACACAGCTGCGAATGAAAAAGAGGCAACACTTCAAGTAATCAATGCAGGTGTTGATATGTACATGGCTTGTAATTCATACACGTTTATTCAGCATGTCAAGGAGTTATTGTCCGAAGGAAAATTATCGATGGCGCAGATTGATGCTTCGGTACGTCGTATTTTGCAATTGAAAAAAGAGTTGGGACTTTTCGAAAATCCGTATCCTTCCAAAAAGTTATTGGATGCCGTAAATACCACTGAAAACCGAAAAGTAGCGCTCGAGGCTGCCGAAAAATCGATCGTATTGTTGAAAAATGAAGATATTCTGCCACTTGATAAATCGAAAAAGCTACTGATTGCCGGTATTGGCGCCAATTCAAAACGTATGCTCAACGGTCCCTGGTCGTTCGATTGGCTGGGAGCAGCAGAAGCACAGCAACCACAGAACATGCTCACTTTATTCGAAGCCTGCAAAAGTACTTTTGGAACTAATAATGTCCTGTTATCAAAAACTGAACGCATTTTATCTCCTGCTGATAAAAAACAATTTCTGAAAGATACCCGAAAGGCTGATGTGATTGTGTTGGCTGTAGGCGAACAGCCTTACAGCGAGTTTATGGGAAATATCAACGATCTGACGCTCGATGCCGACCAACTTGAACTGATTGATGCTGCCATTGCCACTAAAAAACCAGTTGTGTTGGTTTTGATGGAAGGCCGTCCGCGTGTAATAACCAAGCAGGCAGCCGGAGTAAAAGCCGTTCTTTTTGCCGGATATCCCGGCATTGAAGGCGCTCAGGCTATTGCCAATATCTTATCCGGTAAAACCAATCCGTCAGCCAGTTTGGCATTTTCCTATCCGCTGGCTGCCGGACATACCATTCCGTACAACCACAAACCGTCGGAATTTAATATTTACTGGAAACCGGAACCTGCTCAGAAATGGCTTTATCCTTTCGGTCATGGATTGAGCTATACACAGTTTGAATATTCCGATTTGCAACTTTCGGATACAATTATTACTCCTAATGGAACCTTGAAAGCCTCCGTAAAAATTAAAAATGCAGGTAAAATTCGTGGAACAGAAACAGCCTTGTGGTATATTAAAGACGAAGTTGGCTCAATTTCTCGTCCGGTAAAAAGTCTAAAGTTCTTTGAGAAAATTGACCTGAATTCAGGTGAAGAAAAAACAATACATTTCGAAATCAATCCACAACAACATCTTGCATTTCCTGATAAAGCAGGGCTTTATCGTCTCGAACCCGGAAGGTATCAGTTGATAATTGACAATAAGAGTTTGTGGTTTTCGTTGAACAACTAATTTCCTGTTTTTTTATTTTAGATTGTTATTGTATCTTACATACATTTCGCTGATTTTTTCTAACTTTTCGCCCCAATATTTTTCGAAATAGGTTCCTCCGGTATAATAACAGGCAAAACCTCCTGAAACAGTACCCCAAACAGCAGTTTCGATTAATGAAAGTTTATTGTTCTGATCATTCATTTGCATAGCTATTGATGCAATGGCACCGCCCACAAAATTGTCGCCACAGCCGGTTGTATCTCCTTTCAAAGCAGGGTTTCTCTCGAAATCTTCCGATATCCAATTGCAAACCGGCAGTAATGTTTCGACATTTTCGAACTTTTTGCCTGAAGAATAAATGTAAGTTGGCTCACTTCCGTGTGTAATGATAAAGGCATTTGCTCCATTCTTTTTGTAAAATTCAGTTATCATTTTAAAATCTTCCTGTCCACTTATTCGCTTTGCCTCTTCATAATCCATTATTAATAAATCAATTAATGGCAAACTTTTCAGCGTATCGCCCAAAGGCCAGGGACTGTCCGGATTTTTCTTTTCGCTGATAAAGTCGAAAACAGTATTGACAAGCGTAAATACTCCTTTATTCTTAGCCAAAGCTAATAATTCAGTAAGTTGTGAATGTAATTGGGGAACAATGGCCGTTCCTCCGAATACAACAATGTTTGAATTCCAAAAATCAGTATTTAAAAAACTTTTATCAAATAAACCTGCAGCTCCGATATTATTGATAAAAGTACGTTCGCCTCTTCCCTGATTGTAATTCGGATCGGAAAGCACTGTCGTATAAGGCGTTGCATCACCCAACAACGATAAATTATCAATATTCAACGGTAATTTCTCTAACAATCCAAGTAGTGCTTTCGCTTTCTGATCGTTACCAAATGCACCGAAATATCTTATTTGAGCCTCGGAATTAAATAAAATCTGTGCAGCACAAATGGCGCTCACCAAAGCCGGTCCGCCGATATTAAATGCATCGTAAACTTTTAATCCGCAGATATCATTCAAAATCTTAGTAATGGATTTTCCGCTAAACTTCTCCAGCTCTTCGGTAAAAACGAGTTGCCCGGGAACAAGTCCGCCATCTCCGGGAACAATTGATACATATTTTTGAAATGCTGCGGAATTAAAATCAACGTTTTTATAAATAAAGTCGCCCAGACCACAACCTGTAAATGCTATTTTGATCATATAATAAGCCCCCTCAACCCCTTCAGGAGGAATTGATTGATATTCATTAAACCTTATAGATAAATTTTGTACTCGCTTGACAACAAAAAGAGAGGAGCTTCATCCTCTTCAATTTGCGGGAAACGACCAACTTCTTCGTAAAAATAATTATCGTTGGTATCATCGTTTACCGTACTTACTTCGCCCACCAAAACAGGTGCTTCAACACCGTAAAAACGATGATAAACGCCAGCTTCCATTGTTACACTTTGACCGGGTTTAAGTTGAACGAATCCACCCGGCTGCAAATGCGTAAGTACACCATCAATTTTTACATCAAAAGGTTTATCCGAAAAACTTCCATCGGGATTTGAGCGGTAAAACTCTATTTCGAGAACTCCACCACCACGATTGATAATATCTTCCATTTTCAGGCGATGAAAGTGCATAGGCGTCTCCTGTCCTACTCCGGCAATCATTATTTTTTCGCAATAGGTTTTATTGTCCTTTGCAGGATTTCCATTTCGAATGGTAAAAAGTAACAAACCGCGTTTTTCGAAATTACCACTGCCAAAATCGGTTAAATCCCAACCGAGAACATTGTCGACGATCTCGGAATGTGTTTCGTATTTACCTTTCCATTCAGTTGGACTGTATATAGCCCATTCAGGCAAATAAAATTTATTTTCGGCAAAAAAGTCTAATGCCGAGCGCATTAATGCATTGATTTCACTTCGCTTCATAATATTGATTTACTGGTTGTTCATTTACAATTTACTCCTTACCATTTCTGATTTATAATTCTCAGGATTTTACTTTTTCCAAAAAAGTTGCACAGAGCGATATTTTTTTAATTTCTAATTTTCTCAACTTCTAATCTTCCAATTTCACTTAATACCCAATCGATGCCGTATTTTTCAAATTTCTCCGAAAAATCAATATCATCCTGTAACCTGTTTCCCATTTCGTCGGTGGCTTTAAAGCTACATCCGGCAATATAGGCTTCGAGTATTTTGTCGTAAGGCATATTTAGTTCCAACGCTAATCGAATGGCACCTGCCAGCCTGTCATCAGCACCTAATTTTCTTTTTAAATCGCAGCCCACACGATAAATGGTGTCGCCTAACGCTCGATTTTGAAAGCGAAATATTAAATCGTCGGTATGTTCAGTGAGTGCTTCCAATGTAAATTCATCAGGATATTTTTTCAGTAAAATATCGGCTGCCTGCAACATGGTATCGCGCACTTTACTTTTAATTTCGTTCACTGCCAATGCTTCGTACAAAAATACGAAATCGGGGTTAAACTTAAATCCGAGGTAAGCTGTAGTTGCATGCCCCAAATTGTGAATGAACAACTTACGATCCACCCAGGCTTTCATATTTTCTTTGGGCGATAAACCTTCAATAACCGGAATGGGATTTTTAAATGCCTTTTTATCTAAAATCAGATTATTGTAAGGTTCAGCAAAAACCTGCAAAATATCGGCTTCTATGTCCTTTTTGAGCATAATAGGAACCATTTTACCTATGCTTGTCTCTACCAATCCTACCAATTTATCCACCGGATAATCTACAGGTAAAAACTTTTTGAGTTCTGCTCTGAAAAAATCTGCTGCATTCCGCAAATTTTCAGCAATAATGATGTCCAAAGGCAAATCACCTGAAATCTTTCTCCGTTGTAATAATCCTTTAGCAATGAGCGGAATAGCCGAAGGCAATCCCTGCTGACCGATTGAAACAGCTAAAATATCAGCATTGGCAATTTCTGAAATCACAGCCTTTTCGTCGGTTGCCAAAACTCCACGTACATTTTTGATAATCATCACCTCATCCCGATCTGATTTAATGACTACATTGTATTGGTGTCTTTTGTTTAATTCGTCAATTACGGGTTGGAAAACATCTACAAAAACTACTTCGTAGCCCCCTCTGCTAAATAACTGACCAATAAAAGAGCGACCTATTTTTCCCGCGCCAAATAGGACTATACGTGGTCGTCCGTGAATTAAGTGTCTGTTTTTTAGATCTTTGTGCTTAATGAACATGAATTTTTGAGACTTTGAATAATGAAGTAGCTTTCCCTTGTTTTATAAAATGCAGAAACAAGCATTTACCCTATTACACAATCGTTCTTCAATCAACTATTATTATTTTTTGTTCTCCAGCTTTCAAAAAATATCTTTTTGCTTTCAGTAATTTATTTTCATTCCAACGGATTACTTTTTGAGATTTATTCTCAGCCAAAACCGTAAAATAGGCATCAAATTTCGTTGGATTGGTAACTCTCAATCGTACTTTATTATCTTTTATCGACACAATTCCGGAAGTTAAATGATCGAACGTATAGCAAGTTTTAAACTCAGCATCGACATAAATCGAAGGCAATTCAACGGCAGTAAGTAACATAGCCGTTTCGGCAAAGGTTGAGGCCGGTATTATCTCACCAATACCCTCGAACCAATCGGTGGTACTCACACGTTCATTTATCCAACCCGGAGGCATGCCGGCAACCGAACGTGTGGAGTGCGACATAAATTGAGGAATTGCCTGTGTTATTTCCTTCAACAACTGCAGATAAACCGGATTGTCTGTAGCCCGATAAATACGTAAAAGTGCCAAACCTGAATATGTACAAATTCCAGGTGCACCGTGTTTGTTTTGGGTATTTGCAAATACAGCTCCGGTCGTTTTCATATTCAGTTTTCCAAAAAGACAACTGTCGGAATATTCATAATCGTAACTCATAACCCAGGTTGAAAATTGCGCAGCCATTTCGCGGGCATACTGCAACCATTTTTCATTTCCGGTTTTTTCGTAGAGCAATGCAAAGGATTCGAGCATGGCATAGCCTGATTCGCTATCTGGATTTTGCATAGCATCGCCAGGTCCGCCGCAGGTTATGCCTTTTGACACATAATCGTCGTACATTTTTTGCGCCGAAAGTTCAGCGACTTTCAGATAGTGCGGATTTTTAAAATAATCGGCAGCCAAAACCAGCGCAGCAGGAACTACAGCACCACTTGTGGAACCTCCTACAACCACATCGCCCGTAGAACTATCTACAAAATTTCCGAATTGCCCCCACTTTTCCCAAAGCCGTACAAAAGCATTGGCAACACCCATTGTACCCTGCTCCCATTGCGGATTTATCTGCATATTGCGAAGTTTCATCAACTCTAATTGCTTGATAATATAGTACAATGCATCCCCGCTTTTGCGAACCAGGTGCAGGTTTTTGAATTGTGGTCTACGAATGTCGCCACCATACCAGCGATTTCCCTTTTCGCCACTATCCCAGAAAAACCCCGAAGGTGAAATACCGTTTGGGAATAGCCAGTTGAAGTTGGCAACTACGTTTTTAAGTGTGATTGTATCTTTCGAGAAAAGAAGCGGATAAGTCGAAATCATGCCTCCGGTCCAGCCAATTTGCCAATCCTGCAAAAAATTTTCTCGCATCCCGACGGAATAATATCCCCATTCCGGGACAAAGTTTTGCATATTAAACTTTTGCTCAATGACCTTATAGCTTTCTGAAAATGAATACAATAAATTTGGAGTTGGCGTCGGGATTAAATCGTTACGTGACACTAAATATTGGTCGAAAAGCGATTGAATATCAGGTGCATCGAACAAGCGGATACGAAAAGTAAATTTCACTTCGTCACCAACTTTAAAATTGGCTGGAACATCGGGCGAAGCTACCGTATTGTTGGCTATTTCATATTTGTAACGCTCACGAACCAAAGGCGATAAAATAGAAATCCGTGCTGATTGTAATTTTTCATTGCGGCTTTCTTCCACGTTGATGCCATAATCGCCCCAGCTATTTTTTTGTTTGGTAATAATGAGCGCACCGGTCTTTTTTTCAGGCGAATGAAAACCAACGCAGGGCAAAGTCATGCCGCCGCTCCGTTCCTGAATAAAAGAAGGTCCCTCGTGAATATTTAATCGCGGAACATCCGAAATAATCATTGGTTTATCCGGACCAATATCGCGGTAGTCGTTTAGCTTGGGAGAATAGGGTATTTTGCGCGACTCGTATCGATTACCATTGTAGGCAGCAGCAGGCATCAACACATAATTTTTCTTCGACCAATTATCAAAATTCAGTTCCACTGCTACAGCACTTTCCGTTTCACTTCCACTGATTAGTCTGAATATAACTTCGGCATCCACAACTCCCGCTTCAGACAATGAAAAAGTTGATTGAACGGTCCATTCACCATTTTTAGTGTTTAACTTTTGAGCTGTTTTGCTTTCAGAGTCTGCATTTACCACATAACTGTTTGTCAGTTTATTGTACAAAGCGTAATCGTAATTATTCACACAAAAACGCAATGAAAGCTGGTTTTGAGTAAATAATTTCTGAACCTCAGATGCTCGAAGTAAAAATAAATTCAGTAAAAGTAGAAGCGTTAGTAACTGTTTCTTGTTTCGTGTTTCGTGTTTCATGTTTATTTGTCTTTATTTGTTGATTTTTGTCTTTTATTTGTCTTTAACGATTTAGAGTCATTTTATACCGCAACATTGCCTCTAAAAAATAATAATCAGCATAGGTGAGCGGAACATCAACTTCGGCTTTGTGTGGCATAGAACCGACACTGTGTTTCAAAATAAAATGACCATTCTCACCCTCCTTCGCTAAATACTCAGACGAAGACAACACTTCAATCTGACGACGGGCAACATCCAGATACTTAGTTCTTAACGATTTATCCACATAACCACTTAATTCGACAAGAGCAGAACTCATAACTGCCGCAGTCGAAGCATCCCGTTTTTCATTCGGGATATTCGGTGCATCGTAGTCCCAATAAGGAATCAAATCCTTTGGCATTCGCGGGTGATTAATCATAAATGCGGCAATACGGTTGGCCATA
>Ga0208198_1001929_pt1 | contig 16775 bp, 7 predicted proteins | sample AD_JPNTR2_MetaG_FD_184446 | JGI IMG/M metagenome (GOLD analysis project Ga0208198, IMG submission 184446) | Active sludge microbial communities of municipal wastewater-treating anaerobic digesters from Japan - AD_JPNTR2_MetaG (SPAdes) (version 2) | ecosystem: Engineered > Bioreactor > Anaerobic >... | reverse complement strand
CTCCGAGTCCTCCTCTTCCTGCCGCCCGCAGGCGCCTCTTGGTGCCCGAAACTGTGGCACTCTGGCGCCAGCTCCGCCCATTTCCCCCTTAAGTTGACGCATATGGGGGACAGGGGGTGGGGCAAAAGCTACAGATTACAAAGGTGCATCCATCGCCGTCTGGCTACTTGACGCCAGGCTGAACAGTTACCGCACATTTTCATGCTTGAAGGATGTGCGCCAGCACAGGGCGTCTCCAGCGAAAAGGCGAGTCAGCCAGCAGGCTGTCCATCAAGGTTTCGACCTATGGCTTTCAGCCGCAATTCACGGCTCACATCCACGCGCGATGACGCATCCACAGCAACATGCCCGTCGGCGTGAAAGCCATCAGCAGCAGAGCCACGATGAATGCCGGGGAACTCGTCCATGCGGGGAAGGGGTGAGTCGGCGCGAAGAAGTTCATCCCAAAGAAACCCGCCAGGAACGAGATGGGCATGAACAGCGTGGTGATCACCGTGAGCGTCTTCATCACCTCGTTCATGCGATTGCTGACCACGGAGAGGTAGCTATCCAGGGCGCCGGTGACCAGATCGCGCAGGCTGTCAATGATGTCGTAGAGCCGCACGAGGTGATCGTAAACGTCGCGGAAGAAGATGCCCTGCTCGGCGGGGATGGTCGCATAGCCGCCGCGTGCCATCTTGTTGAGCACCTCCCGCTGCGGCGCAATGACCCGGCGCAGCGTGACCAGCGTGCGCTTGAGGGTGAAGATCTTCTCCAGGAGATGGGGCCCCGGCGCGCCGAAGACCTGGTCCTCAATGGAGTCAATCTCATCATCAATGGCCTCCACCACCGCCATGCAATCCGTAGCGAGTTCGTCGGCGACGCGATAGAGGAGATGACACGGTCCCTGCTGCAGGTACCGCTCATCACGGCGGCAAGCCTTCCACACCCGCTCCAGCGCTTCGATGGGATCGGTGTGATACGTCACGAGATAATGGGTGCCCAGGAACACATCCAGCTCGTGCGTGTCGAGGTGCTGTCCGGGCTCCGTATCCAGCACCACCGCTTGCAGCGCCAGGTAGAGGTATTGAATCCAATCATCAATCTTGGGCGAGTGGGCCTCTTCCAGGGCATCGTCAATGGCCAGGGGATGGAAGCCGAACGTGTCCCGCAAGACCGGCAGGCACATCTCCACGGGCGCCTGATCCATGTCCACCCACAGAATGCCCTGCGCTTCCTGCAGCGCTTCGGCAAAGCGTTGCGGCGTCAGATCGGTCTGTAAACCATGTTCTGGAGAAAAGAAGAGAGCTCGAATCATAATTTTGCGTCACTCCTCCTTCGAAAATAGAGATCAGCGGGTCAGCAGTCAGCGAATCAGCGAAAAAGCGAGTCAGCGGAAAAGCGGAAAAGCGAGAAAGCGAGTCAGCGAGTCGCTTACGTGGGCACGTTCGCACGTGTCCACGTTCACACGTGTCCGCCTTCCCCGTTCTCACGGTCTCCAAATACTATAAGCAAGCCGGGAATTGTCAAAAGCGCGCGCTTGTCACTGGCTCAAAATGGGGCACAATAGGGACATGGCGTACGGCGTGAAAAGGCCCTCGGTCAGTTGGCAGACGTCACCAGACATCGGCGATGCCTCCCCTCGCTGCGTGATTCCCGTTTTGCGCGTCGCGCTCTCCGCTCACAAGCCACAGTCCGTTTGGCGTTTCTCTCCCCGCATTCCGCCTTCAAAACATTCAGACTTTAGATTTTAGAAAGGGACCGCTATGAGACGTACAGTATTCACGATCATGTCGTTGGTGATGATAGGCAGCCTGGTGCTGGCCAGCTTCACGCCGGCCGCCGCGCAGAAGCCGGCGCCCTTTGCCTCTACCGCAACGGGGCCGCTGTTAGTGGATAATTTCGACTACGGCAACACGGCTGGAAATCTCACCGCCGTAAGCAGCTGGGTTGCCCATTCTGGCACTTCCGGCTTTGTGCAATATGCCCCCACGGAGGGACTCTCTATGGCCGGCTACGGCTCCTCGGGGGTCGGCGGCGCCGCCACGATTTCCACCGACGGCAGCGAAGACGTCAACCGCAGCTTCACCAATCAAACTGCGGGGACGGTATACTTCGCCGCACTGGTCAAAATCTCAGCAGCCGGTAGCGGCGCCTATTTCTTACATCTCAAAGACAGCGGGACTTCCAATTTCCGCGCGCGCGTATTTGCCAAAAATGATGCCGGAATCTTGCGCTTCGGATTAAGCGATACCAGCACGCCCAGCTATGCGACGGCTAACTTCAGTTATGACACCACCTACCTCGTCGTCGTGAAATTCAATGTCACCAGTGGAGATACCGCGTTGTATGTGCTGGACAATAGCAGCGCCACAGAACCCACCACACCCCTTTTGAGCACTAGAGGCACAGCACAAGCAGTCGAAGGCATCGCCATCCGGCAAGCCAGCGGCGGCCCCTCCGCCACCCTTGATGGCATCCGCATTGCTAACACCTGGGAGGACGTCATCGGATATTCCGGCGGCGGGAGCAGCTTCACCATCGCCAAATCCGCGCCCGCCTCGGTGGAAGTAAGCGAGGCCTTCACCTACACCCTCGTCGCCACCAACGGGACCGGCGCCGTGCGCTCCAACGTCGTCATCACCGATAGCCTGCCCCTCAGCGTGACGGTGGGTACGATCTCCGACGGCGGTGTGGCGACGGGCCACGTCGTGAGCTGGACGGTAGCCTCGCTGGCCGACGGCGCTGCGGTGACCCGCACCGTGCAGGTGACCGCGCCCGACACGGCAACCACCCTGGTCAACAGCGACTACGGCGTCCGGGCCGGCGACTGGACCACCCGCACGGTCGGCAGCCCTGTCAACACCGTCGTGAAAGAACCCCTGCAACTCGTGCCTATCGGGACGGCGCGCGATTACGGCGCCGGCTGGACAGGGGCGATGCAGGGACAGGTCACGGTCGCCCCAGGGATGTTCGCGGGCAACATCTTCGCCATCCAGGATGACACCGGCGGCATCTACATCTATGCCGGCGCCTATACCCTGCCCACGATGGCGTTGGGTGATACCGTGCTCGTCACGGGTACCCTGAAACTCTACAACGGCCTCCTGGAAGTGGATCCCGTCACGGGCATCGTCAACCTGGGCGCCGGGGCCGTTCCCGATCCCACGCCGACCCCAACCGGCAATGTGGATCCAACACAAGGTTTGCTGATCGAGGTGTCCGGCACGGCGACGTGGTCCACAACGCCGCCAGCGCCCGACACCGCCAACTGGACCTTCACCATCAACGATGGCAGCGGCCCGGTCGCGGTGTTTGTGGACAAAGACACTCAAATTGACATGCGGAGCTATACCAGCCCGGCGGAAATGACCGTCGTCGGCTTCAGCGGCAACTACAATGCCCCGCAGATCATGCCCCGCATGCAATCCGATGTGGTGGTGGCAGCCGAGCCGACCTTCACCATCGCCAAATCCGCGCCCGCCTCGGTGGAGGTAAGCGACGTCTTCACCTACACCCTCATCGCCACCAACAGGACCGGCGCCGTGCGCTCCAACGTCGTCATCACCGACAGCCTGCCCCTCAGCGTGACGGTGGGTACGATCTCCGACAGCGGCGTGGCGACGGGCCACGTCGTGAGCTGGACAGTGGCCTCGCTGGCCGACGGCGCCGCGGTGACCCGCACCGTGCAGGTGACCGCGCCCGACACGGCAACCACCCTGGTCAACAGCGACTACGGCGTCTGGGCCGGCGACTGGACCACTCGCACGGTCGGCAGCCCTGTCAACACCGTCGTGAAAGAACCCCGGCCTTCCATCCTCTCCATCTACGACCTGCAGTACACCACCGTTGCCGGCGACGAGGGGACGTATCCTTCGCCTTATGCTGGCCAGCTGGTGACCACGACCGGCACGGTCTGCGCGCTGCTCACCAAAGGATTCATCCTGAGTGAGGCGACCGGGCCGTGGCGCAGCATCTACAGTTATACAGGAACCGGCGCCAAACCGCAGCTGGGCGGCGCCTATCTGCTGCGCGGCACCCTGACGGAATACTACGGGACGACCGAATTCAGCTATCCTGGCCGGGCGTATCAGGGCGCCGGCGATGATGTCTGCACGCCCACCGTGGTGACCGCGCTCGACGTGCCGGCAAACACAGCTTCCAAGAGTGAAGCCTACGAATCCACGATAGTGGAATATCACATCATCACCATCACGGCTGTGGAAACCTATGGCGCTCTGTTTAAGGATAGCAGCGGCGGCACAGGCTCTATTGGCCAGTTGAGTTATTACCCTGCCGATATAGCCGTAGGACAGCGATACGTCTATGTGCGGGGGCCGTTGATTTATGACCGTAATAGATACCGCGTCATGCCGCCAACCTCCGCCGACATCAAGCTGCTCGACCTGACGCCGCCGACCGTCTCCGCGACGCTGCCAGCCAACGGCGCGACCGGCGTCAGCCCCTATCAGCCGCTTTACGCCACCTTCAGCGAGCCCGTCAATCCCACGACAGTCAACGCCTCCACGTTCTCGCTGACCGGCAGCGACGGCGCGATTACGGGAACGGTGACCTATGACGCGGCCACAAAGCAGGCGACCTTCACGCCGGAGGCCGCCCTCGCGCCGAACAGCGCCTACACGGCAACCCTGACCGCCGGGGTGAAGGACCTCTCCGACAACGCGCTGATCCCCCACAGCTGGACCTTCACCACCGGCGCGGAAGATACCACGCCGCCGGCGGTGACCGCGCGCACACCCGTCGCGGGCGCGGTAGACGTGGCCCTCAACGCCAACATCGTCGTCACCTTCAGCGAGAGCCTCAAACCCGCGACAGTCGTGGGCGGCAACTTCACCCTCACCGGGCCTTACGGCGCCGTGCCCTGGGATAGCGTCGCCTATGACCTGGCGACCTCACGGCTGACGCTCAATCCGGGCGGACTGCTTCTCCCGGAGACGGTCTACACCTTCACCATCGCAACCGCCGTCACCGATTGGGCTGGCCTGCCGGTCGTCGCAGCGGACCGCGTGTGGAGCTTCACCACCCGGCCGGAGCCGCCGATGTTCGCCTACCAGGGCGACATCCACAATCACACCGGCTACTCTGATGGCTCGCTGACGCCCTTCGAGGCGTTCACGCGCGCGAAGGCCGCCGGGCTGGATTTCCTGGCGATCAGCGACCACTCCTACGCGATTGACGATGCCGAATGGGCCGACACCCTGGCGCAGGTCGAGGCCTTCACCGAAAACGGCGTTTTTGTGGCCCTGCGCGGCTTTGAGTACACGCAGGGCGCGGAGGGACACCTCAACGTCTACAACACGGTCCGCCATGCCGTCCGCAGCGACGTCGACTTCACCTACGCCGATTACACGCCCAACCTGGAACGGGGGCAGACCGTGGACGGCTTCTATCACTGGCTGGCGATCACCGGCACGCAGGCGCTGGACGGCTACGGCACGGTGATGCAGTTCAACCATCCGGGCTGGATCAACTTCAACGATTGGAAGTATCATCCCGAAGTCGAAAGCATCGCGCAGCTCGAGGAAATCGGCAACGGTTGGGGCAGCTCGTACTTCTTCTCCTGGGACGAGTGGGTCCGCTCGCTCGATTACGGCTGGAAGGTCGGCGCGACCAACAACTCCGACAATCACACGTCCAGCTGGGGCACGATCACGCCGCATCGCACCGGCGTGGTGATGCCGGCGCTTACCAAGGGCGACTTGCTCGACGCGCTGCGCGCCGGCCGCACGTACGCCTCCGAGGACTCCAACACCGAGCTCTTCTTCAAGGCCAACGGCTATTGGATGGGCTCGGAGCTCCCCAACACCGGCAACCTCACCTTCGAAATCTGGGGCGAGGATCCGGACGGCGAGCTCACCACAAAGCTGGAGCTCTACAGCGACGGCGGCGTGGTGGTCACCTCGACGCAGCCGACCGGCGCCGCCTTCGACTGGAGCTTCGCGCTCGACGTCACGCCCGGCGTGCACTACTACTTCGTGATGGCGACGCAGGCCGATGGCGATCGCATCGTCTCCTCGCCCGTGTGGACGATGGGTGAGGAAGACGTCAGCATCACCGATCTGACCGTGCAGCCGACCATCCCCACCATCTACAACCCCAACCTCTTCACGGCACGCGTCACCAATCGCGGCGCGACGACGCAGACCCTCACGGTCACCTTCAGCATCAACGGTAGCCCCATCGGCTCGGTGCCGGTGACGGTGCCGCCCTGCAGCACCGGTCCCTGCGCGGACGTCTACGCCAACATCACCTGGCAGGCCACCGAGGTCGGCCCCGTCGAAGTCGTGGCGGAACTGCAAGGCGCGCCCGCTTCCGACGCCCCGGAGGACAACCGCGCCACCCTGCAGCTCAACGCGACCGACGAGCGGGTGCCGCTCATCATCATTGACAACGGCCACAACAACATCGCCTCGGACCTCAACAGCGTCCGACCCTTCGTCAACGACATGACGGCCCACGGCTACAACGTGCTCTTCAACCTCGATGAGATCACCGCGACCGATCTGAACACCGCGACGACCCGCCTGCTCATCATCAACGCCTTCGGCCCCGCGCCGCTGACGGAAGCGGAGCTCGCCGCGATCGCCGACTACGTGGCGGCAGGCGGCAGCCTCTGGCTCAACGGCCTCTCCGACTACACCGGCAAGGTGGAATGGGCCGACACCGTCGCCGACCGGATGAACGCCATCGTCGCGGCGGTTGAGGCCCGCACCGGCCAGCAAATCCCCATCCGCGTGAACGACGACGAAGTGCTGGATGGCAACAACAACAACGGCTATCAGTGGGGCGTCGTCTGGCACCTCTTCCCCTCGGCCTTCACAACCGGCATCGGGATGAACGTGGAGGGTATCCAGACCTGGTCCGTCTCCTCGTTAGTGGATCGCAATCACCGGGGCCTGAGCCAGGCCGACCTGGGCGAGAACGGCTTCATCGCGGTGTTGGGCGACCTGGATGCCGGCTCTTCCAGCGGCGCGCATTACAGCAATGTGCCCAACCGCACCCACAACACCGACGCCGATTCCTGGGACGACGCCTACCTCTACCCGGCGGGCGAGGCGCTGCCGAGCGCTGCCGGCTACGACATCCCCGGCGCGCCAGGGCGCTTCTTCTTCTACGGCGATTCCAACGACCCCTTCAACATCTTCTCCTACACCGCCGGCGATGGGCGCCAAAACGAGATCTTCAACCTCGAGACCGTGATGTGGCTCCTCGGCGAGCCGCTGCAGAAGCAGACGATCGCCGAGGTGCGCGAGGGCGGAGATGATCCCGTCAACCTGCGCAAACTGGTGTGGGTTGAAGGGGTGGTCACCGCTGCCTACGGCGAATTCTTCGACGTGCTCTACGTCCAGGATGAGACCGGCGGCATCACCGTCTTTGCGCCGGCAGGGACGGCTTCTGGCGCAGTCGGCGCCATGCCCGAACGCGGCGACTTCATCCGCGTGCTGGGCACGGTGAATAGCTACCAGGGCGACACGGAGCTGCAGTTCTTCGAGGCCGAACAGATCCAGGTCATCACGCCCACTTACGTGAATCCCAACGAGCTGGCGCTGGGCGGCAACTTCCTGCGCCCGCTGAGCACCGCCGAGGCAGCATCGGAAGAGAATGAAGGATGGCTGATGGTGGTCACCGGCACGGTCACCGCCAAAGCCGCCGACAACAGTTACCTCCTCGTGGATGACGGCTCTGGCCCGGTACGCGCTTTCCTGGATGGCTACAACGGGACGTGGGAAACCATCCACGTGCTGGATCGCGTGACCGTGGCCGGCCTGGGTTCAGAGGACTACGACGGTCAGCGCATCCGCGTGCGGCACTTCCAACACGACACCCGTCCCAACGATGCAGCGGTGCTGACGCCGGTCGTGGATCTGCGTCAGTCCTTCAAGGAAGTCAGCGCAGTCGAAATCTACCCCGGCGAGCGGCTCACCTACACGCTCAACTTCGTCAACACCGGCAACCTCACCGCTACGGTGGAATACGCCGATGTGCTGCCGACCGTCCTCACGCTGGTGAGCGGCGACCTCGAAGGTACCGTGGAAGTCGGCCCGCTGGAGACGGTGCAGGTTCTCCTCGTGACGCAGGTCAACCCCACCACCCCCGCCGGCACGAAGTTCGCCAACACCATGTCAGTGGATGACGGCACGACCATTTCAGACTTCACCTCGCCGGAGACGACGGTCGTCGCTCCGCCGCAGGTCGTCATCGTCAAGGCCGTGGAGCCTACCGCCAATGTAGCGCCGGGCGATGGGGTAACTTACACCATCACCCTCGACAACGTCGGCGACGACCCGGCCCAAGGCGTTTCGCTCACCGATACGCTACCGGCGGGCATCACTTTCGGTGGTTTTGCCCCAGGCACGAACGTGAATGCTGAGTATGCCGGGGGCATTATCACCTGGAGCGGGGACCTGATGGCAGGCGTGCAACCTGTCGCCATCGTCTTCACCGCCACGGTGAACGACGACCCGGCGCTCTACGGGAAATCTATCGTCAACACTGCGCACTTTACCTCCGCCAACGCGGGGAGCGGTGCAGACGAGGCCACCTTCAGCATGATCGGCGCGCCCGTGTTGGCGCTGACCAAGGAAGTGGCCACCGACAGAGCGGTTGATCTGGGTGACAGCATCACTTACACCCTCACCCTGAACAACAGCGGCGAAGCGACCGCGCAGGGGATCGTCCTCACTGACACGCTGCCCGCCGGCGTCACCTTTGGCGCGTTCATCACCGCCAACGGCGCGACACAGACCGCCGGCGTGATCCACTGGAGCGGGCAGCTCGGGGCCGGCGCCAGCGTCCAGATCGTCTTCACCGCCACGGTGAACGACGACCCGGCGCTCTACGGCCAGACCATCACCAACACTGCGCGCTTCACCTCCGCTAACGACGGCAGCGGCACGGCTGACGCCGCCTTCACGGTGAAACCGCAGTACAGGATCTTCCTGCCGCTGGTCGCCAGGAACTTCGCCGGCTAACCCCCGGCTCTTGCAAAGCACAGCCCCCCGTGGCTCCAGGCCGCGGGGGGCTGTCTTTAGCTGAGACAGGGCGCTTTCAGCGCCACACCGGCACGAACATCATCCACTGCTCTGGATGCTGCCGGATCAAGCCCTCCAGCTCCGTCAACACCCGGCGCAAGTTCACGGCGACATCGTGCTCGCGGTCGCCCGTCTGCACCGGCTCCCAATGCGGATTGACGACGGCGTGATATTCACCCTCCTCATAGAAGCAGGTCCCCGTCATCACCACGCAGTTGGCCCGCAGCACCATCCGCATGTAACCTACCGGCAAATGCGCAGTCGCGCCGAAAAACTCCACCGGCGCATCGCCCTCGCCGATGGGACGGTCCACGCCGGTGATGACGCCTTCCCCTTCCCGCAAGCGGCGGATGGCCTGCCGCAGCGTTTCGGGGGAAATGGGGGTGAGCATGATGCCCGCCTGTTGTCGCAAGCGATTGAACAGCTCCATGCCGGGGGTGGGATTGGCGAGCGCCAGCACTTGCAACGGCACCGGCATCTCCTGGCAAAACGCGATGCCCCCCAGGTCAAAGTTGGAGACGTGACAGCCCGCGATGAAGACGCCGCGCCCCGTGTCGGCGGCAGCCTGCAGTCGCGCCCGCGTCTCTGGCAACACCCGCACCGGCGGCTCGAATTCCGCCACGCGCGTGCGTCCCCGGCCGACATTGCGAAACAGCTCATAGTAAGCGCGCGCCGCCTGCCGGAAAACCTCATAGGCATTCGCTCGCACCGCTTCGGGCGACGCCTCCGGCCCCAACACATGCCGTTGATTATCAAAGACGGCGGCGCGCAGGTCGCTGTCGAAGCTGACCAGCACGCGCGCCCCTACCCGCGCCACTTGCTCCCCGACAACAGGAGGGAGGTGTCGGCCCACAGAGAAGGCCAACCGCGTAAACCAGCCCTTGCCGAAAAACGCCCTGGTGCTCATTCAGCGCCTCCCAGCACCCGCGGCGCCTCGATGAGCACCGGCAGCCCACGCGCCAGACAGAACGCTACCGCAATCCACGAGGCAGTCTGCGCCGCAAGGGCCACGCCTCCCGCCGCCCCATGCCCCAGCGTGTCGAGACCATGGGCCAGGGCCAGCAGGATGAAGGCCACCGCTTTCACCACGCCGAAGGGCGCCCGCAGCCACGGCGAACCGACCAGGAAACGCCCCACCTTGCTGCGCATCAACTCAAAAGGCTTGAGGCCCCGCGCCGGCGCTACCGAGCGCACCGAATCCACAAACGTGCCGCGAATCACTACAATCAAAGGGATCGCCACGGAGATCAGCCGGAGATGGGCAAAAACCACCCACAGCGCGTATTCCACCGCCCGATCGGCGGCAATATCCAGCACACTGCCCAGCAGGCTCGTCTCTCCCCGCGCCCGCGCCAACGCGCCATCGAGGGTGTCCATCAAGATCAGCACCAGAATCAAGGGAGCGGCGCTCAATTGCGCCGTCGCCGAAGCGCTGTACAGCAACGCAATGATGATCCCCAACAAGGGAATGCGCGCAATAGTGATCCAGTTCGCCAACATGCTTTGCTCCTTCGAAAATAAGCACGTGCCCAGGTGCTCAGGTGCCCACGTTCACACGTCATTTTCGTGCTTGCTCGGTGTGCGCCAGCACATGGCGTCTCCTTCAAAAATAGCGAATCTGCGAATGGCGAATCGGCGAGTCAGCGAAAAAGCGAATCAGCGAATCATTTACGTTCGCACCTTCACACGTGGCACGTTCACACGTTTCGCACGTTTCGCACGTCGTTGTCTTACAGGCCTATCTCCAGCAAGCCCTCGCGCCACACCCGCTGCATGGCGCGGAGAGCGAGCACCGGCTGCAGTTCCGCCGCTGCCGGCAACGGCTGGGGCGAGCGGATCTCAGCCCAGGGCGCCGCTTGCAGCGTTTCTACCGTCCAGGAGCCCGCCTCCAGGAAGGCGGGAAGCCCCTCACGCGCGACCCGCACGAGTCCCACGATGTTGACCGGATAGGGGGACTGCCGCAGCGGCAGCAGGTAGACGATCTGCGCCAGGGCGTCGGGCATCTCCGATCCGCCCAATTGCGGCGGCGTAAGGATGACCCAGTGCGGTGCCGCCGGGAACATCAGCCAGGGACCGGAGAGTTGGACGCAACGCTCGCCTTCCAGCACCAGTAGCCCCGCCGGAGAGGAGGCGGCGCGCACCTCGACGTTCCAGGCGCGGCGCAGATACTGCCGCAGCGCTCGCAGCGGCTCCCGCGACTCCGCATTCACCTGCGCGCCGCCCATGCCGATGCGGAGCTCTCCCTGAGGGCCTTTGACCCAGTAGCGCTCCTCACGCAATTCAAAATAGAAGGCCTCGCCATCATAGGGCAGCGCCGCCGCCGCAATCAAGCGCAACGTCCGCCCCTGCAACGCCGCATCCGGTTCGTACCGCAACTGCGGGAAGACCTCGAAAAAGTCCACAGCGCTGCCCTCCGGCGCCTACAGGCCCAAATCCGCGAGCGTGAAGCCAACGACCGTCCCGGCATGGGGATCGGCGACGAAGAGCTGCCCGTCCGCCGTCAGTGCCAGCCCGGCGGGGAATTGCAAGCCCCGATTCATCCCCAGCGTGCCCAGGGCGACACCCTGCGCGTCAAAGATGAGGACGCGTCCGTGACTGCTGTCGCTCACAAAGATCCTGTCGGCGGCGTCAACGGCGACATAAGGCTTGTCTTCAGAATTTTCCACACTCCAGACAGGCACGCTCCACTGATACACCGGGACGCCCGTCCGCAACAGCACTTGCATCCGCAGGTTCCAGGAATCGGCGAGGACGACTTCGCCCCTGCTGTTGAATGCCAGTCCTACCGGCTCATGCAGCTCGCCGGGATCGCGCCCCGCGCCGCCGAACTCCCACAGGAAATGCCCGTCGCGGTCAAAAACCTGCACCCGCTTGTTGCCGGTATCGGTCACATAAAGATAGCCATCCGGTCCCACCGCCAGAGCGCGCGGCCCGTAGAACAACCCCTCGCCGTTGATGTCGCCCCGGTTAAACTGCCCCAACGCGCCCCAGCTGCTCAGGTACTCGCCACGCGCGCTGAATTTCTGGATGCGGTGATTCCAGGTATCGGCGACGTAGACGTTCCCTTCCGCATCCACCGCCACTCCCCACGGCTCACGGAACTGCCCCGGGCCGGAGCCCTCGCCCCCCCAGGAATTGAGCACGGCGCCCTGCCGGCTCACGTGCCAGATGCGCTGCCCCTGCGTGTCCGTCACATAGAGCGAGCCGTCCGGCGCCGCCGCAACGTCGCGCGGGGTCGCCCCCGGCAGCGAAATTGTCGCCGCCGGCGTGAGCAGGAGATCAGCCCCGGTGTAAGGATCCCCCAGCGGGGTAGCCTGCGGGATCGGCGTTGCGGCGCCCGTGCTCCCCAGGCGATAGCCCCAGATCTGCTCAGCCAGATCGCGGCGCACGTAGAGGCGGAATTCATCGCGGTAAGGCCATTGCTGGAGGGTGATGGTGCGCCCCTTCACCTGCGCGTAGCGCCGATAGTCCCGCTTCCACGCGATGTCCCACAGCGCCTGACGCAGCTCGGGATCCGTCAGGGCGTTCTTGATGCGTTGCCAGGTCAGGTCGCGATAATCCTCAAGAGGCCACCAGAGGAATTTGTAGGAGAAGTACTGATAATCATCCCCCAGGATGGCTTCGACCGCCGCCCACTGCGGCCACCCGGCAATCACCACCGGCGATTCGCGCAATTGCACGGGATCGGGCGTCTGACCGTAGTAATAGGCGTTGGGGAAATCATGCAGGTACCACGAGAAGATCGTGTACTCCCGCTCGCCATAGGCCACTTTCACATCGCGAGGGGAGCCCGTCGTCCGCCAGGAGACGTCCTCAATCTGCTGCAGGGCAATTTTCACATCCGGGGCGCCGTGCGCATAGACGAGGAATTCCGTCGCCGAATCGTAGGTGACGTAATTGAACGTCGTCATCGTGCGCACGGTGAGCAGCGCGAGGAACGCGGCCAGGGTGAGGACCACCACCCGCAGCGCCGGGCGATTTCCCACGCGCCGCCACGCCCACACCACCGCCGCCAAGGCCGCCGCGGCCCCCAGGAATCCCCCCACGGCCTGGAACAACGGATCCAGCTGCGCCAGCGCTGGGCCGGCCGTCGCCAGCCCCCCGCTCAAGGCGACGCGAGCGCGGCCGGCGGCGTCCACAAACACCGTCACGCCCACCGCCAGGAGCGGCAACGCCACTGCCAGCACCCACCCCTGCTGTTTCCACCACGTCCGCCAATCCACGCCCTCGGCCACCCGTCCCAGGAACCACGCCGCCAGGAAAATGCTCGGCAGAGCGATGTGCACGGTGAGCCAGGGCATCTTCTCGCCCGCGTACGTGTAGGCAATCCAGGCCAGCGCCGTCCAGCCCAGCGCGAAGAGCGGGAAAAAGCGCGTCACGAAGGGCGTTCCACTGTCCACCCAGGACTCCACCGCCGCTGCCTCCGTCCCCGCAGGGACCTCAGCCGTCCCGGTGTCCGGCGTTGACGCGGGCCGTCCCGCGAACAACCGGCGCAGCCCCCCCACCGCCAGCGTGCCCGCGCCCAGGAGAGAAAAGACCAGCGGCAAATACTCATAGAGTGGCATCAGCAGCAGGTAGTAATAGCCCGGCTGCGTGCCGCGCTGCACCCCCTGTTGCGCCATCCAATACGCCAGCGAGCCGACCAGCCCACTGAGCAAGCCCACGGGGTTGGTGAAGATGGTGGTGTAAAGGACGGTGAAAATCGTCCCCGCGATGAGGGCGGCAGTGAGCCAGCGGCGTTGACCCCACCACCATCCCAACGCCGCAGCCAGGGCCAGCGTCCCCGCGATGAAAAATGCTGTGATCGTTAGCGATGCCCCGTCAATGCCAGAAAGACTGCCGGTGGTGAGCGCGCTGTACAGGTTCATCATGTCCACGCCCGCCAGCTGGATGAGGAAGGCCGAACCGAGCGGCAGCGTCAGCGTCCCCACGAGCATGAGCACATCGAAAAGCCGCATCCGCCGTAGGGTCGCCTCGCCCACGCCGAAATACGCCACCACCACGTCCCCAATCACCAGCACCAGCGCAAGATAGAGGGCCACATTGCCCCACCAGGGGACGATCGTCTTCGCTACCCGCGTGTTGGCGTCGAGCGCCTGCTCCACCACCTCCCCTTGCGTCAGCGCCAGGCCGTAAACGCCCACGCACACCAGCAGCACCACCACGAGCGCCAGGAAGGGGACCAACAGGTTGGGGCGTGCCCACCGCGTCCGCAGTACATTCAAGATGAAGGGGATGACCAACAAGATAAAATAGATGAGGGTGTAGATGTAGCAGGTTTCTTTGGTCGTGTAGAGCAGGGCGAAGAAGGCGCCTATCGCGTAGAGCCAGCGGCTTCGCCCTTCCTCCAGGTATTTGAGGATGGCCCACAGCAACAGCACCGCCATGAGCATGTTGGGGGTGTCGTGCCGGATGTAGCGGTTGTAATAGCTGATCGCAGGCGAGATCAGCAGCATCAGCGAGGCGATCAGCGCCCCGCCCCGACCCAGCCAGCGGCGGAACAGGAAGGGGCTCAGCACCAGCAGAACGCCCAACACAGCCGGGAAGATCCGCGCCACGAAGTCGTTGACGCCAAAGAGAAAGTAGTTCAGGGCCGTCATGTGAAACAGAAGCGGCCCATGCATCATGGGGTTGTGTCGGTACCCCGATCCCGAATAAAGATACCACGAGAACTTCGTGTGCAGCGCCTCGTCATGGCTCATCACCCGGTCGCCCAGCATGTAAAAGCGGCTGAACATCGCCAGGAGCAGAATCACCCCCAGCGCCACACGTTCCCAACGGCTCAAAGTACGCGCCTGCATACACGTCGCCTCCGAAGATGAGATGTCGCCTTGCGCTCGCCGGCGCCGCCGACGGCGCGGCTCAGCCTTCCTCCGTCACCGCTTCCAGCTTCTTGAACAGCGGCGCAGGTTTTTCCAGCACCCGCCCCGCCGGCATCTCGGCGAAGGCCCATCGCCCTGTAGCGCCCGTCGCATCATAGCGCAAGACCGCGTGCGGACGGACGGCGTCGGGGATTTCCTCGACGTACTGCATCCCGAAGAGCACATCCTGATAGCCCAGCATGGCGTGCAGTCGCTGCGCGGAGAAAGGCAGGAACGGCGCGAGCAAAATCTTCAGCGCATTGATCGCCTGCAACGCCACATAGAGGCTCGTGCCCGTCGCCTGGCGATCCGTCTTGATCTGCGTCCACGGGGATTTCACCTCCAGATAGCGGTTCGCCTCGCGCGCGAGGTTCAGCGCCTCCGTCAGCGCCGCGCGGAACTGCGCCGCCGCCAGCCGCGCCCCCACCTTCTCGAAGGCCTCCCGCGCTTGCCCCAATAGCGCCTCATCCACCGCGTCGAAGGTGCCGGGCTCCGGCACGACGCCGAAATGCTTCACCGTGAACGACAGCACCCGATTCACCAGATTGCCCCAGATCGCCACCAGCTCGCTGTTGTTGCGCTGCACGAAATCGGCCAGGGAGTAATCCGAATCGCTGGTCTCCGGCATCACCGCGCTGAGGTAATAACGCACGGCGTCGGCGTCATAGAGCTCCAACAAATCGAGAACCGCGTCCGCCGACTCGCGACCGCTCTTGGCCGCCTTGGCCCCATGGATATTCATGAACTCGTTGGCGGGCACGTCGTAGGGCAGATTGAGTTGCCCCGTCTCCGCATAGAGCCGCTGGACGCCGATGAGTTCTGCAGGCCAGATGATCGTGTGGAAGGGGATGTTGTCCTTGCCGATGAAGTAATACGTCAGCGCCTCGGGGTCGTACCACCAGGCCTTCCACGCCTCAGGGTCACCTTGCAGCGCCGCCCATTCGATGCTGGCGGAAAGGTACCCGATCACCGCCTCGAACCAGACGTAGAGGCGCTTCCCCTCATAGCCTGGGAGGGGAACGGGAATGCCCCACTCCAGGTCGCGGGTGATGGGGCGCGACTTCAGCCCGCCCCTCACGTAATTCTGCGAGTAGCGGATGACGTTCGGGCGCCAGTGTGCCTTCGAGCCGTCCTCGAGGTAACGCAGCACGGCAGGTTCCAGCTGCGCCAGATCGAGGAAGAAATGCTCCGTCTCCCGAATGACCGGGATCGAGCCATCAATCTTGCAGCGCGGGTTGCCCAGCTCCAGCGCATCGAGGAGCCGTCCGCAGTTGTCGCATTGATCGCCGCGCGCGTCGGCATAGCCGCAGTGTGGACAGGTGCCCTCCACATAACGATCGGGCAGGAAGCGTTGCAGCGTCTCGGAAAAGAACTGTTGCTGCTTCTCAATGTGCAGGCAGCCCTGCTCCAGCAGCCGGAGGAACATGTCCTGCGAGACCCGATGATGATTGAGAGTATCCGTGTGCGTGAAGAGGTCATACGAAATGCCGATGGTCTTTTGGGTCGCCAGGAAGCGCGCGTGATAGCGCTCGAAGATCTCGCGCGGTGTCACGCCCTCCTTGTCGGCTTTGACCGTGATCGGCGTGCCGTGAGAATCCGACCCCGAGACCATCAACACGTCGTTGCCGGCCAGTCGGTGATAACGCGCAAAAATATCCGCGGGCAAATAGGCGCCGGCGAGATGTCCCACATGCAAGTCGCCATTCGCGTACGGCCACGCTACTGCGACCAGAATTTTCTTGGCCATGCTTCAAACTCCTTCGAAAATAACCTCCGTTAGGCCATTGCCTCACCAAGAGCAATCTGAACCTTGGCCCCGGTGAGCTTCTCCAATTGTCGCGTGTAATAGGCCACTTTGGCATCCTTGTCGCGCTGATTGTAG
>Ga0208198_1001928_pt1 | contig 16781 bp, 18 predicted proteins | sample AD_JPNTR2_MetaG_FD_184446 | JGI IMG/M metagenome (GOLD analysis project Ga0208198, IMG submission 184446) | Active sludge microbial communities of municipal wastewater-treating anaerobic digesters from Japan - AD_JPNTR2_MetaG (SPAdes) (version 2) | ecosystem: Engineered > Bioreactor > Anaerobic... | reverse complement strand
GCCCTCCAGATCCTTCAGGGCCTGTTTGGCTGCCTCAAGTTCCTTAGTAAGCTGGGCGCTGTCTTTCAGGGATCGTTCCAGGGCTTTTTTATCCGCCTCGGTCCGTTCCAGACGGGCTGAAAGTTTCTTCAGGGCCTGTTCTTTTTCCTGCAGGGTCTTGTCCTTTTCTTCCACCACCTGCCTGACCGCCCGTTCCACCTCCGGATTCACATAGGTTTTTCCCAGGGTAGTGGAAATGGAACGCATGGCCCGTTCAAAGGTGCTGGCGTCCATGTTCCGGGAAACCTCATTGTAGGTAAAGGGGGACCAGGCGGTAAGCACCAGGAGCAGTATGATCGGAGGGATTGATGGGCCCAGCAGGGCCGGCAAAGGTTTTATGTTTTCCGACCGGGCCATAAAAAGGCCCGTCACAATAGCCAGGGCTCCTGAAAAAAGGGCGGGGCCGCTCTGGCTAAAGGGGGGGAACCGGAATAATGCGGTCCGTATGGCCCCCAGATAGGGGATATCAAAGGCCCCCGCAAAGAGCACAATACCGGTGCCAAAACCTGCTAAGAGGGGGAGAATCCGATTCACCGTCCCCAGGAGCATGGTCAGGACCGCACAGACCATAAAGACCGCCAGGAGTATCCCCGGCTCACCGAAGGCTCCGAAGGTTTTTATCATCACCTGCTGGGGTCCATCGATCCCGAAGACCGCCAGGGCAGGAACTGCAAAGACCGCAAGGCCTACCAAAATACTGATGTTGCCGATTGTTTCCAGAACAGATTTTTTAGGTTTTGTATTTTCCATATTACCTATTGTAAAAGAGATTTGCTGTCCAGGCAAGAAGAGAGAATTTCGAAAGATAAAAAATCACTTTTCAAAAAAGACTTTGCCAACCCTATCTATATGATCAACTAAATCGGGATTTAAAATCTGTTCGTAATATTGAATGTCCACTAGATAGGGAAAGTCGGACTCATCAATGCTATCCTTTATTTCAGCAATAGTATTTTGATTTAAATCAATAGAATCTTTAATGACAAGATCAATATCGCTTCGAGCGGTGTTGGTTCCTTTTGCCCTGGATCCATAGACTATGACTTTACCTGTTCTTAGATGGGCGTTAAGAATTTCTTTTAGTATCATTTCTTCATTAAGTTTAAGGCCAAAGCTCATGGCTTGTTAAACTCCTCTAGAAAATAAGTGTATAAAGTATCTAAACATGGATAATATTGTTTTTGCAGTTTATCCAGGACTGCATCAAATTTGGAAAAATCATAGGTATGGCTCATCAGATTCCTATCGTTGGTCATCTCGATCCAGGTGTCTATATCATTAATATATTTACTCTGAAATGCTTCTTTAAAAACATATTTAGGCGCTATTTTTTCAATTTGGAGACCATCCTCTATCATCTTATCCTTAAGGGTTTTCCAGGCGAGTTCAAAGGTGTATTCGAACCGTTGGATTATACCTTCTTTTACAATAGCTTCCAGGGTACAAATATCCTCATTTTGTTCTATGACTTCCCGAAGCAGAGAAAATGCTCTTTGAAAATTAAGGAACCGTTGTTTCCAACGGGTATCTTCATTCAATGGTTCCATCTTATTCCCCCTCTGCTAAGTATACCCTTAAGTTCCATGGAGTCAATAAACGATTTTTCAAGAACTTGACTTTTAACATGTGTGCACATATACTGTGTATTAAGAGGGGGGGTGTGTTTATGAAAAATATCACGCTTTCAATTGATGACGATGTCCTGAAAGCAGGCCGTGAATATGCGCGTAATCATAATATATCTTTTAATGTACTTGTCCGTAGATTAATCGAGCAAACGGTAGTTCCAAAAAAAGGACAATGGTTAGAAGATACGTTTTCCTTAATGGATAAACTTACTGTTTCAACAACAAACCAGAAATGGTCAAGGGATGAGTTATACCGTGTCTAAAATATTTATTGATACTAACCTCATTGTCTATACTCTTGATAAAAGTAACGTATATAAGCAAGAAAGAGCAAGAAATATAATAAGGAAAATAGTTGATGTACATCAACTGGTAATTTCAACACAGGTTATTAAAGAATTTTATGTAGTAGCAATCAATAAAATGAAGGCAGATCCTATTATCGTAAAAAACATTATTCATAATTTTAGAAATATGGAAATTGTTACTAATGATCTTGAGTTAATCGAGCAAGCAATAGATATAAGCGTAATTTCTCAAATATCATTCTGGGACTCGCTCATTATTGCAGCAGCAGAAAAAGCAAATTGCGAATATATATTTTCTGAAGACTTAAACCCTGGACAAACCTATCGCGGCGTATTAGTAATAAATCCTTTTGAAACGGGGGATAAACTCTTTTAACAGGTAACAGGTATTACAGCTTCTGGACCTTATCGATGCTGAGGCCGGCGGGCTCTGCCATAATAATTCTCACCTAAATAAGGATGGAACTGGAGATGACGTATGGCTCGGCATAGTGTCCATATATGGAATACAATTAGATAAGAAATACACCTTGAAACCACACAAAATGTTGTGTATATTTATGTGTGGAGGGCGATATGGCGACCAATTTGGCAATTAACGACGAGTTATTAAATTATGCTCTGAAAATAGGTGGATTTCGTTCAAAAAAAGATACTGTCAATGCTGCATTAGAGGAATTTATCCAGAAAAGAAAGGCTGAAGAATTGATAGGTCTTTTTGGTCAAATTGAATATGATACCGGTTATGATTATAAAACTATGAGAAATAGAAAATGAAAGTTTTAGTTGATACATCTGTATGGTCCTTAGCGCTACGAAAATTACCCTATCCTAACGTTAGATAAAGATTTTGAAAACTACAAAAAGTATCTTCCAATTACAATACACTTTTTTACATGAGGTTTTTGCAAAAGTCTGTTACTTTTGCAAAAACCTCTTGCAGTATTTTTACTTTAAAAATGTTACTATTTACATAGAATAGAAATAGTAAAAATACTGCATGTACATCTAAAGTTGCTCTTTCAAAACTCCCTGAGTTTTGAAAGAGCCTCACATAGTTATTTTTAAATACGTTTTTTTACATCCCTATAGTTTTGAAAATACGGTTGTTCCCGAACAGCTTGCGGACACTGAACCATTGGTTACCGTTTGGCTGAAGGTTCCATTGCCGGTTGTCCCACTGACAGTGCCATTAAAGGATATGACCACATCAACCTGCTGGTTATATATATTGTAATAGTATCCGGTAATATACCCGGTAAAGGAGCCCCCTGACCGATTACCCGTACCGGTTCGCCAGGTTATTCCCTGGCCGGGAAAGTTAAAATCTGAACCGGTCGGACTGGAGCATGAAACCAACAAGAAAACGCTAAAGAAAAGCATGCCTGTAATACCATTGATGATTTTATGTGCCATAGTGTTCTCCTCTCTGGAGAACTAAGCAAAAACTGTGCCAGGTTCTTTCAGGTTGATGAAATTAAGGGATGCCTGCAACATTTCTCTGTTCCATGGGTTCCCCCTCTCGGTTTAACAAAAAAAGGGACCCTCTCGTTTTACCGTTAGAAAGAATCCCGCGTACCCCCATATCTCCGTAACTTTGGTTCCCCGGTTATAGATTCTTGGTAAAAGGTTGTTAAATAATCTCAAGAATTGAAGTGTCTTTTTCGGTGGCACAAAATTTGGGATAGCTCCGATTATTCGGTAAATTCAATTATCATAGTGGTATCTGAATGCAATGAATATAATCTGGTCGTTTTCTACTTTATAAACGATACGATGTTCATGATTTATTCTTCTAGACCAATAGCCTTTTAAGTTTTGCTTTAAAGCCTCAGGTTTTCCGATACCTTCAAATGGAGTACGCTCAATCTCTTTAATCAAATCATTTATGCGCTTTAATATTTTCTTATCCGTATCAGCCCAGTATAGATAATCTTTCCATGCAAGGTCAGTAAATAACTTATTCATGGGATATAAGTTCTTTTTTCTCTATCTTACCCTGTTCATATTGGGAAATAGATTCAAATAGATGCTTTGCATTAGCATCATTACTGAGAAGATAATTAGTTTCCATAAGGCTATTATATTCTTCAATTGAGATTAGCACTAAATTTTCATTATTCTTACGGGTAATAATGAGTGGTTCATTGTCATGATACACCCTATCCATATATGTCTTTAAATTCTGTCGTAGATCAGAATATGATACAGCGTCCATATTTATCCTCCAGGTACAATATATTGTACAAAAAATGAACAGTCAAGTTCATTTATAAACCTGATTTTACCTATGTTAACTGCTCAAAAACTGTGCCAGGTTCTTTCAGGTTGATGAAATTAAGGGATGCCTGCAACATTTCTCTGTTCCATGGGTTCCCCCTCTCGGTTTAACAAAAAAAGGGACCCCTGGACCCCCATATCTCTGTAACTTTGGTTCCCCGGTTACGGAACAAAAGTTACCCCTACACAGAAAATCCCCCCCTTTACGCCCAGGGCATTCATCAATCGTAACCATTCCCGGTTTGGCACGGCGTACATATTAATAAATATGGTTATTCTGATAACCAAAAATTACTAAATATTGGTGAATAGAATGTACAAATATTCATTTTATGTAGTATAATGGTTGTATGGAACGGCTTATAGAGCTTTTTAGACGTAAAATTGCGGTTACCTCATTGGATTTTGTACGGTCCATGGAACAGACAATCCCGTGGGATGCCCGTTTAGTAGGATTGCGGGGTGCCCGCGGAATTGGGAAAACCACCCTCTTTTTGCAGCATATTAAAAAACATTTTGAGCATGATCTGAGTAAGGTACTCTATGTGAGCCTGGATAATCTTTGGTTTACAGAACATAGTCTGCTGGAATTGGCCGATACTTTTTACAAACAAGGGGGCACCCATCTTTTTCTCGATGAGGTCCATAAATATCCCCAATGGTCAGTGGCGGTAAAAAATCTTTATGATGATTATCCTGAATTACATATCGCCTTTACCGGTTCTTCTCTCCTGGAAATCCTCGATGCTCGAGCGGATTTAAGCAGACGGGCTGTGGTGTTTAACATGCAGGGCCTTTCGTTCAGGGAGTTTTTAATGCTTAGAACAGGAAAGTTTTTCCCTTTATACAAGCTTCAGGATATCCTGGAAAACCATGAACGAATCGCCCAAGAGATTGTTTCCCAGGTGCATCCCTATCAATATTTTTCTGAATACCAGCGCCTTGGATACTATCCCTATTTTCTGGAAAGCATCGATACCTACTTTATCAGGCTGGAAGAGACCATCAATATGATTCTGGAGATTGAACTCCCACAGCTCAGGCATATCGAAGTTGCCAGCATTCCAAAAATTAAACGACTCCTTGGTGTGATCGCCGAATCGGCCCCTTTTATTCCAAATATTACCAAGTTGAGCGAACATGTGGGCATTCATCGCCACACGGTACTGGCCTATCTACAGGCGCTCCATGAGGCAAAACTTATCTATGCCCTGTACCGAAATGCCCATGGGATAGGTGCTTTACAAAAGCCCGAAAAAATATATCTCGAAAATACGAATCTTATGTATCTCCTAAAAGGCGATTCTGTGGAAATAGGAACAATCCGGGAAACCTTTTTTGCCAACCAGGTTTCACAAAACCATACCATTGAATATACCGAATCGGGAGATTTTCTTATCGATGGCCACGTGACCGTTGAAGTTGGGGGCAAACATAAAACAAGGAAACAAATCCAGCATATTCAGGACGCATATATTGCCTCGGATAATCTGGAGTATGGCTATGATAAAAAAATCCCCCTCTGGCTCTTTGGATTCTTATATTAGATCGTAACGGGAAATCCCCTCTACCCGCGGTGGGCATACATCAATCATCACCATTCCCGGTTTGGCACGGCTTTTGCAAGTTGTCTTATATGGGAACCCGTGATAGCATGGACGACATGGCAAAAACGATTCGTGTGTTGGTAAGTTTTGTGGGGAATCGGGACCCCTATCCGGACAAGGATGAACAACCGGGGCCGCTGCTTTCCTTTCTGTTGCATAACGAGGTAGACAAGGCCTTTCTGCTCTGCAGCAGTGCCCTCTATCTGGAACGAGCCCAGGACCTGGTCAGAGAAGCCAAGGATGAGGGCCTGTTAACCCGTTTTGAGCCCCTACATTTTTTTGTACAGGATGTGGTCGACTACGGCGCGATCTGGGACCAGCTTTTAAAAACCCTCCAGAATCTAAAGCTCCAGGTTGATGAATCCCTGCCGGCCCGTATCGGGGTGGACTGGCTCTTTTTGCTCGACTCCGGCACACCCCAGATGAAGTCGAGCCTCTTTTTTGCCGCCGCAATGGGGTATTTCCCTGCCACGGTCTATCAGGGGATACCGCCGGAATTTTCTGGCGGCTCCTACCGAAGCCGCCGGGTCGATCTGGAACCCTTTGCGCCCCTGCAGCGGGGCGGGGTAGGCGGGCTCCCCCCAGGTCCTGAGCCATCCCTTTCTGTAGCATACCCCGCCGGTTCCGATGCACCTCTTCCCGGTAACGCCGGCCTTTTTAAAGATGCTCTGGAACGGGCCCAACGGGTCGCCCAGTATGATGAGCCGGTACTGCTCCTGGGAGAAACCGGCACCGGCAAAACCATCATTGCCCGGCGGATCCATGAATTAAGCAGCAGAAAATCAGGGCCCTTTGTGGAGGTAAACTGTTCCGCCATAGCCCGGGAACTGGCGGAAAGTGAACTCTTTGGCCATGTTCAGGGAGCCTTTACGGGGGCTAATAAAAATCGGAGCGGTAAATTCCGGGCCGCCCACAGGGGAACCCTCTTTCTGGATGAAATCGGGGACCTTCCCGTGGATCTGCAGGTAAAACTCCTAAAAGCCCTGGAGGATCAGAGCATTTACCCGGTAGGTTCCGACGAAAGTGTACCCGTCGATGTGCGGCTCATCGCCGCAACCCACAAGGATTTAGTACACATGGTCAGGGAGGGGACCTTTCGGGCCGATCTGTATCAGCGCCTTAAGGTGGTGGTCATCAAACTGCCCCCGCTTCGGGAACGCCGGGAAGATATACTCCCCCTGGCAGAATATTTCCTGGCCGAACGAAACAGAAAGTACGGAGAATCCCGCTACCTTTCCGGGGATGTTAAAAACCTTTTTATACGGTACCCCTGGCCGGGAAATATCCGGGAACTAAAGAATACCATCGACAGCGCCTGTTCCATCTCTCTAAAGGATTGCATTGAGCCGGAAGCGCTCAGTGAGGAACTGCTAGCCCTGCTCAGAACCGGCGAAGTTCAGGCAAGCCCAGGTCCCCAGGACAGAATCGGCTATGGGATCGCAACCCCGGCGGGATCGCCTATCCTGCCCCCCGAAGGTATAGACCTGCGGGCCCGGCTCCTGCAGATAGAATGGAGCTATGTATCGGCGGCCCTCCGGACCAGCGGCGGAAACCGGGAAGCCGCAGCAAAACTATTGGGCATGACCGGCCACTCGTTCCGCAAAGCCCTGCGTGAACGCTTCGCCGGCTTTATAGAACAGGAATGGGAAGGAGAGTGAGACTATGGAACGAAACATCGTAATCTGTACCGTTGGCACCAGTTTATTTGAAAGTAACTTAAAAAGAATTAACGATTTACAAGAAGCATTAAAACCAGAAAACTGGAAAGCAATTCAAGAAGCCTATCTTGGCAAAAAATGGCAAAACCTGAGCCGTGAACTGATTAAAGTAGAAGCTTCCCATCGAATTTGTGGGGCGGAAATAAATACCATCTATGACCTGGTATTTAAAAAGCAACGGCCACTTCAGAAATTATACCTTCTGGTATCGGACACTGAAACGGGCGAGGAAACTGGTAAGGTATTAAAAACCTATTTTACAGAACATCCACAGTTTTCATTTAACGAGGTTGAATTCTATAAGGTTGATAAACTCCAGGATCAAAATCCAAGGGATTTTAAAATTTATGGTTTGCGGAACCTGGTACGGAAAATCGGAGAAATTATTCAGAGAGTTGGAGGACCGAACCAGGTAATGATCGATGCCACCGGAGGCTATAAAGCTCAGATTGCAATTGCGGTGCTCATTGGCCAGGTGCTTAACATTCCGGTAAGTTACAAACACGAACGGTTTTCTGAAATTATCGATTTTCCTCCATTACCGGTTTCGTTTGATTACAGTATTGTAGGTGAATATTCCGATTTACTGACCTATCTTGAGAACGGTTCATCAACCCTGACCGCTGAGGATCTGCCGCTGTCTCGGATTGATGAACGGCTCCGGGTGTTTTTAGAGGAAATCTCTGTTGATAATACCATCTTGTATGCGTTAAGCCCGATTGGAGCACTGTTTCTTCTCGGATATCGTCTGCGGTACCCAAGGATTCCAAACCTAATACCCGCAGGTGATTTAAAAAAGGCTCCCAATTTTAGAGAGGATCATTACCCCATTGGTTTTAAAGAGTATGTTACAAAATTATGGCAGGATATTCCCTGGATAATTACAACCCACAGCCTTCCCTATAACAAGCAACGTTCGATAAAGGACATTAGTTTTTATGTTAAAGAGATTGATGGAAAACAAAAACTGATTGGTACCTATCTGGATAAAAATAAGTTCGGCGCCCGGTTCGAGCTTACTATTACAGACCCTTCTTTGGAAGGGCTTGTATGGGCTGCGGATTACTTAAACCGGGAATATTGTTAATATTTTAGTTATTGGAGATTGTAAATATTTGTATTGCAAAGATATAATAAAAATTTATTTGACATGTTAAGGAGACAGGTTTATCATGGGAGCACATTTATGAATATCAACCTGAAAAATACAAAGCTTATTTGTTCGCTAGAATTTCAAAAACCCGTCAGGGCAGATACCTATCCATCTTTTGTAATCCGCAGTGTTCTTGGCTATCACCTGAAACGAATGCACTGTGTGGCTCACCAAACCCCCTGTCAGGATTGTGTTTTCCGGCGAACCTGTGCGTATGTTTTTTTGTTCGAAAGTATCATAGATAAGGATACCCCTGTTTTAGACGGCCGTGATAGGGCGAGTCATCCCTTCAGGATTATTGGCCATTCGGATCATGGAAGGGTAATTTCTACCCTTGAGTTGGGTATTCAATTATTTGGTCCTGCGGTAGATTATGTGCCCCATGTGGTGTTTGCGCTCCGGGAAGCGGGAAAGGATGGGCTTTTTCGGGAGCGGGTCCCCTTTAGGCTCAGTGTTGCTAATATCAATAATGAACCGATTTTAGAAAAAGACCGGATAATCCAATCTCATATAATCAATGAAACTGAACCCTATCCATCGGGGACTGACATGGAGACACGGACGGTACAGGTACTGTGCCGTAGTCCCCTTCGTTTTAAGGTTAATAACCGTCTGACCAGTGAGTTTACAGCGCTGGATCTGGTGCTTACCAGTCAGCGGCATATCGATACCATGTTTTATTTATATGGGGATGGCACGGAATTTGCATACAATAAACAGAAACCCAATTGGGAGGGGGAAATTAAAATTACCCATCGGGATCTGGCCTGGCGGGATTACCCCCGGTTTTCCCGCCGCCAGGGAAGCCCAATGAAATTGGGAGGACACGTGGGAACCATCACCATAAGCGGCAACGCACCCCGCTGGGTCTGGGAAACCCTGCACCTGGCGGGCCGCATTGGCACCGGCAAAAACACCAGCTTCGGCTTTGGCGATATCAGGGTAACGGAGGAGTGAGGGGAAAATGGGAGTTACTGCTTCAGATTTAGATAATATAAGATACGAAGAAATAGTTTTAGCTGCCCTTTTACATGATATTGGTAAAATTGCCCAACGGGCGGAAGACAAGGGTTGTGAAAAACTGGATATGGAAGGGCAGATATTACCTAAGGCCCGCAATGCAGACTATTATACACATCGACACGCATTGTATACATATGGTGCATTAGAAGAACTATGTAAAGAAATAGGGAAATATATTGATATACGTCCTCCTATAGTTGCATCCGTAGCTGCTAAACACCATGCGCCATCCCATTGGGCAGAACATATAATTGCTGAAAGTGATCGGCTTTCAAGTGGCGCGGACAGAAAAGAAAACGAAGAAGATACAATACAAAAAGGCAGTTATTTTACACGTGCTCAAACCCAAGCTCTGCAAAGTGTATTTTCTTCTGTTACAATACATAAACAAATCCCAGAAAAGGTTTATTATAAAGCTGCATCATTGAATCAAAATACTTCCTACCCTGTTAAACAAACCCAAAATAGTAAGGATGTTTATAAAGAAATATGGGAAGGTTTAAAGAAAAGTATTTATTCAATACATGAAAAAGATTTTAATAACTATCTAGCGGCTCTGGATGCAGCATTAGAGTATTGGACCTGGGCGGTGCCTTCGAGTACTAAAGATCAGCCGGATATAAGTCTTTATGATCATGCTAAAACAACCGCGGCTTTTGCCACAGTGTTATTTAGTTGGTACAAAAAAGAACAAGAAAACGTAAATATAGAAAATGCAATCAATAATCAAAAACTATACGGACTCATTACAGGGGATGTATCAGGTATCCAGAATTATCTATTCGATTTAAAAACTACTTATAGGAGTACCAAGATACTGCGGGCCCGCAGTTTTGAAATCAGAGCGATTACCGATAGTGTTTCACAGTTTATAATAGAAAAATTCAATATTAATAGATTTTGTTTATTGAGCAGTGCGGGTGGTAGATTTACCATACTTCTTCCTAATCTAAAAAATGCAGCAAATCTTATGGATGAAATAAGAGAGGAAATAGATGTTTTCTTTATTAAAAAATATGCTGGTTCACTGGCAATTTGTATTTCTGATATTCAGGAATGTTCTAAAATTGATTTTTTAATTGATAATAACAATTTTACAAATACATTCAAGGAACTACAAAAAAAATCTAATGTGAGTAAACAAAAAAAATTACAACGTGGGGTAATAAAGGCAGGCCATATTATTGATGATTACTATGATAAGATAAATGCAAGCAATCAAGTCTGTAAAATGTGCGAAGTAAAACCTATCTCTGCAGACGATCTTTGTGGAGATTGTAATAATTTGAGGAAAATTGGAGAAGCCTTACCAAAGGCCGATTTTATTAAAATTGGCGACACAGGGATACCATTATTTAATAATATTAGAATCGCCTTAAAACCTGAAAAAGATGAAAAGGGATTGTTATCAGTTAACAATTATAAAGATGGATATGGATTAATAAAGCTACCATACACTATACCAAGAAATGAATATAAAGAGGGATACAGTTTTTCTGAAATTGCTAAACAGGCAAAGGGAGTACACAACCTTGCAATGTTCAAGGCTGACCTTGATAATCTGGGCCTTGTGCTCTCAAAGGGGCTGGGAGAAAATCTTTCGGTTTCCAGGTATGCAACTCTTAGCAGGATGCTGGATTATTTCTTCTCTGTTATTGTAAGAGAAATCATAGAAGAAAATTGGAAAGATAGCATTTATTGCGTTTACTCAGGTGGTGATGATATTTGTGTTATTGGTGCCTGGGATAAAATTATTGATTTTGCAATTAAAATACAAAATGAGTTTGAGAAATTTGTTGGAAATAATAAAAATATTACTATATCGGGTGGAATAGCATTTACACACCAGGGTTTACCGATTGCAAGGGTTGCTGATATGGCAGAATATCAACTAGAGCAATCAAAAGGAAAGCAAGAAAAAAATGCTATAACTGTTATTAATATCCGTGCAACATGGCCTGATTTTAAAAAATATATTGAACTTGGAAAAGACTTAGACGTATGGATAAAAGAAAAACTAGTAAGTACAAGGTTTTCCTATAAATTATTAATATATTCAGAAAAAGCAAAAGGATTTAAAGAAGGAAATATAAATGAAAAAAATGCTCTCTGGAAAAGTCATTACCTTTACACCTTAAAAAGAAATATTAAAAAGGATATAGACGAGACAATAAAAGCAAAATTAAAGGAATTATCTGTTAATCCAGATAATATGATTTTATCAGGTATATCAGCAACCTACGGGTTGTATAGTAATAGGATACGGGAGGAAAGTAATGCAGCTATACAAAGAGGATAAAATTACGGTTAGGCCAGATTTAATAGGCAAGGAAGCAGAAGAAAATGCAAAAAAAATTCTCAAGGTTAGTCCAACTCAGATGAGAAGAATATTTAATCAGTTTAAAGCTTTAAATAATCGAATTGAAAAAGAAGGATGGGGAAGGATTGAACCCTTAGTTAAATTACAAAAAGCGCAATTGGAGTATACTATTAGACGTGGACAAAAAAGTGCACAAAAAGATGAAAAAATTGAATGGGATATATTAAAAAATATTTTAAAAGAAGCTTTGGATAGTGTACAAAATGATAAAGATTATAGAGTTATCACTTTGTATATTGAAGCTTTATATGCATATTACTATGCAAATACCACGAAAAGAGTGTGAGTAGGGAGGATAAATATGAAACTTAAGACAATAAAAACTATTAAAGGAACTATTTTAGTAAAAACGGGTCTGCATATTGGCGCTGGTAATGATGTAATTGAAATTGGTGGTATGGATAATCCAATCATAAGGGATCCCTACACAAAGTTACCCTATATACCAGGATCTTCTATTAAAGGTAAAATGCGTTCATTATTAGAATTGTTTTATATTTCAGAAAAGATAGTTAAGTTTAAAGGGAAACCTTGTAGCTGTGGAGAACCAAATTGTAAAATCTGTCGCGTTTTTGGGACTGCCGTTAACAATAAAGGAAACGAAGAAATAGCCCTTAATAGAGGTCCCACTAGGCTAATTTTGAGAGATGCATATTTACATGATGATTATAAAGATAAAGAAATAATTGAAGAAAAAAGTGAAAATAGTCTTAACAGAATTACCGCAGAGGCCAATCCCAGGCCCATTGAGCGGGTTGTTCCTGGTGTTAGATTCAACTTTGAAATGGCTTATAGAGTATTTGATATTGATGGAGATAATGGAAAGAAAGACTTAGACTATTTTGAATCTGTAGTGCTCACCGGTTTAGCATTGCTGCAAAATGATTATTTGGGTGGAGGTGGCAGCAGAGGGAATGGTAGAATAGAGTTTGTAGATCTAGTTGATGAAAATAACAATCCTATAAAACTTCCTTCTCTAAGTGAAATTCAGGCAAAAAGGTGAATATATGACTATTTATAAAGTCATTATAGAACTTAAAAGCCGTCTTGTTACGCCGTTAATGGGTGATACTATTTTTGGTCATGTTTTGTGGGGTATTGCCCGAAATGAGGGTGATGAGGCGGTTACCAAGTTTATTAACACATTAGAGCAAAAACCGTTTGTGGTATCCAATGCTTTCCCGCATAATTATTTGCCAAAACCAATACTAATTGATAACAGCTATAAAGAAGAAGATTATAGTAATATTAAGAAGATTAAAAAAATAAAATATATTCCTGCTGAATATTTTTATAAAAATGAAAAAATTACAACAACTTTATTTTCAAAATACATTAATGATGAAAGTATGTATAAGTATGAAACGTTGGAACACATAAAGAATACCTGCGATAGAATTAATGGTGGCACTATTGAAGAGACAGGCCTTTATGGTGTTGAAGAAATATGGATTACGGCAGGAGAGAATAAAAAAGTATTGTTTGATATTTATATAGGAACATCTCTAGAACTAAAAGACATAGAACAATATATTACATGGTCTTTTGAGAACGGATATGGTGCGGATGCTTCAATAGGTGCTGGTGCCATTACTTTTATTACAATAGAAGCAGTTCAATTCCCGGAAAATGGAACGAGAGCCATGGCACTAGGACCTTTTGTTGTTCCTGAACCTCATCTTTATGAAAAACTGGATTTAAGGGCAAATACTATTGTGAAAAGAGGAAAAGTGGGGGATATTTATACACATCACATTAATCCTTTTAAGAAACCTATACTGTTTTATGCGGAAGGATCTACCTTTAACGCGGATGCTATTAATAAACCATATATAGGTAGCTTACTTAGAAATATTCACAAGGATGATAGAATAGTACATCAAGGATGGGCTCCTGTTATAAGGTTCAATGAGGGGTAATTATGAAAAAATATACATTTTTTTTAAGTCCACTTACGGCTGTGCATATAGGAACAGGGGAGGTTATAAGTCCGATAGAATATGCTATCGGAAGAATAAATCAAAAAGATGTTCTCTTTACGTTTTATCCAGAAAAATTGGTATCACTTTTTAATAATGAAGAACTAAATGTTTTTAATAATCTAGCTGAAAAAAATGATATTGTAGGATTACGGAGTTTTCTTAGTGAGAAATCTAAGAGTAAAGATTATATACAAAAATGTATTAATTATATAGCCTGGATTTCTGAGGAATTTAAAAAAAAGTATGAGGAAACAAAAAATGATAAAAATAATGCTCTTGAAATAGCTACAACTTATAAGGGTAATAATAAAATTATTATACCCGGTTCTTCAATTAAAGGCGCAATTAGAACATCTATATTAAATTGTTTATCTCAGCAAGAACAGTATGCAGACTACAGAGTCACAGAACAAGATAAAAGAGATGACCGTAGATTCCAACAAATGTTGTTGGATTATTATGATGCGAAAAATGATCCCTTTAGGGCTATTTCTTTAAGTGATGTTTTCTTTGAACCAAAGGAAAACTTAATTGTTAGTCCCATGATGCTCTCTCACTTTAATACAAATGAAAACCCTGTTGGCATTAATATTTATATAGAAGCCCTGAAAGGTGTTTTATTTAACCCTGATATTTCAGGCAGAGGTGAGATTATGATAAAAGATGAAATGTTAGATAAAAAAATTATATTAAATGAGAATAAAACTTTTATATTAAAGAGAAAGAAATTTCATAACATCGATGATCTATCTAAATGTATTAATGATTTTTATAATAACATGTTCACTGACGAATATAATAAAGTTCAAGAAGGAAAAATGTCCGACAGCATAAAGGCAATTTATGATCAGATTGCTGATTATATCGATACAGAGATGAAGAATAAAAATGAAATTCTTATTAGGATAGGTCGATGGAGTCATATAGAAGCGGTTACAGTAGAGAAATACAGAAAACCATTTAATAGAAAAGGTTATGGTAAGACAAGGACACTTATTCAATATAATAAGGCTTTGTATCCAATGGGTTGGTGTGCCATGAAAATCAATATATAGAAATAGGAGCTCCCCATGTCGCTTTGTTTTGTAACCTTTCTGGGAACCGGTAATTATGAAAAAGTTTCCTACCAGACCCTTGACGGTTCTATTATTAACACCGCTTATGCTCAGACTGCAATTGTACATGGTTTTCGTAATGAGATGCAAAGGGATGGTAGGGCATTTGTGTTTGTTACACCGGAAGCAAAAGCTCGGCATTGGGATACAGAACAAAGTCTACAGAGTGAATTAAAGAAATATTTCTCAGAAGATACTATAAAAACAATAGAAATAGATACGGTTACTACGGAAGAACAGATATGGTCCCTCTTTGATAAAATATTTCAAAATATACCTGAACAGAGTGAACTGGTTTTTGATATAACCCATGCATTTAGGTCCATACCTTTTCTTGGTATTGTTATTATTAATTACACAAGACTTGTAAAAAATATATCCCTGCGGGGAATTTTTTACGGGGCTTACGATAGGAATCTTTCCTCTCCCTATAAAATTATAGATCTCACCAATATTGATAGGTTGCTTCGCTGGAGTATCGGGGTATCCCAGTATTTAAACACTGGAAATGCTATAGAGATAAACCAGCTGGCCAATGAAACCGTTAGCAGGTATAAAGCGGCCAATAAAGATGCTGATCCTTATCTATATTTAGAAAGAAACCTGGCCAATAATTTAAAAAATATCTGGCCAATTCTCACAACGTGTCGGTCTAATGAGATAATTGATGGAAGCAAATTTATTTCTATCAAAGATAAAATAGAAGAATTAAAAAAGTATAATATCCATTATATCAAGCCATTAGGTGTTTTGTATGACAAGATAGAAGAGATTGTATATCTATTCAAAAAAGATTGCGTTGCCAATATTCTTCCTGCTGTGCAGCTCTGTATTAAATACAATTTAATTCAACAGGGTATTACATTATTACAAGAAGGTATTATTACCATTGTTCTATATGTGCTTGGTATCGATGATTTTTATACCAGGGAACACAGAGAAGCGGTTTCAAGGTATTTTACCTATATTAACGAACCTGGTAAATATACTCATCCAGCTAATGAAGAACAATACAAAGTAATAGGTGAAAAGCTGGAGAAAAGTATAATGCTTGAATCATTAAAAACAGTCTACAAACGATTACAGGATATCCGTAATGATATAAACCATGCGGGTTTTACTTCCCAGAATATACGTCCTGAGAGATTTGAATTGGGGCTAAAAGATATATTTAGACAAACTCTATTAGTATTTAGTGAAAATAAAGAAATAAAAGAAGCATGGCTTATTAATGTAGCCAAAAGTCTAGCACAAAATGAATGATTATTATCCCGTGTTGTTTGAAAAAACTGATCCAGGTAGATGTCGCTTCGGGAAGGCACATTGTACCGGTAAAGATCAGACATGACCCTACAAGGGGGCTTTATGGGAACAGTTTATATTATTTCTGATCATGGAAAACTAACAAAAAAAGATGATGCATTACAGTTTAATGGAGCCGACGGCACGGAGCGTAAAATATTTATTCATCGTACCGATCGAATTATTATTTCTGGTACAGTAGAAATTACTGGTAGTGCCCTGAAATTGATTATGCGGCATCAAATT
>Ga0208198_1001921_pt1 | contig 16823 bp, 20 predicted proteins | sample AD_JPNTR2_MetaG_FD_184446 | JGI IMG/M metagenome (GOLD analysis project Ga0208198, IMG submission 184446) | Active sludge microbial communities of municipal wastewater-treating anaerobic digesters from Japan - AD_JPNTR2_MetaG (SPAdes) (version 2) | ecosystem: Engineered > Bioreactor > Anaerobic... | reverse complement strand
AACGAAGGCGGTCTCCCACCTGTGGCACTAAGGACTTCAACTGGGCTGGCTCACCACGCTGCCTGACTCCGGCCTATCCAAGATTTTGGGTATTTCCTGACTGCACATTTCTTGACAATTCCAGAGGGCGATGCCGTAGTGATCGCACATCACATTGAGGTTGTGCTTCATATCGGGAAGGACACGCCTGCCGATCCGGACCGTACATAGGTATTCCGCTGACGATTTCCAAGTGATACCATAGCTCCGCAGGCAGGAGCGAAGAACGCTCATATCAAAGACAGCGTTATGGGCAACAAGGATACCCTTGCTCATGATAGGTTCTATCTTCTTCCAAAGCTCCGAAAAGTTCGGAGCGCCTTTGACCTTTTCAGAATCTATGCCAGTAAGCTGCGTATTGAAGTAGTCGAAATGTGTTTCGGGATCAACGAGCGAAAAGTAGTTTGCAACGATCTTGTTATCCTTTATCGCTGTTATGCCTATCGCACTCATACGGTCGTTCGCACGATTCGGTGTTTCAACGTCAAATACTATGTAAATAGCCATATCCTTATCCTCTATCAGTATAGTTCCAACTTGCAGTCATATCCTGTGTCATTATGGTCAGCGATATTATCTATGATAGCTAACATTATAGTATCGCCAAGTTCCTTTCTGCTTTTCTGATAATTGAGCCACTTGATCACAAACGGCTCTCCCGGTTCATGGCAGCCAAAACCGCCGTAAAGAATATCTCTAAAAGCATTAAGATTATGTCCTGTCTTGAAACTGATGCCTTTGGTCATGATGAGGTCTATCTCATCGAAAAATCCTTCGATATTTGAAAATTTATTGCCATCTATTATGTAAGTCCTCATCATTACCACCTCAAAGATCATCGTATGTATCGGTATAGCAGAGTATAGGATAATTATACCATACTGCGGTCAAAAGGTCAATTGGCAGATTATTATTGCTCACAACCCAATGTGACATTCCTGTCAAAAATATGAAACCTGTGTGAAAATTAGCACTCTCTCCTTGACAGTGCTAATTTGTGGTGCTATAATATAGTCAGAACAAAGGAACAGAGAAGCACCAAAGGATCCGGGTGCTGAACCCTCCGTCCCCTTGCTCGAAGCAATGGAAACAATGTGACGAGTAAAAAAGGAGGACTGACCTATGTTGTATCCAAGCATTTTCGGTGAAAATTTATTCGATGATTTCTTCAGATTCCCTGATTTTGGCAGAGATGTGGAGAAGAAGCTGTACGGCAAACACGCTGCACAGGTAATGAAGACCGATGTTCATGAGCATGACGACCACTATGAGATCGTTATCGACCTTCCGGGCTTCAAGAAAGACCAGATTAATCTTGAGCTTCAGAACGGTTATCTGACTGTCAGCGCCGCAAAGGGACTTGACAAAGACGAAAAGTCCAAGAAGGGCAAGCTGATCCGTCAGGAGCGTTATGCAGGCGCAATGCAGAGGAGTTTCTACATCGGTGATACTGTTACCGAAGCCGATGTAAAGGCTAAATTTGAGGACGGTGTTCTTAACATCTGCGTTCCGAAGGCAGAGCCTAAGAAGCTGGATGATCACAAGTATATTGCAATTGAGGGATAATACCTCGCTAAGTTATGATCCCGAAATGATGCTCCCCGGAGCTGTTCGTATGAGCAGTTCCGGGGAGTTTGTTTTTATGTGATTTGAATGGATCATTATCCTGCCATATCAAACAGGCTCTTGAAATTCTTTTTGGAAAACGAGGTCAGCCGTCCATTGCTCACCCATTCAATGAAAACATTGTCGAGATCGTCAATGTATAAGATCGTGGCGATGCTGCCAACGGGAACGCTGTCACTTATCTTCTCTCTGAGCTTGACCTTTGCTCCGGCTGTTATTTCATCTATCATTGCTATGACCTCCTAAAAACACACTTGTATTATTATACAACAGCGGAACGGGAGTGTCAAGCATTGATCGAAACTTTGAATCCAGTGGGTTCAAAGTTAGAATTATTTTACAGGCTTTCTTTTACCTGTTATGCTTTCGACCTCAAGGGCATATACAAGCGTTCTCGGTATAGCCGCCGTGCTGAACGGCATATCTTTTCCGTTATGATAATGCGCCATGAGCAGTTTCAGCGCAGGCAGTTTTTCTTCTTCCGACAGGATACGGATATGCCCTCTGCCGATCACACTTTCGTATGCCATTGTGCAGTAGCCCTTATCCTCAAAGTATTGCAGCTCATGTTTGCAGTCCATTTCAAATGAAGCTCTGTTATCCTTTTGGATAAGCCCGACCTTGTAGCCCTCCAAAGCACTATGAAAATAGAGTGTGATCTTATCTCCGTTCGCCGCCATACCGAAATTCAGCGGCAGAATGTACGGAAAGCCGTCATCATTCAGAGCCAGTCTGCATACATCGCAGTTTTTCATGATCTCTATGATCTCGCTGAGATCGGTCACTTCACGGTCTTTTCTTCTCATAAGCCGAAAACCCTCATATCCTCGTCAACGGTTGTAATTCCTGCAATGCCGAAGCTGTCCACAAGAACCTTTGCCACATTCGGAGACAGGAACGCAGGCAGAGTCGGTCCGAGGTGGATATTCTTCACTCCGAGATAGAGCAGAGCAAGGAGAACGATGACTGCTTTCTGCTCATACCATGAGATATTGTAAACGATAGGCAGATCATTCACATCGTCAAGCCCGAACACCTCTTTCAGCTTCAGAGCAATCAACGCCAGAGAATAAGAATCATTGCACTGTCCTGCATCGAGAACTCTCGGAATACCGCCGATGTCGCCTAAGTCGAGCTTGTTATACTTGTACTTCGCACAGCCTGCGGTGAGAATAACTGTATCTTTTGGCAGCTTCTCAGCAAATTCCTGATAGTAGCTTCTGGACTTCGCTCTGCCGTCACAGCCTGCCATGACTACGAATTTGCGGATAGCCCCCGATTTTACAGCTTCTACAACTGTATCGGCAAGTGCAAATACCTGTTCATGGGCAAAGCCGCCGATAATAGAGCCGGTTTCGATCTCGGTAGGCGGAGGACATTTCTTAGCCTGTTCGATGATCGGCGAGAAATCCTTTACTTCGCCGTAGGGTGCGTCAATATGCTTACAGCCCGGATAGCCTGCGGCACCTGTTGTCCAAAGCCTGTCCTTGTAGCTGTCCTTCGGCGGAACGATGCAGTTTGTGGTCATCAGCACCGGACCGTTAAAGCTCTCAAATTCCTCTTTCTGCTTCCACCACGCATTGCCGTAGTTTCCTGCGAAATGCGGATACTTTTTGAAGAACGGATAATAGTGCGCCGGAAGCATTTCCGAGTGCGTATAAACATCAACGCCCGTATCTTTAGTCTGTTCAAGCAGCATTTCGAGGTCTTTGAGATCGTGACCTGAGATCAGTATTGCAGGATTTTTGCGGACACCAATATCAACTGTCGTGATCTCAGGATCGCCGTATGCTGTAGTATTTGCAGCATCAAGGTCAGCCATACCCTGAACGCCGTACTTGCCGACTTCCAGCGTGAGAGCCACAAGGTCATCGACCGACAGACTGTCATCAAGTGTTTTAGCAAGAGCCGACTGTAAGAAAGCATCAAGCTCCTCGTCATCATTCAGCAGAGCATTTGCGTGCTTGGTGTAAGCCGCAAGTCCTTTCAAACCGTATGTTATCAGCTCACACAGAGAGCGTATATCCTCATTCTCTGTTGCAAGTACGCCGACAGTCTTTGCTTTCTCGGCATAGTCCGAACCGTTCCAAAGAGCTGCTTCGGGGAGTGATTCTTTATTCTGCACCTGTCTGAGCAATTCTTCTTTGACTGCAAGTGTTTCAGTAACCTTAGCGGTAATGCTGTCGAGATCGAAATTGGCATTGGTGATCGTGATAAACAGGTTCACGCTGATAAGATGATCAATAGTCTTATCGACAGTCTTTCCCTCTGCACGGAGCTGAGTTGTCACCGCAGACAATCCCTTTGTAACGTACACAAGCAAGTCCTGCATTACTGCGACTTCGGGTTGTTTACCGCAGACACCGCAAGCGGTACAACCTTTACAGCCCGCTGTTTCCTGACACTGATAGCAAAACATTTTCTGTTCCATGATATATTCCTCCATTATTTTCTTATCTCAACGATACTGCCGTCCGGTGAAATAACAGCTACTTCAAGCGGAATATCCTTACCGCTTGCTTCGATCGCTTTTTTTATCGCATACTCCATACCGCCGCAGCACGGCACTGTCATTCTTGTGAGAGTGATGCTCTTTATATCGTTATTACGGAATATCTCTGTCAGCTTTTCGGAGTAATCAACAGCATCGAGCTTCGGACAGCCGATGAGCGTGATCTTCCCACGGATAAAATCATGGTGGAAGTTCCCGTAGGCGTAAGCTGTACAATCGGCAGCGATAAGCAGATCAGCACCGTTGAAATAGGGTGCATTAGTCGGCAGGAGCTTTATCTGTATCGGGAACTGTCTCAGACAGTCTGGAACACGAACATCGCTGTCATCTTCTTTTGGCGTAAAGCTCTGCAATGCGGAACCCGGACAGGTGAAACCGCTGCAAGCGGACTTCTTCTGCTTGTTTTCTTTCACCGCCTTTTCATCATAAGCCGCCGCTTCACGCTCGGTAAAGTGGATAGCGTCCATAGGACAGGCAGGGAGACAGTCACCGAAGCCATCGCAGAAATCGTCACGCATGAGCTTAGCCTTGCCGTTCACAATAGCGATCGCTCCCTCATGGCAAGCCTTAGCACACAGACCGCAGCCGTTGCATTTTTCTTCGTCTATCTCAATTATTTTCCGTATCATAGCCATACCTCCTTGACTTTCTGTATCCATTATAGTATAATCAAAGGAGAAAGTATGTTGTAATTACAACATTTTGAGAGAAAAATATGGATATTTCAGTTTTGCACAATTCGATACTGTTCAAGGGCTTTGATGATACCGAAATATCTGAGCTTCTGAAAGCCCTTAATGCAGCCGAAAAGAAATATAAGAAAGGTGCGATGATATTTTCATCGGGAGAGATCACCGATAAACTATGCTTTGTCACGGCAGGCGGCGTTACGATTGAAAGCAATGATATGTGGGGAAACCGCACGATTTTCAACCTTGTGGGCGAGGGGCAGTTCTTTGCAGAAAGCTATGCACTCCTGCCCGATGTGCCGATGCTTGTTGATGTATGTGCTGCCGAGGATTGCAGTATCGTGTTTCTGAGCATGAAGTCGCTCGCTGACCTCAACGATACGATAAGGGCGAGACTTCTTGCAAATCTTCTCACTATCACCACAAGAAAAAATCTGCACCTATCGAGCCGGAGCTTTCATACTGCTCCGAGACAGGTGCGTGGACGTATTATGGCGTATCTTAATACCGTATCGGTTCAGAAGCATTCCCGTGAGTTTGATATACCCTTTGACCGTCAGCAGCTTGCGGACTACCTCAATGTGGAACGCTCTGTGCTATCAAATGAATTGAGCAAGATGCAGAGGGACGGACTGATACGATGCAGGAAGAACCAATTTGAGATCATATAACAGAAGCGCAGATGACCAATTTAGCCATCTGCGCTTTTTATGCTCCTGTTTTTTCAAAGCCTTTCAAGACCTGTTTATCCGAGAACGAGGACAGCTTGCCGTCCGTCCACTCAATGAAAACATTGTCCATTTCGTCTATGTAAATAATCGTTGCCGTAGAGCCGATAGGATAGTCGTTGGTGACTGTCTCAGTCATTTTGATCTTAGCACCGACTGTGATAGAGTCCATCATACTTATAACCTCCTGAAATTCACACACTTGCTCTATTATACTACATCAAGCATTGAGTGTCAAGGCGTGGATTGCTGTGTAAACTCAGGATACGCACCGAGCATTTTTCTGACCTCAGCAAGATACTCACTGCGAGTTTTCACAGGAGACAGCAGCTCAATACCGTCACCGTAGCTCATTACCCAAAGAAAGAATCTCTGGTTGACACCCACATGAACGGTGATTGTCACGCTCTCGTCAGTTTCAGAGTATGGGGAAATAGAAGCATAGTCTCCGAAATGTTCAAGCATATCGTCAAGCAGATACCGCTTCACCCTGAGTGTGACATACTCAAAGTATTCCGGTTCAAACATATCGGTCACAAAGCCTTCGGGCTTTTTCTCTTTTGGCAGCCGAGTGTGTGAAACATCACCGCCCACGATACTTATCATACGGTCAACACGATAGATACGCCAGCGTTCATCTGCTTCGTTATAGCATTTCAGGTAGATACGCTCGTTGAAATATACCACCCTCACAGGCAGAAGGTCACGCTTCTTCTTGTAATACTTGATCCTCTTGTCGGTATCATACTTTCCGTACTCAAAGTTTATCTTCCTGCGGTCAGCGATCAGTCTGTGTATCAGGTCTAAGTTTTCAAGCAGATCAAGCGAGGGCGAACACTTTTCATTGAGCGTGATCCTGCTGATGAGCTGTCTGATCTCGGCATCTGAACACATACCCTCAAACTTCTTGATGAGCTGCCGTTTTTGCTTTGAAGTCAGGAACTTGTTTATGGAGATAGAATCCACAATGAAGCGTATCTCATTGAACGAGAAGCCTTTATCTATCAGTGCATAGTAAGCTGTATTATGCTCACGGTTATATTTGACGATGTGATTGCCAGCGTTAGTGAGCCTGTCGAGGTCACGTCGAATGGTCACATCATTCACCCTTGTCAGATTACAGACATTGGCAAGGTGGTCTTGAATTTCCTTGATAGAAACCGACTTCTTTTCATCAGTGTATCTTGACAGATAATCGAGTATGTATATAATCCTCTCCTGGTCCATTGAAAACACCTCCGCTTACAATCAAACGCCCCGTCCTGAATGTGTATCCGGACAGGGTGAATATCATCAACAGACTTCACTGTTCTGAACTCTCAGAATGGTGAGGTTCTTTTATTATTATTCTATCATATCACTCAAGCGACTTCAATCGGGTTCGGTATATACTACCACTATGTTCGGTAAGTCGTAGTATCCTGCACTTTGAAATGTAAATTTTCTGTGAACTCTCATGCTTTTCTTGCCCGTTTTTCTATTAAATGTACTTGATAAGTGAGGGGCGTTTTCAGCCGCAGTCGCAAAGCTCCAATTCCACTAACGGAGAGTGGAAAAATCCGAGAGCCGCAGGCTCAAATTGAATTTGTCCCGACAGGGGCAAATCAAAGTTCGCAAGCACGGCATCTCCGCATTACAATTTTGAGAATTGAATGCTCCCGATGCACAGCTTGTCAGAGGGCTCTGCCCCTAAGACCCCGAATAGAAAGGAGAGAGAAAAATAGCAACGAATGAACCTCATAATCGGTATATGCAGATACGCCTTACCGAAGCAGAGTACGAAGCTATTGAGCGCAAGTTCCGTAACAGCGGTTTGAAGTCACGGAGCGAGTTTATCCGAACAATGATCTTCGAGGGATATTTGATACTCATTAACGAGGACGAATTGAAGAAGCTCAATCAGCTCATTTACAATGTTGCGAACAACATCAATCAGATAGCCGTCAGAGTGAACAGCACTGGTAATGTTTATGCCGATGATATATCTGAGATCAAGGAGGGACAGGATAAGATTTGGCAACAACTAAAATTTTTCCAATCAAAGTTTCTGTCTCTGACGCATTAGCCTATATTGCTAATCCCGATAAGACAGATAACGGCAGACTTATCTTCACATCAGGGTGCAGTTATAATCCGAGACAGGCAAGTAGAGATTTTGAAGCGATCCGAGCTAAAGGCACAGGCAAGAATACCGTCCTTGCCCAGCACTTCACAATGTCGTTCAAACCTGGGGAGATTACTCCAGAAAGAGCTTTGGAAGTCGGCAAGGAACTGTGCGAGAAATATCTCAAGAAAGAGTATCAGTATTATCTCACAGTCCACACCGACAAAAGCCACATACACATACATTGTGTATTCAATAATGTGAGTATGTGGAACGGAAAAACATTTGAGACAAACGAGAACCGCAGATATACCAAGAAAGACAGGTCATACAACAAGCTCCGCACACTTGCTGACGAGGTATGCAAGCGGCACCATCTCTCCGTTGTCGAGCGTCCCGAAATGGGTAAAGGCAAATCTCATTGGGAGTGGGATATGACAAGGCAGGGACTATCGTGGAAAGCAAAGCTGAAATTCACGATAGATCAGGTCATAAAAGAGAGCGAGGACTTCGATGATTTCCTGCGGAAGTGCGCCGATTTCGGTGTGCTTGTCGAGTACAATCCCGACCACAAGATCGACCTGAAATTTATGCTTGCGGAGCAGAAAGAACACAATCCGAGAGCGAAGATGACCAGAGCGAAAACACTTGGGTGGTTTTACGAGACTGAAACGATCAAGAACCGCATCGCACAGTATCAGGGCGGTTGGATCTATGTGCCGAGGACGAAGATAAAAGAACGGACGGTAAAAGCCCCGAACAGGTTTGTTCAGGACGCTATCGACCGTGGCAATATGAAGCTCGCCAGTATCGCAAAGAATGTGATAGCCGAGTATGGTGTTGAGCCTGATCAGATAAAACAGGCGGCTATATCTGAATACGCTCACAGCCGAGGACTTCTCTCCGAGCTGAACAACATGAAAACGGAGATCGAGGACTTGCAGGTGAAGCTGAAAGTCCTGCGGAAATACCGCAAGCTGAAAGTGTACGGCGAGGAGCTGAAAGCCCTCAGCGGAAGTGCTGCGAAGAAGTATCGAAAGGAACACGGTGCAGAGCTTACCGAGTACAGGCAGATTCGCACTAAGGTATTGGAGCTTTATCCCTCCGGTCATATCCCGACCGTGGAGAGCCTGGACAAAAAAATAAACGCCCTCATACAAGAGCGTTCATTGAAAGATCAGCAGTTTCGTGAAGCGGACAAGCGGGCGCGTGACCTTGCCGATGCACAGCGTACCATTGAGGAGTTTCTCCGTCAGGAACGCAATGAACAGCAGCAAGACCGAAAGCGTAAAAAGAATGGGGATTTGGAGTGATTATTTATGTGGAAGGTATAAGAGCTGATTCCCATTATAATCAAGCTCATAATAATTGTCCTCAAAGTCATAGAGGCACACACGATCTTCAAGCAGTTGAAAAGCCTGTTTGTTGTTTGATGATACGAAAATATCTCTGCCTGAAAAGCCCCACTTCTTATTGAAATCTTTATCATATCGAGCTACTTCAAGCTCACCATGAATAAAGTATCCGTCAGGTGTACTATACAAACCAAAGGCACAACCGTACAAGTCAGTATCATAGGTTTCTATTACCGTTCTGTTATGAAGATCAAGTCTAACAACTCGATTATCTTGAATTACGGTCAAAATCTCATCATCAAGCACAGCACAGTCATCAGGATATGATTGAGCTGAGCCTACTAAAGCAATCTTATATTTGTCATGAAAAAGATTTACGGATAAAGACAGCACCCTATAAAAATCCTGAGCAGTATATCCGTCAACATTCAAGACGAGATCATATTCTCTATGGTCGGGGCTTTTGAGATCAAAGTTATCATCTAATGTGACCTCAACAGCACATCTATTATTTGTAAGTTTCATTGTTTTTCTCCATTGTGTTTTTCTTTGTATTCCTCCAACGCCGTGAGCAACAGCTTATTCACGCTCATACCGAGCGTTTCCGCATAAGCCTTGATTGCATCACGCTCCTCGGCGGACACATACAGCTTCAGCGTTTTGTAATTCGCTTTGGCATACTGTGCGTTTGAGGAAATTTTCTTGGAACGAGCCTGCTTCTGCTGGCACTCCTTACAATACTTTTGAGAGCCAGCCGTTACTTTGTAAGGCTTTCCGCAGATAGAGCATATCTGTTCGCTGCCGATCGCAACTGCTTCTCCGGCTTGCTTCTTCTCCTTGTATGCCCTGTTCCGCATGACCTGAGCCTTGTCACGGCAGTAGATACAGTATTTCGCTCTGGCGGACGGCGATTCAAACTCCATTCCGCAGATCTGGCAAGTGTGCTTATACATCAGATCACTCCTTGATCGGTTATTACAGCTATTCTATCACATTAGTGGGGATATGTCAAGTATAATCGAAAATATAGTGAAGCTGCACTGGGGAAATCTAATATTTTGCTGCGCATTGCCGAAATTCAAAAACTTCTCAAAATTATACTTGACAATAGGGATATTGCATAGTATAATAAAAGCACAACAGGAACACAGAAACCCGAAACCACGAAAGGAAGGTAAATCCTATGTTAAACAAATTCTTAGTCTCAGGCAGATTGACTGCCGATCCCGAAATCAAGACCGTTGGCGAGAACCGCCTCTGCAAGTTCACGATCGCCTGCGACCGCCCGAAGCGTAAGGGAGAGGAAAACCCCGAAACCGACTTCTTTCCCTGCACCGCCTGGAACCGCAACGCTGATGTGATCGTCGATTGGTTCGGCAAGGGCGATACGGCACAGTTCAGCGAAACCGTCAATAAGTACAATGTCACCCTCCCCGAAAACATGGAGATCTCAAACGGCATCACGCTGACAGACGGCAAGGCTGACTATGGCACAGAGATCAGCTTTAAGGTCAAAGACGGCTACGCAGCAAGCAATGTCAAGGCGAACGGCACTGACCTTACAGCGACGGACGGTGTTTATACTGTTTCCGTTGAGGGCGATACCGAGATCACTGCGGACATTAAAAAGGTCTATGCGGACGGCATCGGAGAACACCTCGCAGGGCATTCTCTCAGCTTGAACGGAAATATCGGCGTGAACTTCTATATGGAGCTTGATGCGGATGTAATAGCCGATCCTGACGCATATATGCTCTTTACGCTCCCGAACGACACGACGCAAACTGTAAAGGTCACCGATGCTACCGTAGATACGACTACCGTTTCGGGCAAGACATACTATGTATTCCAGTGCAGCGTAGCCGCAAAGGAAATGACAGATACGATCAAGGCTCAGATGTTCAGCGGCGAGAAGCAGGGCGAGGAATACAGCTATACTGTAAAGCAGTATGCGGATTATCTTTTTGCGAATGCTTATGAAGCTGACGGAACAACGGTCAAGAATCAGGCGTATGTTGATGCGATAGAGCTTATCAAGTCTATGGTTAATTACGGCGCTTATTCACAGCTTTATTTCAATCATAATACCGATTCGCTTGCAAATGAGGATATAACCGATACCGATGTCAGGGGCGTGACGGCTGAAATCGTAAACAAGACTTATGATGGCAGTACCAATACTCTGCCGAACGGCGTTACTCTCGCAGGAGCAAACCTTGAACTGGAATCGGAAACCGTTATGAATCTGTATTTCACCAATACAACGGGCAAGGCGCTGACATTTACCACAAGCGGAAATGTTGCTCTTGTGCAGGAGCAGTCAGGCGAATACACAAAGGTCACGATCACGGGCATTGCCGCGCAGTATCTTGACAGCGATGTTACGGTAAATGTTGCTCTTGAAGGCGATGATAATGCGTATTCTGTGAAGTACAGCCCGATGAATTACTGCTACAATGTTCTCGCAAGAGAAACAACAGCGACCAGAACAGAAGCACTTAAAGATGTCATGAGAGCTTTCTATCTGTATAACAAAGAAGCAAAGGCATACTTTGCATCACATAACAACTAATGGAGGAATTGTAAATGGAGAACGAAAAGCCCTATGTTACTCCCGAAATGGAGATAACCGAGTTTGATACAGAGGACGTTATCACTACCAGCAATCAGACGCCCTTTGAACCGGCTTAATCTGTAAATTCATGATTCGGCGGACGGCAGCGATGCTGTCCGCCGATGTTCGTAAAAGCAAGGTGAATATATTGAAAAACAAGCTAAAAATAGTGCTTCTCGGAGCGATGTGTGCATTATTCCTGCAAGCTCCGCTGAGTGTGTCTGCGGTCGATCTGCCGTTTGTTCCTGCCGATGAATCGGAAACAGTAACAACTACGGTCGCAGATAATGATACCCCGATGATAAGCGAAACGCAGGCAACCACGGTCAAGCCTGAACCGCAAGCGACTACCATAAGCAGAAACGATACATCTGTAAAAACTACAACAGCTAAGACTACGGCAGCGGAAGATACAGCAAATCAGAATAAGCTGACTGAAACATCTCGGACAGCAAAAGTTGAAAGCAACGATCTTCCTGTTATTGCTCCTGACGGCGAGGAAGTCGAAATAGAAGAAAACACAGGCTCAGAACCGTCTGAGGATACTTCAACGCAAAGCACAGCGAGTGCGGAAAACAGCACTATTTCTTCTTCTGAAAGCAAGACTGAAACGGAAAAATCGAATAACAGCAGTCTCCCCATAATCATAGCAGTTATCTGCGGAGCTGCGGTCATAGCGATTGTGGCAGCATTTACTCTCAGAAAGAAAGGAAAATAATATGAGATTAAACCCGAAATTCCTCACCCACGTCACAAAGGGTGAGCATTACATGATAAGCACCAGCAATACCAAATTCAAGGGCATCGTGAAAAACAACGAAACAGCGGCATTTATCGTGGAGTGCCTGAAATCAGATACCACGGAATCTGCTATCGTTGACAAGCTCCTTACTGAGTACAAAGGCGTAGACCGTCCGACCGTAGAGCGTGATGTGGCGAATATCATCGGCAAGCTCCGTTCCATTGGGGCTATCGAGGAATGAAAGTACTCTACAAAGACCTGATCTATCTGCTGTCCTGTGCCGTGAACGGTATCACGCCCGATACAGCAAAGGTGCAGGCTATGGACTTGGAACGGCTCTATCGGTTGGCGAAGTTTCACACGGTTCGTGGTGCGGTATGCATAGCACTGAAACGTGCAGGAGTGCAGGACAAGCATTTCGACCAGGCATACAAAAAGGCTGTCCGTAAAAATATCTACCTTGATATGGAGCGTTTGGCTATCATCTCCGACTTTGAAAAGCAAGGCATTTGGTATATGCCGCTAAAAGGCTCGGTGCTGAAAGACCTCTATCCCGAAAACGGTATGCGTGAAATGGCTGACAACGATATGCTGTACGATGCCGACAAACAGCAAAAAGTCATGGAAATAATGCTCGGTCACGGTTATACTGCGGAGAGCGTGGGCGTATCACATCATGATGTGTATATGAAACCGCCTGTCCTTAATTTTGAGCTGCACACGGCTCTTTTCAGCTCTGCACACGCTGAACCGTTGTATCGGTATTATGCCGATATAAAGCGGTTGCTTATCAAGGACGATGGCAAAAACTACGGCTATCATTTCTCTGACGAGGACTTTTACATCTTCATGACCGCCCACGAATGGAAACACTATAACGGAAGCGGTACGGGCATACGCTCCCTCTTGGACTGCTATGTGTATTGCAAAGTCAAGGGCGATGCTTTGGATTGGGATTACATAACGGAGCAGTGCAAACAGCTTGAAATAGCTGATTTTGAGCAGGAGCGCAGACGGCTTGCTCTCAAGGTCTTTTCCTCCGATACGCTCCCCGATCTGTCCGATTCTGAAGCAGAATTGTTGATGTATTATCTCACGGCAGGAACATACGGCACTTTCGATAATGCTATAAAAAAGAAGCTGAAAGACCAGAGTAAGCTGTCGTTTTGGGTGCATAGCATTTTCATTCCCCGTAAGCAAATGGCGGCATCTGTGCCGTTCACGGCGAAAAGCCCTCTGCTGTATCCTGTGGGCATTTTTGGGAGAACTTTTCGTGTAATGCTATTCAAGCAGGATAAGATAAAACAAACGATAAAGGCTGTGAAAAAGTATGGTAAATAGGTATAATATAGCAGACAAGGTGGTCGAAGTTACGTCAATTCACGCTGAGGTACACGAATACTGCTCCGACTATCTGACGGACGAGCCTGCCGACTATTCCATTACTACAACACAAGCAGATATTGACTTAGAGCGTGAAAAGTCTGCCCGTGAGGACGAGATTGAGTGTATTCCGACACGGCATTTTTCAGACAGCTACCTTGAAGAATTGGCAGTTTACCGCAAGATAGCGGAGAAAATGATAGAATATGATACGGTGCTGTTTCACGGCTCTGTGATTGCTGTGGACGGTATAGGCTATCTATTCACGGCGAAAAGCGGCACAGGCAAGTCCACGCATACAAGGCTTTGGCGAGAATATTTCGGAAATCGGGCGGTCATGGTGAACGATGATAAGCCACTATTGCATATCGCTGAAATCGGAGTTATTGCCTACGGCACTCCCTACAATGGCAAGCACAGGCTTGGCACGAACATTTCCGTTCCGCTGAAAGCGATATGTATTCTCACACGGTCTGCCGATAATCACATTGAGCCGATCACCAGAGAACAGGTGTATACAATGCTTTTGCAACAGGTCTACCGTCCTGCTGATATGCTGAAAATGGCGAAAACACTTGAACTGGTGGACAGGCTTGCGGACAGCGTGAAGCTATACAAGCTCGGCTGTAATATGGAAATTTCGGCGGCACAGGTAGCCTATGAGGGAATGCAATGACGAGATTTGAAGATGTGATCGAGCGTGATGGACGGCTCATCTATACAAATGTCGGTGACAGTATGCGTCCTCTGATACGGCAGGACAGGGATATTCTCATCATCGAAAAGCCCCACGGCAGGCTGAAAAAGTACGATGTTCCGCTGTATAAGCGTGACAGCGGTCAGTATGTGCTTCACCGCATTTTAAAAGTACGTCCGAATGATTATGTGATCTGCGGAGATAACCGCTATTGCAAAGAATACGGCATCACCGACCGTCATATCGTCGGCGTACTGACTGCTGTTGTCCGTGACGGCAAGGAAGTCCCCATAACCGACTGGAGGTATCGTCTGTATGTGCATTTGTGGTGTGACCTGTTTCCAATCCGTGCCTTTATCCTCAAAGCAAAATACTTCCCGAAATGGCTGAAAAGAAAACTGAAACGATGAAAAATAATGCGATAAAATGGCTCTATGCCGTCCCCGAAAAGAAAAAGCTGTATATCCTCGCCCTGATGCTGGTGCAGGCGTTCCACGGTGCAAGCGGTGTGCTGTATGCTCTGCTCCTGCGGAATATCGTAGACAATGCAACGGCACACGATAAGGCAGGATTTTGGCATTTTGTGGTTCTGACCGTTCTGCTTGTGGTCGCTCAGATCGGTATGCGGGCGGTCATTCGCTGGCTGAACGAATTGTCCAGAGCGACTTTTGAAAACATTTTTAAGGCTCGGCTGATGCACAATATCCTGCGAAAAGACTTTGCAAGTGTGAATGCCGTCCATTCGGGCGAATGGCTCAACAGGCTCACCAATGACACGGTAGTGGTCGCTGACAGCTATGTTGAGATACTGCCAGGTCTGGTCGGAATGGTAGTCAAGCTCATTAGTGCGGTCATTATGATGATAGTCCTCGACTGGTGGTTTGCCTGTGTCCTCCTGCCGTGCGGTGTCCTGCTGATTGTATTTACCTACGCTTTCCGCAAGGTGCTGAAAAAGCTCCATAAACAGGTGCAGGAGCGTGATGGCAAGCTCCGTATCTTCCTGCAAGAGCATATCGGCAGTATGATGATGATTCGTTCTTTTGCCACTGAACGGCAGACGGAAAATGAAGCAAGCGAGCGAATGAAAGCCCATAAAACCGCAAGAATGCGTAAAAACCATTTCTCCAACTTCTGCAATATCGGCTTTGGCTTGGCGATGAACGGTATGTACTTATTCGGTGTCTGCTACTGTGGGTATGGGATTTTGCTCGGTACGATCAGCTATGGTACACTGACAGCGATAACACAGCTTATTTCGCAGATTCAAACGCCGTTTGCCAATATCACAGGCTATCTCCCACGGTTTTACGCAATGACAGCAAGTGCAGAGCGTCTAATGGAGATAGAAAACTTCTCCAATGACAGCGAAAAATCGGCACTTGATATTGATACCGTCAAGAAATACTATGCCGATGAGCTGCGGTCATTCGGTCTGAAAAATGCCGATTTTACTTATTATCCTGCGGTTGACAGTATAAAGGACTTGTCAAAGGATAATCAACCTATCGTGCTGAAAAATATCAGCATTGAGATCGGCAAGGGTGAATATGTGGCGTTCACGGGGCATAGCGGCTGCGGAAAATCCACGGTGCTGAAATTGCTCATGAGCATTTATCAGCTCGATGGCGGTGAACGTTATCTGACCGATACGCAAAGCACAAAACCGCTGACGGCTGAATGGCACAGATTGTTTGCTTATGTTCCGCAGGGCAATCAGCTTATGAGCGGCACGATCCGTGAAGTGGTTGCTTTCGCTGACAAGGCAGATATGCAGAACGATGAGCGTATTGATCGGGCTTTGCATATTGCCTGTGCCGATGATTTTGTTTCGGAGCTTGACGGCGGTATTGATACGCTGCTCGGTGAGCGTGGCACTGGTCTTTCAGAGGGGCAAATGCAGAGGATAGCGATAGCGAGGGCGATATTCAGCGAAAGTCCGATACTGCTCCTTGATGAAGCGACCTCTGCACTCGATGCTGATACGGAAAAACGGTTGCTCCAAAATCTGCGGAGTATGACGGATAAAACGGTTGTTATCGTTACGCATCGTCCTGCCGCATTGGAGATATGTGACAGGGTGATCGACTTCACAAATACAGACGGCTCGGAGAGCGAATAGCAAGCTCCCTGAGCCGTTTTTCTTTTTCAGCGGATAAGTTTTCCCCATAACCGTCACAGACGGCTCTGAGGCGCTTTACCGTTCGCCAGAGAGCCTATCATCATTCAAGGTCATTCCGCTTACGCTTCTGCTGTTGTCCTCGACTCTGCTCCTGTCGCAGATATTCCTCTATCGTTCTCGTTGCTTCGGACAGCTCACGGGACTTCTTATCCGCC
>Ga0208198_1001907_pt1 | contig 16893 bp, 10 predicted proteins | sample AD_JPNTR2_MetaG_FD_184446 | JGI IMG/M metagenome (GOLD analysis project Ga0208198, IMG submission 184446) | Active sludge microbial communities of municipal wastewater-treating anaerobic digesters from Japan - AD_JPNTR2_MetaG (SPAdes) (version 2) | ecosystem: Engineered > Bioreactor > Anaerobic... | reverse complement strand
GAGGCCGAGTGAGATTCCTATAGACAGCCGAAAGGCGATTGAGACCCCTGAAGCCCATCTCCAAGGTTCCCCGACCCTGATTTCCGGTGAGATTCCTATAGACAGCCGAAAGGCGATTGAGACCCCCTGGACGAGGATTCGGGGCGTCCCAACTTCTTCACTTACGTGAGATTCCTATAGACAGCCGAAAGGCGATTGAGACCCCGGAGCTCCAAAGCTCCGGGCTTTCGCTCAGTGGCCTCGTGCGTGAGATTCCTATAGACAGCCGAAAGGCGATTGAGACCCCTTGCGGGCGTAACATCTGGAACAAACAGTTCCAAATGTACGTGAGATTCCTATAGACAGCCGAAAGGCGATTGAGACCCATCATGCAAGATCTGCCCCATCTTTGCCTCTAAAGTTTGTGAGATTCCTATAGACAGCCGAAAGGCGATTGAGACGCCGTCCCCACAGGGGACATTCACCTCGCTGTAGGCCATGCGTGAGATTCCTATAGACAGCCGAAAGGCGATTGAGACTCACCAGCACTCGCAGTTGAATATCCTTCTCGTTGGGCCCCCGTGAGATTCCTATAGACAGCCGAAAGGCGATTGAGACTCTTAATAGACTCATTGACGCGTGAAATGATATATGCGGAAGTGAGATTCCTATAGACAGCCGAAAGGCGATTGAGACCCGGTGTGCCGTACAACCGACCGTACCTGTGCCACGTGAGATTCCTATAGACAGCCGAAAGGCGATTGAGACCCTCAAGTTCCGTTTGGGAAACCGCCACCCGGGCAACAGTCCCGGGTGAGATTCCTATAGACAGCCGAAAGGCGATTGAGACGTATGTGCCGCAACCTCGCAGGGTTATTCGGACTCGGCACGTGAGATTCCTATAGACAGCCGAAAGGCGATTGAGACATATGACTCCGCCGATGAGTCATATCAGATCTGACTGAGTATAGTGAGATTCCTATAGACAGCCGAAAGGCGATTGAGACATGGACCGCCACCCGGGCAACAGTCCCGGATGGCGGGATGGAGGTGAGATTCCTATAGACAGCCGAAAGGCGATTGAGACAGCCGCCACCAGCCTGGTGACGGCCACAATCCGGCCGTCAGGTGTGAGATTCCTATAGACAGCCGAAAGGCGATTGAGACCCGTCCTGAGGGGCCGGTAGCCCCTCGACTGCCCCGTACGTGAGATTCCTATAGACAGCCGAAAGGCGATTGAGACAAGAGCCGACACGATATAGATCGTGTCGGCTTGCGGTACGGGGGTGAGATTCCTATAGACAGCCGAAAGGCGATTGAGACAATCCCGGGGCCTGCTGCAGGCGCAGCAAGGCGCGATATCGGTGAGATTCCTATAGACAGCCGAAAGGCGATTGAGACACTGCCGCCCGAAAAGCTTCGCCCTCGCGCTCCACCCACTGTGTGAGATTCCTATAGACAGCCGAAAGGCGATTGAGACGTCCGCCTTTAGGCGGCCATACTCCGCGTCGTTTTGGTGAGATTCCTATAGACAGCCGAAAGGCGATTGAGACCGCAGATCCGTCCACTGCGCTTCAGTATTGAAGGAAAAGAACGTGAGATTCCTATAGACAGCCGAAAGGCGATTGAGACACGAGCGTAGAAACGCTACCGACTCTTCGACCCGTCGTACGAGTGAGATTCCTATAGACAGCCGAAAGGCGATTGAGACGCCTACGACCTTACCTGAAAGCTTGCTTTCCCATTGAGACCGGTGAGATTCCTATAGACAGCCGAAAGGCGATTGAGACACTGAATATATCCGGGAACGGGAAGGTCGGCGAAAGCTTTAACTGAGATTCCTATAGACAGCCGAAAGGCGATTGAGACTGCTTTGGTCGGTGATACCGACCCATTAAACGAGCGTAGAAAGTGAGATTCCTATAGACAGCCGAAAGGCGATTGAGACCACCTGACGCGGTGTACTGTTCAATATCCCCGGGGGGCCGTGAGATTCCTATAGACAGCCGAAAGGCGATTGAGACGGGTCGTCCAGCGACTCAATCGACCGGAGGACTTTATATGGTGAGATTCCTATAGACAGCCGAAAGGCGATTGAGACTCCGGCGATGTCCCAGTCGATTACGACTTCTGACTGGGACAGTGAGATTCCTATAGACAGCCGAAAGGCGATTGAGACCACCAACGCCCGGCTTCCCCATGTCCACCGGGCACCCATCAACGTGAGATTCCTATAGACAGCCGAAAGGCGATTGAGACTTCCAGATCCGTTGACGTCAAGACCGTGACGGGAATTTGTGAGATTCCTATAGACAGCCGAAAGGCGATTGAGACAAAATCGTATACAGGCAAGTCATACAGATCTGTCTCTTCGTGAGATTCCTATAGACAGCCGAAAGGCGATTGAGACGCCGGCCCCGGATTGGTGGTGGTGGTTGATCCGCGGGTCGGGGCCGTGAGATTCCTATAGACAGCCGAAAGGCGATTGAGACGCATAGCACTTGCTGCAGACTGTTCCCGGGAGTGCAGCAAGTGAGATTCCTATAGACAGCCGAAAGGCGATTGAGACCGGGCCCTCGCGGCGAGATAGATGACCGCCTGGCGGTACTCGTGAGATTCCTATAGACAGCCGAAAGGCGATTGAGACTTCCAACGCTTGCAGAGACTCATTGACTCGACATGCTATATGCTGTGAGATTCCTATAGACAGCCGAAAGGCGATTGAGACAGGACGATCTCGTGAGGCGTTAAGTTGACCAATCTAGTCATGACGTGAGATTCCTATAGACAGCCGAAAGGCGATTGAGACCCCGTGGGGGCCACTGAGACCCCGCTCTGTGCGGGTCCAACCATGTGAGATTCCTATAGACAGCCGAAAGGCGATTGAGACTCCTCACTGACCACTGTCCGGTGTCGATGCGTCTTTCTCATGTGAGATTCCTATAGACAGCCGAAAGGCGATTGAGACGCCCACAATAGGCACAGGCCAGCCCATCCCGGAGGTAGACCGCCAGTGTGAGATTCCTATAGACAGCCGAAAGGCGATTGAGACGAGCCTTGTTGCACCGCTCACAAGCGGTGACCAGGTTGGTGGGTGAGATTCCTATAGACAGCCGAAAGGCGATTGAGACCGATCGGTGTTGGTGTGGAATTTGGCTCCGGGTCAGGCTACGTCAGTGAGATTCCTATAGACAGCCGAAAGGCGATTGAGACTACGCCACTTCCACATCCCGGGCTCGGGAGCCCGAGTCAGTGAGATTCCTATAGACAGCCGAAAGGCGATTGAGACATGCAGCGCCGGAACTTCGGCGCTAACTTCTCTTCTCTGGTGAGATTCCTATAGACAGCCGAAAGGCGATTGAGACTCAGCTGAACAACCGCACAACAAAATTCCCGCTGAACCACTCAGTGAGATTCCTATAGACAGCCGAAAGGCGATTGAGACCTCGCGCTCCTCATGGTCGAGCTCGCAGTATCGCCGCCAGAGGTGAGATTCCTATAGACAGCCGAAAGGCGATTGAGACTCGACCTCCCCGTACGTGTTCACTACAACGTGAACGGGGTGAGATTCCTATAGACAGCCGAAAGGCGATTGAGACTCAGGTACGTTTCGATCGGCGGCAACCCAACCCTCGCGGGTGTGAGATTCCTATAGACAGCCGAAAGGCGATTGAGACCACGAGGTAAATCGTGCCGTCCATGGGAGCGGGGAGGTTCTCGTGAGATTCCTATAGACAGCCGAAAGGCGATTGAGACTGGCTGCAGGCAAGATCTCCCGCAGCCCACGGATCCGCGATGTGAGATTCCTATAGACAGCCGAAAGGCGATTGAGACCCAACCGCAACGACAAAGGGAAACGACCGTCACCGCCCCATGGTGAGATTCCTATAGACAGCCGAAAGGCGATTGAGACACTGGCTTGTGCCTATCGACACAAGCCAGGCATTCGGCACAAGTGTGAGATTCCTATAGACAGCCGAAAGGCGATTGAGACTATTATTCATTTCGCGCCTCCACTATCAGGCGCCGTCGGGTGAGATTCCTATAGACAGCCGAAAGGCGATTGAGACCCGCCAGCGCCTCCTGACGGCCCGCTTCATTGACGGCCCGCGTGAGATTCCTATAGACAGCCGAAAGGCGATTGAGACGCAGCGCCGCGGCTGCTTCGCCCGTGATCCACATCAGGCCGGTGAGATTCCTATAGACAGCCGAAAGGCGATTGAGACGAACGTGGCGGGGCACTTGAAAGTGCCTGTGTAGTCGTAGTCGTGAGATTCCTATAGACAGCCGAAAGGCGATTGAGACTCTCCTCGTACTGCAGTACGATTTCCATGCATTGATATATGCGTGAGATTCCTATAGACAGCCGAAAGGCGATTGAGACTCCCGCCGCCACTCATGGCGCATGTGTGCCGTGGCACGGCGGATGTGAGATTCCTATAGACAGCCGAAAGGCGATTGAGACGCGACGCGCCGCCGCCTCAATGACTTCGGGCGGGGCGGCCATTACGTGAGATTCCTATAGACAGCCGAAAGGCGATTGAGACTCTCTAAGCAAGGAAATGAGCGGGTGCCGGAGGCGCACCCGTCCAGTGAGATTCCTATAGACAGCCGAAAGGCGATTGAGACTCGGGGGTCCACTCCCGCAGAACCCGCTCTTTCTTAGTGGGCGTGAGATTCCTACAGACAGCCGAAAGGCGATTGAGACAAGAGACGTCCAAAAACGCTCACATCGCTTGGACGGCTCTTGTGAGATTCCTACAGACAGCCGAAAGGCGATTGAGACCGATGATGAATTGCATAATAGCATCTCCTATTCGGCGAGTCGTGAGATTCCTACAGACAGCCGAAAGGCGATTGAGACCCGCCATGCTGCCGAATGGCAGTAAGGACGTCGTTGGTAAGAGTATGAGATTCCTACAGACAGCCGAAAGGCGATTGAGACCGTCCGGCAAATTTCCTGACATGACCACTCCTTTCTTTCTGTGAGATTCCTACAGACAGCCGAAACGCGATTGAGACTTCGCCTTGCTAGGCGAAACGTTTGTTGGAAGCGCTCTGAGCGGTGAGATTCCTACAGACAGCCGAAAGGCGATTGAGACGTTTAGTCCAATCCAACCAACTGACCAACTCGCGTTTCCGTGAGATTCCTACAGGCAGCCGAAAGGCGATTGAGACCTTGGGAAGGATTCCGTTTGACTCAGTCAATTGCGCGATAGAGTGAGATTCCTACAGACAGCCGAAAGGCGATTGAGACACACGCCGTTGACAGTCTTCCATTCAGCCTGTGTATCTACCATGTGAGATTCCTACAGACAGCCGAAAGGCGATTGAGACTCTGAAGATGATGTATTCAGGATCGATGTTTCCTACGATCGTGAGATTCCTACAGACAGCCGAAAGGCGATTGAGACCGGAGAGTACCCCGGGGCCTAAGCCTCTACTTCAACAACGTGAGATTCCTACAGACAGCCGAAAGGCGATTGAGACTCTCGCCCTGCATACTCAAGGGCGAGACGGAGATCGTCTGTTAGTGAGATTCCTACAGACAGCCGAAAGGCGATTGAGACAGCTAACGACGTTAGCGAAAAGAAATCGGCCTTTCCTTGCATGTGAGATTCCTACAGACAGCCGAAAGGCGATTGAGACCCGACGCGCGATATATCGCGCGTCTACGGTGCCCACCACCCGTGAGATTCCTACAGACAGCCGAAAGGCGATTGAGACGCACACCGAGACGACACAGACCGCCCCGTGGGCGACCGGGGTGTGAGATTCCTACAGACAGCCGAAAGGCGATTGAGACTTGCCAGACATGAACGTACGGTTTTCGCAATGACTCATCGCGTGTGAGATTCCTACAGACAGCCGAAAGGCGATTGAGACGGGCATGCCAACGCGATATCCTTTAACAACTGCCAGTATTCGGTAAGATTCCTACAGACAGCCGAAAGGCGATTGAGACCGACCAGCCACCGAGGACCAGGCTGGCCGCTTCGTCTTTTGTGTGAGATTCCTACAGACAGCCGAAAGGCGATTGAGACCTAGCATAGCACTTGCTGCAGACTGTTCCGGGAAGCGCGGAAAGTGAGATTCCTACAGACAGCCGAAAGGCGATTGAGACCATCGAACGTCGCCGGGCATTTCTTCAATCCGGCGACGTCGAGTGAGATTCCTACACACAGCCGAAAGGCGATTGAGACGTTGCAATTATGATAGTTTCTCCTTTCGGCGAGTCTATAATTATGTGAGATTCCTACAGACAGCCGAAAGGCGATTGAGACGTCATTGGATGAAATGTTGAGTACTTTCCTAGCTTGGGATGGCGAGTGAGAGTCCTACAGACAGCCGAAAGGCGATTGAGACCGATTGCACAACGTTGGCGAATAGAAACCGTCCTTTTCTTACATGTGAGATTCCTACAGACAGCCGAAAGGCGATTGAGACTTGCTAGAGTTTTGGTGATTGGGATGTTGGGATTTTGCAAGATGGTGAGATTACTACAGACAGCCGAAAGGCGATTGAGACCATGGATCCCAAACTTCCACTCGGCCGATGTTACGGCTGCTGTGAGATTCCTACAGACAGCCGAAAGGCGATTGAGACAACACCGTCACCTCGTCCTCGCTATCCCACGCGACGAGGATGTGAGATTCCTACAGACAGCCGAAAGGCGATTGAGACGAGCTCTCCAATTCGGTTTGCCGTACCGTCACCCGGGCGACGTGAGATTCCTACAGACAGCCGAAAGGCGATTGAGACATGAAATGAGCGGGTGCCGCAATCGCACTCGCTCAATCGCCGTGAGATTCCTACAGACAGCCGAAAGGCGATTGAGACTTCCAATAATCTACTGAGTAAACATCGCCCGATCCATGCAAGTGAGATTCCTACAGACAGCCGAAAGGCGATTGAGACCGGGACGTGGCTCATGCCACTGTCCAGCCTCGAGGCGGCCCGGTGAGATTCCTACAGACAGCCGAAAGGCGATTGAGACGGAACATACTGTTCCACTCATCTTGGCGAGTTTGCTACCCGTGTGAGATTCCTATAGACAGGCGAAAGGCGATTGAGACCCCGGAATCCCAGACAGGACATAGAACGTCCCAACTCCAAGTGAGATTCCTATAGACAGCCGAAAGGCGATTGAGACTCGCAACCAACTCGGGCAACGGAAGCCCACCGCGAGCACCCGTGAGATTTCTATAGACAGCCGAAAGGCGATTGAGACTTCGCAGCCGGAAGCGCCGTCTCCACGAGGAGAGACCAGTTGTGAGATTCCTACAGACAGCCGAAAGGCGATTGAGACATGCATCCAGCCTACGTCATACTCTGCTTCCGTATACTTCTGTGAGATTCCTACAGACAGCCGAAAGGCGATTGAGACATGATACCGCTAGAGTGAAAAGCCTCGATCCATCCATCCCAAGTGAGATTCCTATACACAGCCGAAAGGCGATTGAGACCCTGACACACAGTTCGGCGTCAGGGCCGCCTTGGATCTTGTGAGATTCCTATAGACAGCCGAAAGGCGATTGAGACTTCAGCACTTGACAAAGCACGTTAGCTCATGATAACATATAAGGTGAGATTCGTATAGACAGCCGAAAGGCGATTGAGAGACTACAATTTGGTTCGTGCAAGTTATCTACAAAACGACTAAGGAGTGAGAATCCTATAAACAGCCGAAAGGCGATTGAGATCGTCTCTCCTGTCCCGCACTCGGGACAGGACCAGGGAAGAGACCGCGTGTGAGATTCCTATAGACAGCCGAAAGCCGATTGAAACGAATCGGGCTCCGAAATCATTCTCAATGATTTCGCAAACGCGACATTTCTATTGGCAGTCGAAAGGCGATTGAGAGCTACTCAGTGGAGGCGTACGGCTACCTTTTTTTGTAACTTTCTTATGGACAGCCCTAGAGCGATCAAGGCTTTCTGGTGGCATATGGGGGGAAATGCTGCAAACGGAAGGCTGGAGTGTATCTGTGTCTGGAGGTTGGCTGTGCTAGGTTCCAGGTCTTAAGATGGAGCCGGGCGGGTGAGACGAGCGGACATGACGTCATTTAGGAGTGACTCGCGTTTGACGTAGCATCTAAGAGGATTTAGGCTGGTTTTTTGCTCCGCTTACAACCTGAGACCATTGACGTCTAAGGCTTGAGCATGACTTCGGGGTCCTGAAGCCTGAGACGTCAAGGTTGATGCAATGGATGTACGGTGAGACGATTGGATGTACTTTGCGATGTTGGGCGACGTCTGCTTGAGGTGTCAGGTCTCAGGATGGTTGGCTTTAGGTTAGCCGGAAAGTTTTAGAGGGTTGAAATTTCTCGCGTACGGATGAAATCGCATCGGCAACCGGTTTTGCAGCGTTACGGGCGCAGTTAGTCTTTGTCGTGTCCTATGCCGGACGTGGTTTGACGTTTTTTGCTTGAGGCTGCCTTAGAGCACGGCGCGAAGGTACTGAGCACACCGCAAGTCTCAAGCTATAGGCTTCCTCGGGCTTTCAGTCGTCTTGAAACCCGAAACGCGAAACCTGAAACCGGAAACTTGAAACGCAGGGGCTGCCCGTGACGGTCATCACGACGGTCCAAAGACTGAAACGCATCGAACCACGCGTCTGACGGTCATTGCCGCGGCCCTGAAACGTGCAACCTGCAACCAAAGTGGAGATACAACCGAAAGGCCGATAACATGCTGCATACCTTCCTTCGACGAATACGGCCGAACCTTCCGGCCTGCCTCGGATTGGTTCTCGTCCTGTGGAGTCCGGCCGCAGCGTCTCCTCAGGGTTCCCGCGGCGAAGTCGTCCGCGTTATGACCTACAACATCCGACATGGGGAGGGATTGGACGGTAGGGTCGACTTGGAACGCATCGCCGCCGTCATCCTGAATGAGAAAGCCGACATCGTGGCCCTCCAAGAGGTGGATAAGGGGGTGGAACGTACCAATCGGCTCGACCTCCCGGAAGAACTGGCCCGGCTGACCGGAATGACCTGCATCTTCAGCAACAACCACGCTTACCAGGGGGGCGAATACGGCAACGCACTGTTGACCCGATTCCCCGTCCTGCGCTGGACCAATCACCACTACCGCATGCTGCGGCCCGGCGAACAACGAGGCCTTCTGCAAGCGGTTTTGGACGTACGAGGCCGGCGGCTCGTCGTACTCAACACTCACCTCGACTTCCGCGCCGACGACTCCGAACGTTGGTCGAGTGTTCAGGAAATCGAGGAGATGGTTCGACAGTACCGAGATCTACCGGTGATTCTGGCCGGCGACTTCAACGACGTTCCGGACAGTCGTGTCTGGCGCAGGTTGGCGGAGACCTTCGACGACGCTTGGTCGCTTGCCGGAGACGGAGACGGATTTACGATTCCCGCGGACAATCCGCAGCGGCGTATCGACTATATCCGGCTCTCCAAGTACGGCGGCCTCGTCGCCCGGCGGGCTTGGGTCCCCGATACCGATGCTTCCGACCACCGTCCCGTGGTAGTAGAGTTGGTCATTCCCTAAGAATGACGTACAAAGAGAAAAGGCTTGTACGCGGTCCTTGCCTGCGGAGGCCTCTCCACCCGCCGGGGTCGGTAGGGAAGCGCGAGGGAAGGCGGTTCGCTCACCTCTCAAGAAATCTCAGTGACGCTTATGAGCCTTGTTCGCGGAGATGCGGCTGTTGAGGCTGCAGCATCGACCGCATGATCCATGCTCCACCCCCGAAGCGGTCGACGTCGAGATCGCGTTACGTAATCGCTTCGATCACTTCCCGCTCCACGGCTTCGAGGCGCTTGAAGCGCTCCTCCACCCGGTCGAAAGCGGCGACAAAACCGTTGCGCAGTAACCGTAGCGTCTCCCAGGCCGAGAGACCCCCGGGCGTCAGGCGGGCGGCTTGATGGAGCTCCTGCGTCCAGTCCGTACGCGATATCCCGGGGTTGTCCGTGTTGACGGTGACCCGAAGTCCCCGCTCCAAGTACCTTCGTAAGGGATAGATCCGCCGCTCCGACCGCGGGTCGTTCGGACGGTCGAAGTTGTCCTGGAAGTCCAGAATCTGGCGATTGCTCGAAGGACACATCTCAACGGCGATTTTGCGGTCAAGGAACCGCAGTACGAGATTGGGGCGCTCGACCAGGGTGAGCCCGTGGCCGATCCTGTCGGCGCTGAGATGATAGGCCGCCTCCCACACGCTTTCGGCCGACTCGGTTTCCCCCGCATGAATCGTGAGCCGGATGCAGCGTTCCATCAAGGGCAGAAAGATGCGGCGGAGCTCCACCAGGTCGCCGGCCGCCTCCTTTCCCGCCAGATCGAAACCTACAAAGTAGCGGTCGAAATCCAAGTCGCTCGTCTCGAGAAGCTCCAGGGCGAGCTGCACGTGCCGGACGATTTGCTCTGTCTCCCGATGACGGCTTCCGATGAACAGTAGGCGAAACTCGCACTCCGAGCTCTGACGGAGTTCGTCCAAAATCGCCCTGACCACCTGTCGTCCGGTCAGTCCGCCCCGCGTGTAATTCAGCGGTGAGCAGCGGAGTTCCAGGTAACGGACCCGGTGTTCGGCGGCCTTACGCCGCAGCCACCGGCACAACGCTCGGATCGTCCCTTCCGTCTGAAGCAGTCCGGAGCCTTGCAGATCTCCCAGGGATTCGTATTCGGTGAACCCTACGTTGCGAAACCGATCCGGATCTTGATACGCGCCGAAGATGAACGCGTCCAACACTTCGGGTTGATTCCTGAAGCTTTGAAGCACGCCGGCGACAGCAAACGGCTCTTGTACACCCTCCTCCTCGAAAAACGTGCGAGCTGAACGGGCTTTCGGGTCGGGAGCAACAGCGGCCAATGCCGGGATCGGACAGTCGCTGCGCAAAGCACTTTCTATGCTCTTCAACCACGCGTCGAACCGAGGTGCTTGTCGCCGAAGCCGGTCGACCTCGTTTTCCAAAGCCGCCGCAATCTCCAAGAGACCCTGGGCGTCGGCGACCCCGCCCAGGTGACAATGCAAGTCCACCTTGGGCAAGCGGGCCAACCACGCCGTTTCGTCCTCCCGAGACGCCTCGTCGACACCGATTTTTCGACGGGCCAAGCCTTCAATCACTTCCGGCCGCTGCAAATAGAGGGCCTTGAAATTGCTGTAAGGTCCGCCCCCTATCCGCCGTCCGTAGTTGAAAAGGAGACTCGACGCCTTCCCCGCCCTCTGAAACACTTCCTGCTGCAGGCTCCCGTCGACCTCCACATCGATGGTTGCATTGCCGGAAGGGAAGGGAATCGAGAATCTTTCCGTTGTCACGGCCGGCTCGGCGAACAAGACGATGTCTTTCGAACGGCGGCCCTCGACTACCAACGGAAGCAGCCATTCGGCCGCTTCCCGCGGCAGAGGCCCCGTCAGAAGAGCAGGCGTTGCTTCCCGAAGGCTCTCCGGAGGCCGGCCGCCCCGGCTGATAACGTGCAGAACGGCGGAACATCCGAAAGCCACCGCGGCGGCCTGCAAATCGGCACTCATGGCTTTGCGCCCCCCGGCCAGGGAAAGCAGCAATTGCCCTTGCGGCGTGACGTATTCCGTCGCCAAGAGCACTACCCGGAAGATCAGATCCCGCATGAGCAGACACTGTTCGTAACTCGAAGGATCCTCGATCCCCGCACTGCGCCAGGCCCGCAATATCGGCACCGGATCGGGCGACCGATCTGCAAGCAGGTCCAACCAACCTTGCGCCTGCTGCAGAGAAGCGGCCGTAGTCGCTCCGCAGGTGGTGACGATCCAGATTTCATCGACCGGTCGTACCTGGTGTCGCTCCCGGGCAACTTGTATGTCCTCCCGTAGGGAAGGCTCGGCGCTCTTCCACAGGTCGAGGCGATCGGGGTTACAGAAACTGTAGGCTTCCGGTATAACCGGCCAACTTTCTCCGAGGGTTGCGACGAGGATGCTGCGTGCTGACATGTCTGCTTGAGCTTACCGGATGACGGTCGAAGCGGAAACTCCCAATGCAACGTTAGGCGGTTCTGACAGGTCCGCCGGGCGAGTCGCTCTTGCATAAGTGGAGATTCAGAATGAAGTGCAATTCGAGAAAGACCGATATGAGTTCTGGAGGAATCAAGATACGGAATCGAGTGCCTTGTCCGTTGAAAGGGAGTGTGATTCCGGCTCTTCGGTTGGTTTCCGGCTGTACGGGAGGTTCCGAGTCTCCTTCGGAGGGGCGGATTGGCCCGGGCGGTCGGCCGGCGTCCAAGTCGCAAAGGCTCCCGAATACCCGCAATGGGTGCGGCTGGTACGACGGGCCGTCGTCGACCGCGACGGTTTCGGCACTGAAGCTTTCAGCCTGCTTCTCCCACCGGACTGGGATTTCCAAGGCGAACTGTGATGGGAGTTCCCGTCCGGCATACCCAGACCCGTCCTTGCCCTGCGGGCGAATTCGCCCAACGGAAAGATCCGGGTGGAAATGCTTCCGGACCAGGTCTATGCCTACTCCAACAATCCCATGTTGCGGGCCTCTCCGGCCAACCAAGGGGTCGAGCCGGGGCCTCCCACACCTCTCGCGTCTTACTTTCGAGAGTACCGGCCGCCCGCGCGATACAACCACCGGACCGACGTGCAGATCACCCGGTGGCTGGAGTTTCCTGAAGAAGCCAAGCGGCGGCTTCAGCTGAATGAGTACTTGATCACCCGGGTCTTCCACCCCGCCTCCCCGTTCCAAGTAATGCCGAGTCAGCAGTGTGAAGCGGCTCTGAGCGAGGTGACGCTCTTGGAAGAGGGCGGGAAATGGGTCGAGGTCTATTGCTTGCCGGCGGATTCCACGTCCCTGGCCATGCCGGGTATTTACGGCGTCCTATCCCTCCACCAATCGCCCGTGCACACCTTGGTGCTGCGGGCGCTTGCGGCTGAGGCCGAAGCCTTCGCCCGATGGGCGCCGGTCATTATGCGTTCGGCCGAGGCCGACGTTGACTGGCTGGTCGGCGTGACGCGAATGACGGCCGAACTGACCCGGCAGGCTCTGCACTCGCAGCTGCAGATTTTCCAGCGCATGCAGGAGATCTCCCGAACGCTTTCCGAGGTCGACGACATGATCGTCGACTCCTACTATCGCCGAAGCCGCGCCATGGACCGCGTTTTTGAAGACTACGGCCAGGCGGTCCGGGGAGTCGAGACATATGTTGCACCGGGGTTGGACTTTCCTCCCGTGGAGCCGCCTCTCGGCTGCGACCGCGTCTGGACGGACGGAAATGAGTACCTGTTGACCAATGACCCTCGGTTCGACCCGAATGAACTCGACCCTCAACGCTGGACACCGATGGAGCCGGTCGAGCATTAATCACCCCGGCGCCGTCGACGACATGGATCACGGAGGTGGAAGGAGCCCGGCTCCCAGTTGCGGGGAAGGGCGCCGTCGGAAGAAGCGCTCGGTCAAGGCGGGGAGGCGTCGGTCCGGTGCGTTAGAGTATTAAGGAGCGGGCAGTCGTCCAGAATGAACCCGGCGTCCGCAATCATCGAGGCCGATCATGCTGCGAATCCTTGCCGTCGGAGATATGCATCTGGGACGGAGGCCGTCCCGGCTCCCGGAAGGACTCACCCCGCGGGCCGGCGAGTTGGGACCGGCGGCGGCTTGGCAAAGAATCGTCGAAGAGGTTCTCCGTGAGAATGTCGACGTCGTGGCTCTGGCCGGCGACCTGGTGGAGCACGAAGACGACTTCTTTGAAGCCTACCGTACGTTGCGGTCCGGTATCCAAAGACTGATCCAGGCCGATATCCGAGTGTTCGCCGTAGCCGGCAACCACGACTCGAAGGTTCTGCCGCGCCTGGCCCGAGAGGTCCACGACCTAAGGCTTTTGGGCTCCGACGGACGTTGGGAGAGCGTGACGGTCGAATCGAACGGCGAAACGGTGACCCTCTGGGGACGCTCCCTGGTGCCGGGCCGGGAACGGGACAATCCTCTCGAGGGTGTTTCCTTCGAGCGCGGTCCCGGGGTAAACCTGGGGCTCCTTCACTGCGACCGTGATCAGCCGCGAAGCTCATACGGTCCGGTGTCCACCGTCGAACTGCAGAGTGCCGGGCTCGACGGCTGGCTCCTGGGGCATATTCATCGGCCCGATTCTCTCGAGCCGCCGCGACCTTTCGGATACCTCGGATCGATCACCGCCCTCGACGCCGGAGAGCCCGGTCCCCGCGGCCCCTGGTTGCTTGAGATCTCCCGCGGTTGCTGTGAGCGGGTGGAGCACTGGGTTCTGGGGCCGGTTCGTTGGGAGCTTTTGACACTCGACTGCAGCAATCTCGGTGATCCCGAGGAAGTGGAGCACCGCTTGCTGGCGGCCTGCCGCAAGTTGAACGAGACGCTCGACGCGTCTCGGCGTCCGCCGGAAGTGGTGGGCCTGCGCCTGCGGCTGGAAGGACGAACCGGCGGGACGGCGGAGATTCTGGCTCACCTCGAGCGGCCGGAGTACCGGGAAGAGCTTCCCGTCGACCCGCGCCGGCATTTCTTCGTCGACAGGATCGAGACGGCGATCCGGCCCCAGATCGAGTTGGAGCAATTGGCCGCCCGAGCCGATCCCCCGGGGCTGTTGGCCGGGAAGCTGCTCCTGCTGGAACGGCCGGAGTCCGACCCCGAGCGGCGGGCGTTTTTAGAGCAGCTCCGAAGACGCCTGGAACCCCAGGCTTCAGAAGCCACCTGGCGGGAGCTCGGCCACCGGAGCATCGATGAGGACGACTTGGCGAGATGGGTTCGGGACATGGGATTGAGGCTGCTCGATCGCCTGCTGATGCAACGGGAGGCGCAGGATGCGACTCACGAGGCTTGAGATCGTGAAGCTCCCCGGCATCGAGCCGGGTTTCGCCGTCGAGGGTCTGAGCGGTGGGATTCATCTGATAGTCGGACCCAATGCGGTGGGCAAGAGCAGCTTGGTTCGGGCTTTGCGTTTTTTGTTGGAGGTTCCCAAGAATGGCGACCCGCCGGATCTTTATGTTGAAGCCGTGTTTTCCACCACCGAGTCCACCTGGTCGGTGAGCCGCCAAGGAGGGAGCATCACGTGGCGCCGAGACGGCCGCCTTGCGGAAAGGCCGCCGATAGCGGATCCCGACGAATTTTTCTATTACCGGCTCGACCTGGAGCACCTGCTGGCCGCCGAGGCCGAGGACCGGCGATTCCTGCGGGAAGTGCGCCGGCAGTTGCAGGGAGGGTTCGACCTGGCGGCCCTCCGAAGGGAGGCTCCCTTCTCGGTTACCAAGCATGCGGGGCGCAGCTGTAGGCGGGCCTTCGAGGGGGCGCGCCGGACATACTTCCAGGTCCAGCGCGAGTATCAGGCACTGCAGCAGGAAGAGGCCGCGTTGCCCGAGATGGAGGCCAAGCAAAAGCGCCTGGAGCAACACATGCGTCGTTTGCCCTGTCTCGAACGGGCCCTGGAGTACCTCCGCGCCCGGAACGAGCGGGTTCGCCTCGACATCGAACTGGCGGCGTATCCCCCTCACATGGAACGGCTTCAGGGAGACGAGCCGGAGCACCTCGAACGGCTGAGGGAAGAAACAGAACAGCTACGGAAGGAGAGATTTAAGACTGAGGCTCTTCTACAGGACGCTCTGGGCAGGCTCGAGCAGAGCGGCTTCGCGGCGGAGCGGCCCCGCGAAGAGGATCTCGAGGCCCAACGCGACCGGCTGGGCGAACTGAAACGACTTCGAGAGCGCCGGGAACAAGAGGAGGAAGACCTTCTGGCGGCCCTCGTAGAGTATAAACAAGCCTGCCGAGATCTGGGAGCGGAGGCTGCTACGGCACCTAACCTGAGCCCCGAAGTCTTGGAGGAGGCTGCCGAGCTGGCGGAGCGCCTTCACGAGTTGTGCAGCCGGAAGCGCGAACTGGAATGGAAGGCTGAACGCGTGGGTGAACGGCCCAGCCGGCAGGAAATCGACCAAATTCGAAGCGGACTCGACGCTTTACAGGCTTGGGCGACGGCGGAAGAGATTTCGTCAAACCGGCTCGTGCGGGTTCCTTTGGCTCTCATCTTGGCGGGCTCGGCGGTCGCACTGGTGGAGGGCCTAATTGTCGGATCTCCTTGGCTTACGGCCGGCGCCGTCGCAGCAGTGCTGGGAACCTTCTGGGTCTGGTGGTGGTACTTTCGGTCCGCTCGGGAAGCCGCCGTAACGAAATGGAAGGCGACCGGCCTCGTCGGTCCTGAAGAGTGGAGCCGTGCCGCAGTCGAGGCGCGTCGGCGGGAACTGAAAGAACAAGAACTTCAGCTCGAGCAGGGTCTTTTGGCCGACCGCGAACGCCGACAAGCCCAAACCGATCTGGAACGGCTGGCCGCCGAGGAGGCCGCGGCCCGGGACGCCTGCCGGCGATTGCGGGCACGCACGGGCGTCGACCCGGAGAAAACTCTGGATTTTGCCAGGTTTCATGTACTGGTGAAGCAATACCAGCAGGCTGTCGTACAGCGGGAGAAAAAGGAGGGGAGTATCCAGCGGCTCGAGTCCGAGATCGCCAGCCTGACCGACGCGCTGGCGGCGTTTATCGATCGGTGGGGAGAACCTCCCGTAGATCGCTCCGTCCCGTGCCTCGAGGCTGCACTAAAGACCGTCGCCAGACGCCGGGAGGCGGCCGAAGACGCGGAGCACGAAGTCCGCAGCAACACATCGGAACTCCGGCGCCTGGAACAAGCTCTGGCAGACAAGCGGCAAGAGCAACTCTCCCTGCTCGCCCGTGCCGGGCTCGGAGAGGGACAGGAAAGCGAACTACGGGACCGGTGCCTTCGACTTCCGCAGTGGCGGGAACTGAAGCGCAAGCGGGATGAGACCAAGGGACACGAGGACGGACTTCGCAAAAGCCTGGAAGCGGAACCGGAAATACTGGAAGTGGCCGAACGGGAAGGGCAACCCTGGATCGAGCGCGCGTTAGGGGAGGCCCGGCGGGCCTCCGAGGAATACCGCCGAGCTTCGGAGGAATTGGCGAGACTGAGG
>Ga0208198_1001879_pt1 | contig 17028 bp, 16 predicted proteins | sample AD_JPNTR2_MetaG_FD_184446 | JGI IMG/M metagenome (GOLD analysis project Ga0208198, IMG submission 184446) | Active sludge microbial communities of municipal wastewater-treating anaerobic digesters from Japan - AD_JPNTR2_MetaG (SPAdes) (version 2) | ecosystem: Engineered > Bioreactor > Anaerobic... | reverse complement strand
TTGTACTCCTTTTTCACTTTTACTTCTAGGAAAATGGATAAAAACGAATTATCCTTTTTCACTATTGATTGCAGATATGTCCGATCCTTTTTCATTTAATATGGGTAATAGAGGGGAAAATAATAGAATTAGAATAGCAAGATATATTGAAAGGAAAGCATTTCCCCATTTTGATAAAATTATTGTGTTAAATGAACAAATCCAAAATATGTATCAACAATTGTATCCAGAAATTGTTGATAAATTTCAAGTAGTTGAACAAGGTGTAGATGAGGCTTTTATTAATAGGGTAAATGAATTGAATGGCTCAAATAGAGATATTACTCCATTTACTTTTTTATATGCGGGTGGTTTTTATAAAAAAGGGCGTAATCCCTTTAATTTATATAAAGCTTTTGAGTTATCAGAATTGGATTGTAAATTACAAATTTATGGTAATATTCGTAAAATTAATCGACCTAAAAATTCAAGCAAGATAGAATACCACAAAGCAGTAGATAAAATGAAATTAGCAGATATTACAGCAAAGGCAAATGCTTTAATTTTATTAGATAATGACTACGGGTATCAAGTTCCCGGAAAAACTATAGAAACTCTTGCTTCAGGGAAACCGATTCTTTTTATCTATAAAAATAATAATTCTCCTACTCTTAAATATATTAAAGATGCTTCTGGTGTTGTGTGGGTGAAAAATTCAATACCGGAAATACGGGAAGGAATTTATAAAATTATAAAAGGTGAATATGAACAGCCATATTTTGATTATTCACAATATACCTGGAAGCAAATGAACATCAAGCTTAAAAACATTATAGATAATAAGGAGAAATAATGGATTTTCTGTTGCGAGTTCCTAAAGAGAATGAATTGTCTTTTAAAATAGAATACATTAGCAAATTGGAAAGTATAAACCCCCAAAATGGAGTTCTATATGTAGAAAAATTAGATCATCTTGATTATAAAGAGGGAAAAATAGGAGAAGGTACCCAATGTTATCTTTTTGGAGATGTGATAAACTTTAGTACTAAAGACGCTACAAAACACAAAGGTTTCTTTTATATAATTAAATGGGATCAGATAGCAAAGACAATTGAGTTATATTCCGATTATCAAAATTTTTTACCCATATATTATTATGAAGGAAACGATTATTATCTTATTTCATCTTCCGTTGATACTATTTATAACTTATTGGGAGAACTTGATTTTAATCAGGATTTCGTTACTGAGATAGCTTTACTTAATGCTCCCTTTGAGGATAGTTGTTTCTTTAAGCATATTAAGAGGCTTAATTATAGCTGTTATTTAAGAATAGATAGCAATGGCTTAAGGGAAATAAGGACCATAAGATTCTATGATTATTTTGCAGAAAGACCTATTCGTTATAAAAAAGCCATAAATCAGGTAGTCGAGTCATTTATTGACAACTGCTCACAATATTTTACTGAACCTTCTTATGTTTCGTTAACTGGTGGTTTTGACGGAAGAGCTGTTACTTCTATAGCACATTATCGTAATAACGATTTTATTGCTTTTTCTCATGGGAAAGCTGAAAATTTTGATGTTTATATTCCTCTAAAATTATCACAAAAATTAAGGTTTCCCTATAAATTTATAGAGCTTGGAGATGATTATATTAAAAATTATTATGAGAGATTTGTGAAAGAATATCTTAGATATTCAGGAGGAATGAACGGTTTTTTATATCCCCATACACTTTATGATACGTATGTATTAAGTGAAACCCCCAGGCCTATAGTAACCGGATATATTGGTAGTGAATTATTGAGAAATGCACATTGCGCTGGGGCAATTACATCAAAATTTATTATTGATTATTTAAGTTTTGGTGATGATATAGCAAGAGGAAATGCTCAATATAATCCCAATTATACTTTATTAAAAGATTATCTTGATTTGAAGTTAGTCCAGGATATAATGGGAAGGATTAAAAATTACTTTACACAGCTACCCAGGGAGCTGAATAATAACCAAAAATTAGCGTGTTTTGAGTTTGAAGAAGTTCTTCCCAAATTGTTTGGAACCTGGGTCTATTCTGGTATGCATTATTCCAGAATTAGAGGTCCTTTTGTTGATAGGCAATTTTTTAATGAAATAGTTAAAACCGAGGTATCTCAATTCTATCGTAAATTTTTAGAGCAAAATCCATTAAAACGGTTCTGGGGACAGTATTTCTATGCGCAAATAATAAATAGAACCTGGCCCCAAATCGGAAAAGAAATGTCTGCAAAAGGATATACTCCAGCTGATTTGTTATCTCTATTAGGTAGGATTAGAATTACTTATGGATACGCAGGAAAGAAAAAGAGAATTAGAAAAGGGAATTTGGATAATTTGAGTTTAATTTCAGGGATGCTGCATTATAGAAAGTCCATTGATGATCCCACACTCAAGGAAACGGTATCCGATGAATATGCCGTTCAATTATTACATAATGAACAAGCAAGAGATATTCTCTTTTTGAAGTTGTCAGTTTATGAATATTTAAAATTGCATATTATACAATAATTAAAATTCTTTATGATAGTAGATATCCATTACAAATATGTGACAACATAGTATATGGAAGTCCCTATTGAAGTTCTTTAGATTTTTACGATATTACTTGCCTAAGAAATACAATTATTTTATTATTATATAGTTAACAAGGAGCGAATTTGAAGGATATTATATGTTTATGTGATTATAAAGGACGTTTTGGTTCTAAAGACAATGATCAGCCCTATAGAAGTGGTATGGATAAAAAACTTCTTCAGCAGTTATTTGAAGAAAGAGAATATCAAACTCATTTTATTAAAATTACGAATATGGAGCTAAATCATAATTATCAGGATCAATATATCTTATATACTTCTCAAGAGGATGCCCACTATAAGTATAAAAGTTTTATTGAAGATATTGTATATTATTTATATCTTTATGGAGCTAAAGTAATACCTCATTATAAATATCTTAAAGCAAATAACAATAAAGTATTTATGGAATTATTAAGAAATATTGTGCTTTCTTCGGAGTATCAGATTGATACTAAAGTATTTGGTTGCCTTGAAGAAGCATTATCTGTAAACTGGGAATATCCTCTTGTTGTTAAAACAGCCCAAGGTGCTTGTGGATCAGGAGTTTATTTGGCTAAAGATAGAAATGAATTACTCAATTGTTTAAAAATTGTGGCTGATACAAAAGAAATTAAATATGATTTACACGAATTTATTAGAGCCCTAAGGTATAAAGGATATATCAAAGATTCATCTTATCGGGAGAAATTTATTATTCAAAAATTCATACCAAATTTAACCAATGATTGGAAAGTATTAGTTTTTTGGGATAAAATATTTGTTTTTTATAGGCCAGTATTAAAAAAAAGAGTATTTAAAGCGAGTGGAGGTGGATATGATAATTATGATTATGCAGAAAATGCAAAAGTGCCTGAAGGACTATTTGATTATGCAATTAAAGCAAGAGAACAGTTGAATGTCCCAAATGCATCATTGGATATTGCTTACGATGGGGAAAGATATTATTTATTAGAATATCAATGCTTATATTTAGGAACTGCGGGAATAGTAAGATCTAATTATTATTTTAAACGAGAAAATGACAATTGGATTGCTGTTTCAAATAATGAAACCGTGGAATCAGCTTATGTCCATTCTATAACAAGCTACATTCAACATAATAATACTTAGATAATTAGCTCTTTTATTTTGGTTGATATATTAGAGATGAGAATACTTTTTGTATGTAGTGGGAATTCTAAAATATTTATTATTTCTCCTTTTATAAAATCTCAGGCAGAGTCATTAACAAAATTGGGGCACACAATAGATTATTATCCGGTTAAAGGTAAAGGTCTTTGGGGTTACCTTTCTAATATTACCAAGCTCAGTAAATTTATTAAGAAAGGCGATTATGATATTGTTCATTCCCATTATTCCTTTTGTGGAATAGTAAGTGCTTTGGCAACAAAAAAACCAGTTGTTTGTTCACTTATGGGAAGTGATGTAAAAGAATCAGGATTATGGAGATTTATTATTAAATATTTTATTATGCATAAATGGGGAAAAACAATTGTTAAGTCCGTAGATATGAAAACAGAACTGGGAATTGACACAGTAGAAGTAATTCCTAATGGAGTAGATTTGGAACTCTTTAAGCCATTGGACAAAAATGATTGCAGGAAAGAACTTGGGTGGGATATTGGAAAGAAAATAATCCTTTTTGCAGCAGATCCTAAAAGGCCAGAAAAAAATTTCTCTTTAGCAAAAAAAGCAACTGAGACCTTAAATATACAGGATGTTGAATTAAAAGTTGTATATCCTGTTCCTCATAAAGATATACCTATATATTTGAATGCTACTGATTTATTGTTATCTACATCTCTTTGGGAGGGCTCTCCCAATATAGTTAAAGAAGCTATGGCTTGTAATTGTCCCATTGTATCAACAAATGTAGGCGATGTAAAATGGTTGTTGGATGGGGTAGAGGGATGCTTTATTACCACTAATGATCCTAAGGATGTTGCTGATAAAATAAAGAAAGCCCTAAATTTTAGAGGTAAAACAAAGGGAAGAGAAAAACTTATTAGTTTAGGTTTAGATTCAGAACATATTGCTAAGATGATAATTCAAGTTTATGAAGAAGTAATTTATAACACTTCAAAGGAAAAAGTTTATGGATGATAGGGCAAAGATAGTGTATGCTGAAACTATGTTATATCTATGTAAATTTAAATTTTATAACTACTTGTTTCTTAGCAGATTATCTAATAATTTTCTAACGACAATCTAACACATCTCTAATCTCGTTAGATGATTGTTAAAGAAATGTAATAGGATTATAAAAGAATGCTACCGTTTAAATAATATGACCTACGGTGGGAATATCTGAAACAGTGGCAAAAAAAAGATTAACCAAGACAAAATGCAGAAGAGGAAAAGAAGTATAAAGGTTTGTTGTTATGAATCTAGCATCATTTTCCATTATGGAATAATCTAAGTGAATTATACATTATCTTTCCTATAGACCTCTATTATTGAGAGTATAGAATTTATGAAATGGGTACTGCTTACAAACAAAGAAATATCAAGTGAACAATGCTTGTCTTATGTGGATAATCATCCTTATGGGACAATCTTTCATACTCCTTATATGTTTGAGGTTTATAGGAAAACCACTAACTATGATCCATTTGCTTATTATGCAGTTGATGATCAAAGACAAATTAAAGCAATGCGGACCGGGGTTATTGAAACAGTAAAACCTGGTTTTTTATCCAGTTTAAGTAAAAGAGCTGTAATGATGCAAGCGCCAATCTTTGATGAGATAGAGGCAATTGATTTTCTTTTATCAAAGTACTCAAAGATAATGAAACATAAGGTAGTTTATTCTAAAATTAGGAATGATCATACCCCCTGAATGTGTATCCCAACCTGTAATTAAAATTTATATTTTACTATGAAAAACTTGATGTTATTGTTAATATCCTTATTTCCAAGTAAAATAAAGCGGATATTATATTCATTATTGGGATACAAAATTGCGCATGATGTTTCTCTTGGTTTCCTTTCCATTATAGCTATAAAAGCTAATGCTGTATTTGCTGAAGGAAGTAAAATAGCACCTTTTACATATATTAAAGCCAATGAGTTTTATATTGGGAGATATAGTAAGATATCACCATTCTCTTTTATAAGTGTTCCGAAGGTTTATATTGGCAATGACTCAAAAATTAGTAATCTTGTTATTATTAGAAGTGGTCATATATCAAAATATTCAGAATTGTTTGTAGGAGATTTAGTGCATATTTTTCCCTTTGTTACAATTGATTGCTCTCGGAAGGTCACGATTGGTGATGGAACTGGCATTGGACCTCAATGTAATATATTTACGCATTCATCTTATAAGTCCATATTAGATGGATATAATGTAGTTTATGATAATGTTAATATAGGGAGACGTGTAGAGCTAACTTATAGTGTATTTGTTGCTCCTGGAGTTACTATTGGTGATGATGCTATCTGTGCTTTTGGCTCTTATGTAAATTCTGATATACCGGAAGGTGCTCTTGCAGCAGGCTTACCAGCAAAAGTAAAAAGATATAAAGATCAGTTCGTAAAAAATATAGATCAAATACAAAAACTTGAAATTTTAAATAGTATAGTTTCAGAATTTCAGGATTATTTCCAATTAATTGAAAGACGTCATCCACTTAAGGTGATAATATGTAGCTCTAGTAATGAAATAAAGATTGAAAATAATACAACTTATATCATTTTAAATGGATCTACCCCCATTAATTTAAATTTTACTTATGCCGCTTTTAATATCGAAGAAAACAAATGTTATAACTTTGGAATTAACCAAACCGATTTCAATGCATTAAGAAAATTTCTTAGTAGATATGGAATTAGGTTTCTAACTTGTTAGATAGAACGAATGAGAGTATTAATAGATATTGGTCATCCTGCTCATATACATTTATTTAAAAATATTGCTTTGCGTCTTATCAATGAAGGCCATCAAGTTTTATTTACTTGTAGAGACAGAAAGAATATAAAATATCTATTAGAATATTATGGATTTAATTATGTTGTTTTAGGTAAGCACAGGGCATCAATATATGGTAAATTATTTAATTTATTATTTATTAATTATAATTTGTTAAATATTAGTCTTAAATTTAAACCAGATATATACTTAAGTAATGGTTCGATGTTTGCGGCCTTTATAGCTTTTTTACTACACAAAACTAATATAATTCATGAAGATACTGGTAATATGGAACAGATTATTTTTTATTTACCATTTACAAAATATATCATAACTCCAAAAGCAATTCAAGTGGATTTTGGGAGAAAACAAATAAAATACGAAGGGTTTCAAGAAAGTTTTTATTTACACAAAAATTATTTTCAACCTAATCCAGATATTTTACATAAATATGGCATTGATTATAATACTCCATATCTTTTACTGAGATTTGTTAATTATAATGCATCTCATGATATAGGATATAAAACTTTAAATATAAACCAGATTATACAGCTTATAAAAGAACTCGCTAAAAATTATGAATTATTTATATCTTATGAAGGAAGGCTTCCGCATTATCTAAAAAAATGGGGAAGAGAATTTTTTCCTGAGGATGCTCATAATTTATTAGCATTTTCTAAAGCCTATATTGGGCAAAGCGCAACAATGGCTTCAGAAGCTGCACATTTGAATACTCCAGCAATATTTATTAAATCTAAAAATGAGAAGACAGAAGGAGTTATTGACTATCTAAATTCACATAATTATATAAAAACCATAGAATATTCTTCTCATCAGATAGATGATATTTTATATTCCTTAAATGAAATGGTGGGGAAATCAATTCCTGATATTCAGCAAGAGATTTGTGATCCTAATGAATTATTATATGATGCTATGTTTAATCCTTTTAAGTATTGGAAAATATAAATATGAATTTTATAAATCAAAGAATATTAATGTTAGGTCCTCATACTGATGATGTAGAATTTGGATGTGGAGCGACTATCGTAAAACTATTTGAAAAGAAAAACGAAATATTTTGCCATGCCTTTTCTTCTGCAGAAGAATCTGTACCCCAAAATCTTCCTAGTAATATTAATAGACAATATATGTTTGATTCTTTACACCATCTAGGATTAGATACTAAAAATATCAGCATAGGCAGCTATCCAGTTCGATTATTTTCTAATTTTAGGCAAAAGATTCTTGATGATATGATTTACTTAGCTAAAGAGATTAAACCGGATATAATATTTATTCCTTCCACTTTTGATACTCATCAAGACCACCAAGTTATTAGTCAAGAAGGATTTCGAGCATTTAAAAAATTCATTTTGTTGGGTTATGAAATTCCCTGGAATAATTTGACATTTAGAACTGATGCATTCTCTATTGTAAATCATAAACAGGTGAAACTCAAAATTGAGGCTCTGCAATGTTATATTTCTCAATTAGGTAGAAATTATATAACACCAAGCTATATTTATAGTGTAGCTAAAACAAGAGGAGGACAAGTGGGAAAAGAATTCGCAGAAGTATTTGAAGTGATTCGTTTGATTTTTTAGAATATGAAAATATCAATACATCAGCCACTTTTTATTCCTTGGATAGGATACTTTGATAAAATAAATAAAGCAGATATATTTGTTATCTTGGATCATGTCCAATACACCAAGGGGAGTTGGATTAATAGAAATAAAATAAAAATGGCTAATAATGAAATTTTATTAACTATACCCGTTATTAAAACAGCTTTAAATACACCTATTAATGCAATAAAAATAGATTTTAGTAAAAAATGGATTAGAAAACATTTAGATACTATAAAATATAGTTATAAAAAAGCTCCTTATTTTGATGAAATATATCTTATATTAGAAAATTCATATATGGAAAAGCAAGAATATTTAGCTCTCTTTAATCAAAAATTAATTGAAATATTTTGTGAATATTTGGAGATTCATACTAAAATAATTAAAAGTTCGGAGTTAAATGTATCAGGCAATAAATCTCAATTACTTCTAAATATTTGCAAAGAACTTAAAGCTGATACTTATATAATTGGGATGGGGGGGAATAATAACTATATTGATTTTGAACTTTTTAAGAAAAATAATATCAAAATTCAACCTCAACAATTTCATCATCCTACATACCCGCAATTGGGGAAGGATTTTATTCCAAATTTGTCTATTATAGATCTTCTTTTTAACAAAGGTAAAGATAGTATAGAAATTTTATAACTAATATTTTTTACCGATGAGTTCTGAACTACAAAAGAAACAGCAACATCAATGAAGCGAAAATAATTAGTTTTTTAACTTATAAGGATTAAAATGAATAATATTATCCAAAAGGTGAAATTAATTGTTCCTGATTCTTTGAGATATAGTCATATAATTAGAAGTATAATATTTTATTATACCAGTTTGCAAAATAATATAGGGAGCCTGCTTAATAAATGTGATAGTATAGATTCTTCCTATATTTCTTTAACTATCGGAAGACCATATCAACTTTCCCTAAATATTAAGTCACCAGTTATTTGGCACTCAAATAATGAAAATGTTAGGGTTAGTAATGAGGGTGTTTTATTCGCTATTCAAGATTGTTTAGGAAAGGATTCCCAAGCTTTGGTTACTGCAGTTGACAGCAAGGGGAAAATTGTTAAGCAATTTAAAGTAACTATAGTTAGTTGGGTAGCGAATATTTCTAAACTGAAACTTATCGAGCGTATTCCCGATTTTCATATATTAGCATATCATAATAATACAATATATTTTTGTATTGGACGTTTATTATTTAAGACACAAAATGGTTTCAAAACCAGAGAAAAAATTACAAAATTACCCTTTTTACCAGCTAATAGCTTTCCTATGCTGATTAATGATTATGGGATGTTTTTAATTGGCCAAAAGAGAGTATTTTGGTCCAAAGATTTAATACATTGGCAAAAAGTTGGCGAAATGGAGATGCATGGCAATATAAATATGTTTGATTACTATATAGATAGAAATAGTAATAAGTGTTATATTTTCGCAGGTGAATACTCTTGTAATCCAAATCAGAGACATAAAGTATACAGAGGCATCGTGGATGTGAATGGAACTCAAGAATGGAAAGAAATTCTAAGTTTTGTTTCCATCACAGAGTATCAAAGAGATAATTCAATTCTAAATTCTGCCAGACATATTCATATTGTAACCGTTGATCCTTATAGTGGGTACTTATGGGTTGGAACAGGAGATGAAGATATTCATTCTAAAATTTTATTTTCAACTGATTATGGAGAATCGTTCCAAATACTCGGTATGGGATCTCAAGAATGGAGAACTTTATCTATCTGGTTCACAGAGAATTATATATATTGGAATATGGATTCTCATGAACCTCAAAAAATATTTCGTATACCAAGAGCGAAAATTAAAAATAATAAAATGATAACTCCAATATTGAATTCTGGCTTTACCAAATCTGGAGTGAAATATTTAGTAATTAAACAAAGTGAAGCCCAACATTATCCTGTAGGAGTAGGGGCAGTATATACCGAAACAGAAACAAGAAGAATTGATAATGATAATCAAGTAATGGCATTGAATGATAAGGACTATGATTATAGAGAAATAGTAGCCGAACTAATTAATGGCGCTCAGTTTAATTACTGTTGGGCTAAAGATCAAAATGGCGAAAAGCTTGTAATAATGGGAGCGGCCCCAGAAGGTAATCTTAGAGATATGCAGGGAAGAGTTTTCGGAATTAAAGAAAATCCTGATGGTTCAGTTCAGGTTCAAGAACTTATCTCTCTACGTGCAAAGAATTTAAAAGCAGATTATCAAATCAATATGTTCACTCAATTGGTTCCTTTGTTTCAAGATAATAGTGGTGCAATTTATTTCCAATCCAGAAACTTAAATTGGACAGGAATATATAAAATGAAGTTAGATTGGAATAACTCAATTTGATCAAAATTAAATAAATAATTAAAAAAGGAGAAAAAATAATGTTACAACAAATTATTAATCTTTTTGCGGAAATCTTAGAAAAAAATCCAGATGAATTAAACCCTAATGATGAATTCCGTGAATATGAAGAATGGGATTCCTTAGCATATTTATCAGTTATTGCTAAAATTGACGAAGATTATCACTTAGTCATACCACGTGATGAATTTCAGAAAATTAGAACAATAAAAGATTTGACTAATTACTTAGAGAATAAATAATGGCAATATTCAAATATTCTGAAATAGGAATTTCAGGAATTTCTGCTGCAGTCCCTAAAGAAAAAAGTAATAATTTAACACTGAATGATTTTTTTACTGAGAAAGAAGCTAAATCTATTGTGAAAATGACCGGTATAAAAGAACGAAGAGTTGCACCCTCTAATATTTGTGCTTCTGATTTATGTTATGAGGCAGCAGAGCAATTATTAAAGGATATGGCAATTGATAAAAATACGATTGATGTGTTGATATTTATTTCTCAGACACCCGACTACCGAATGCCTTCTACAGGAATTATACTTCAACATCGTTTAGGTTTGTCAAAATCCTGCGCAGCTTTTGATATTAATCTTGGATGTTCTGGTTATGTTTATGGACTATGTTTGGCTTATTCATTTTGTAAGCAAAAAACCATTAATAAGGTTTTATTACTTAATGGCGAAACAAGAACTAAGGTCTATTCATTTAAGGATAAAAGTACCGGTCTCTTATTCGGGGATGCAGGTGCAGCCACTCTTATTGAAAGGAATAAAGATGCCGGTGATAGTTTTTTTTCATTGAATGCCAATGGTTCCAGGTATCACTTTATAATGATTCCTGCAGGAGGATATAGGTATCCCAGTTCTCCTGAAACAGTGAAAGAAAAAGTATTTGAAGATGGTAGTATTAGAACAGATGAACAAGGTATTATGGATGGTAGTGGTGTCTTTGATTTTACTATACAAGATGTTCCGAAAGATATTATAAGAGTGCTAAATGAGTCAAGTAGGTCAATTAATGATATTGACATCTTTCTTTTTCACCAGGCAAATAAATTTATTACTGATCACATAGCTAAGAAGATGGGCATTCCTTTAGAAAAAGTTCCATATTCTCTGGATAAATTTGGTAATACAAGTTCAGTTTCTATACCTTTAACTATCGTCTCTGAATTATCCAATCAACTACCAAATGAAACCAAAACTGTTTTAATGACAGGGTTTGGAGTTGGTTTATCTTGGGCAACAGGTTTATTAAATCTTACCAGGTCAAATATATCTAAGTTAATTGAAATATAGGAGAAGCAATGTTTGAGTTAACAGATAAAGTAATTATTATTACCGGTGCCTCATCAGGTATAGGAAAATCATGTGCCATAAGGTGTAGTATGCAAGGTGCTAAAATAGCTCTTATCGGAAGAGACGAAAGGAAACTGAAAGAAACCTTATTATTACTTCCAGGTAAGGGACATCATATTTATGTACAGGATATAATACTATATGACGAGCTTGCTGAATTGGTCTCTAATATAAGAGAAGATATGGGTGTTATATCAGGTTTTATTCATTCAGCCGGTATAGAAACTGTATTGCCTATAAAATTAACAGAGTCAAAGCATTTTAACGAAGCATTCGCAGTAAATGTAATATCGGCATTTGAATTAGCTAAACAGATCATCAAAAAGAAAAATATTAATCCTGAAGGCGCAAGCATTCTCTTTATAGCAAGTGTTATGGGAGTTGTGGGACAACCTACAAAAACTGTATATAGTGCAACAAAAGGAGCTTTAATAGCCGGTTCAAAATCTTTGGCATTAGAATTAGCCAGAAATAAGATTAGAGTAAATTGCATATCTCCCGGAATGGTGAAAACAGGTATGTCTCAAGCTTTACTTGATAAAGTTACACCCGGAGCACTATTAGAAATACAAAAGGCACATCCTTTGGGTATTGGAGAACCTGAAGATATAGCAGATACCTGCGTTTTCTTATTAAGCGATTCTGCAAAATGGATTACAGGAACTAATATTATTGTAGATGGGGGATATACAGCTCAATAATATGGCTTTATTAAAATATAATAATGTAGAAATAAAAGGAATATCTGCAGTAGTTCCTAACCAGATAATAGATAATAGATACTTTACTGATTTTATATCAGAAAAAGAAGCTGATTCTATTATCAAAATGACTGGTATTGCCCAACGCAGATTTGCCCCTAAAGAAGTAACTTCCGTTGATTTATGCTATCAAGCGGCACAAAATTTAATTAAGAATTTAAATATTACAATAGATTCAATAGATGCTATAATAATGGTTACCCTTACTCCGGATTATAGAATGCCGGGATCAGCATTTGTTTTGCATCAGAAATTAAAACTAAAAAAAGAATGCATGGCTTTTGATATAAGCTTAGGTTGTAGTGGCTATATTTATGGACTATGTATGGCTTTTAACTTACTTCAACAGGATAATATTAGTAATATTTTATTGTTAAATGGAGAAACCAAATCTAAAACTTACGGCAAAAGAGATAAAAGCACATCCCTTTTATTTGGAGATGCCGGATCTGCAACTATAATCGGGAAATCCAATATGGACATTCAAACAACAATAACCTTAAATTCAGATGGATCACGTTATAATATTATAATGATACCATCAGGTGGATATCGCAATCCTACTAATGCTAATTCCACAATTGAACAACTTCAAGAGGATGGAAATTGGAGAGCCTTGGAACAAGGAATTATGGATGGGCCCGCTGTGTTTGATTTTACTATAACTGAGGTTCCTTTTGATATACAAAGGGCTCTAAAAGAATCAGGCAAATCAATTAATGATATTGACTATTTTATTTTTCACCAGGCTAATAAATTTATTACAGATCACATTGGGAAAAAATTAGGTATCCCTGCAAAAAAAATACCATATTCGCTTCATAAATATGGAAACACTGCATCAGTATCTATACCTTTAACTATTTCTTCGGAACTTTATAGTGCTAATAAAAAACCTGAATTAGTTTGTTTTTCTGCTTTTGGAGTAGGATTATCTTGGGGCACCGCAATTACAAACTTAAAAAATTGTTTAATAGAACCCGTTAAAGAGTATGATGTTAACAGATAAAAATATATTAATAACGGGTATATCTTCTGGAATTGGGCGTTCTATAATGGAGTTATGTATTGCGGAAAATGCTAATGTCTGGGGAATAGCCAGGGATGAAGGAAAAATTGAAGAAGTAAAAAAAAGTTGCTTATTCTCTGATCATTTACACACGATATCTTATGATCTTTCTATTTTGGATTATAATGATGATTATTTGTTAAATTTCCTACCTGTTAGATGTGATGGTTTTATTCATAGCGCTGGTATATCTATTACTAAACCATTGCAATATCAAGAACCTGAAATTCTCCTTGAAACATTTTCAATAAATATTATATCTGCAATAAAACTTATTGTTCTCCTTACTGAAAGATTTAATAATGGTTCCAGTATTGTTTTTATATCTTCTGTTATGGGAGAGGTTGGGCAAGCTGCAAAATTAAGTTATTGTGCAAGCAAGGGGGCAATTAATGCTTTTACTAGATCGTTAGCTTTAGAATATACTCCTCAAAAAATCCGGGTAAACTCTATTTTACCTGGTGTTGTAAAAACTCCTTTATTTGAAACATTAATGGACAAGTTGCCTTCCGAAAGTTTAGAAAATATTTATGCCCAACATCCATTAGGTTTGGGTGAACCAGCTGATATAGCTCATTTAGTATTATTTTTATTATCTGATATGTCTAAGTATATAAATGGTTCTTTAATAGCTGTAGATGGTGGTTACCTTGCAATATAAAAAATATGCAATACACAATTAAAGAAATTCAGGATTCCGATTATGATAATATAGCTTTTTTTTTATCGGAATTTCCCAATGATAATCTTTCTTTAACCGAATGGAAAAAGAGATTATATTATTGGTGGAATGAGAATCCTGCTTATTCTGATAAACACTTAAGAGGGTTGATTCTATTATTTGGTGACAATATAGTTGGTTTTACAGCTAATATTCCTACTAAAATGATATGGGATGGAGAAGAAAAGATTGTGATAAATGGAACAACTTGGAGAGTATTGCCCGAACACCGGAAAAAAAGTATGGAATTGTGGTTTAAACATAGAGATTTAACTTCTGATATTATATATTTCAACACGACGCCTAATGAATTAGTTAGGAATATATTAAGGAAATTAAATTTTTTTGAATATAAACCCTTTAAATATTGGTTCTATTATTTTGGTCATTTTCAATCATTAATTCATTATCCTATAGTAAATATTGGAATTTTACTATTTAAATTATTGGAAAAGGGTATAGTTAATTCTTTATACTTATTTCATAGAAATGTTGTATTAAAAAATGATATATCTCCATTAGAAGATAAGATTATTGATGAGCTTTGGAAGAAGCACAAGAATGATTTTTTATTTACCAATGTTCGTGATAGCTCATATATTAAATGGATTAAAAAGACCAAGCAGGTTCTTTATGTATCATATAAGGGAGAGATAATAGGGTATATAATATTACACATTGATGATATAAAAAAATCTGTTATATTAGTTGATTATTGGAGTAAAGAACTGGTATATTTAGCAAAACCGATATTACATAATCTATTAAGGAAATATAGTAATATGAACATAATTATTCCTTCATTTAATGTCCAGTTTGAAAGGGCAGCAAAAAATTTATTGTTAATTAAAAGAAAATCTTCACAAACAGGTTTTATTTATAATGCTAAATATAAGCCTATTGATCTTGAGAAAAGTTTTTTATGTATGCTTCAAGGTGATTACGGATTGTAAAATAAATTGAAGGTGAAAAAATGAAATTATTCCCGAATACTATAATTAATTTTCATAAGATATATGATAAAGAGTGGATGAGGAATGTTCTTCTATTTCTTAGTAATATTTATAACATAGTTTCAATACAATATATAGAATCATATTATTATAATCAGAAACCTTTGCATAATTGCTGTCATATTACTTTTGATGATGGTGATAGAAGCTTTTATACTACTGTTTTTCCTATAATTAAAGAATTTCAACTTCCTGTTTCTATATATGTTTCTCCCAAAATTGTTAAGACGGGAGAAAATTTTTGGTTTCAAGAAATTCGTAATTATAATAAAGAAGTTCTTAGAAATATTATAAATAATAAGTATCCATATTTGAAAAATATAAATCCAAAGATTCCCATAAGTGCTATATTTAAATCTTTACAATTGACGCAAATATGGGAAGTGATTAGTGAATATAGGTCAATTATGAAAATAGATGCTGAAAAGAGAATGAATATGTCCGAAAGCGAATTAAAAGAAGTTTATAATTCTGGATTAGTAGCAATTGGAGCTCATACTCTAAATCACCCTATCTTGGCTAATGAGACAGAAACAGCTGCTCACAATGAAATACAATCATCAATAATTGAACTAAGTGAAATTCTTGGTATTCCCGTTAGGTATTTTGCTTATCCTAACGGTATACCACAACTTGACTTTGGGGAAAGAGAAATGAATATTTTGAAATCAATGAATATCAAATTAGCTTTTTCTACCGAAAACAAGTCATTTTCTATTAAAGATAATCCTTTGAGTATTCCTCGCAATGGTATAAGCAAGGGTAACAAATCTTTTTTATTTATGAAGCTCTTGTTGGGTAATAAATGGGATATAGTTAAGAGGATATTTAATGGTAAACAAGAAGATGACTATAGAAAAGATATCAGAAACATTATTTTGCAAAATAGAGGACAAGAATTGACGAATGTTTAATAATAGAACTATTATAATTACAGGTGGTACTGGTTCCTTTGGTAATGCAGTACTTAATCGTTTTCTCAATACAGATATTAAAGAAATCAGAATATTTAGTCGTGACGAAAAAAAACAGGATGATATGCGGAAATATTATAACAATCCTAAGATAAAATTTTATATTGGTGATGTAAGAGATTATGATAGCGTTGATAATGCTATGTTAGGTATTGATTATGTTTTCCATGCTGCAGCTTTAAAACAGGTTCCTTCCTGTGAATTTTTCCCCGTACAAGCAGTCAGGACAAACATCCTGGGTGCAGAAAATGTAATTAAGGCTGCTATTGCTAATAAGGCGAAAAAGCTAATTGTACTCTCTACGGATAAAGCAGTATATCCTATAAATGCAATGGGGATGTCTAAAGCACTGATGGAAAAAGTTATGATAGCTTATTCCAGACAGCAACCTGAAAATGGAACTGTTCTTTGCGGAACACGTTATGGAAATGTGATGGCTTCACGGGGTTCGGTAATTCCTCTATTTATAGAGCAGATTAAATCAGGGAGACCAATTACTATTACTGATCCTGAAATGACTCGTTATTTAATGTCCTTAGAAGAAGCGGTTGAATTAGTTATTTATGCTTATCAAAATGGACAACAAGGAGATATT
>Ga0208198_1001869_pt1 | contig 17074 bp, 14 predicted proteins | sample AD_JPNTR2_MetaG_FD_184446 | JGI IMG/M metagenome (GOLD analysis project Ga0208198, IMG submission 184446) | Active sludge microbial communities of municipal wastewater-treating anaerobic digesters from Japan - AD_JPNTR2_MetaG (SPAdes) (version 2) | ecosystem: Engineered > Bioreactor > Anaerobic... | reverse complement strand
GGCTCATCCTCGTCGGGTAAAAACATATTCACCGATATGACCTTTATCCCCTGGTCTGCTTCCAGGGGGTATATCTTTTCTCCATCGCTTTCGCCCTTCAAACCTTCGAGCCCCAGGAGCCGGGGAATACTGGGTCCTGTCATATCCGCATCTAAAAGGCCGGTCTTATAGCCCCGTGCTGCAAGAGCCTGGGCTAATAGGACACTGGTGGTAGATTTACCTACACCGCCCTTTCCGCTTACCACACCAATGAGGTGTTTTATTCCCATTTTGGAAAATTTCTCTACTGCTACACTCATGATGAACTCATTATGAGCATATGACCATTTTTGTCAAGGTAAAAAAATGACCCCCGAATCAATAATCCGGGGGTCAAACAGTAGAAAAACAGACCTACTTATGCATGTTTTGCAATCATCTCTGCTATGGTTTTTTCCAGATTGCTGAGATCGGTGATGTTTTCCAGGACCTTCCCTTCCTTCATAAAGATAAGAGAGGGGGTTTTTGAATAATCAAGGCGGCAGGCAATCCGATCGGATTTATATATATCAATCCTTCTGAGTTGTACCTTATCTTTGTGTTCCCGCTGTACCTGTTCCACCCGGGCAAGGTATTCCCGATCCAGGGCTTCCACCGCGTTGTACACGAAGGCCATGATGAGTCCCTTGGCTTCAAAGATTTCCCGCTGAACATATTCCAGTTCTTCCACGTACTTTTCTGCCATAAAGCCAGCTATAGCTCCATCACCTACCGCGGTGGCAACCTGGCGGAGGGTTTTGTCCCGGCAATCGCCCACTGCATAGAAACCCTCCCGGCTGGTTTCCATATTCTCGTTGGTTTTAATATACCCCCGGGGGGTCATATCAACGAAACCTTCGAATATTTTGGTGTTCGGCACATACCCGATAAAGAGGAAACAGGTATCCACATCCACGGGAATCAGCTCACCGGTCTTAATGTTCTTAAGCACTACCTGTTTGAGCATGTCATCCCCTTCAAAGGAGTCAACCACCGTATTCCACATGAACTTCATCTTCGGGTTTGCCAGGGCCTTTTCCTGGGCTACCTTATTGGCATCCATGATGCCTTCGTCATGGATGACCGACACGATCACTTCCCGGGCAAATTTGGTGAGGAACATCCCTTCTTCGATGGCCGCATCTCCGGACCCGATTACCATGATTCGTTTTCCCGTATTGCGGGCAGCATCACAGGTGGCACAGAAGGAAATACCCTTATCATTCAGGAATTTCTCTTCATTTTTTGCCCCCGTCAACCGGGGCTTATTTCCCGTAGAGATAATCACCGCCTTTGCGTAATAGTCGGTTCTAAAGGTGGAAACAATTTTCTGGTTGCATTCCACCGACACGGAACGGACGTCAGTAAGCTTCACATCCACACCGAAGCGGCGGAACTGCTTATCAAAGAGCTTCATGAGCTCAATACCATCGATGGGTTCGGGGAAACCAGGATAGTTTTCAATTTCACTTGTGTAGGTAGCCATACCGCCGATCAGGGACTTTTCAATCAAGAGGGTCTTGAGCCGAGCCCGGCCTGCATAGAGGGCTGCGGTCATTCCCGCAGGGCCACCTCCGATGACTACCACATCATAGTGTTCTATTTTCTTTTCCATTTATCAGAGTTCTCCAGACTTTTTCTTTCCGTACCAGTCCGCCAGCACATAGAGGACAAAGAGCAGCCCAAACTGAACTATGATTGCCGGGACCCAGCCACCCAGTAACTGGGGAAGATAGATTGGTTTAGCCTGATACAGAATTGGATTCACCTGTACGATGGGCAGAAGAACCATACCAATGACAGAACCGGCAATAAAGAAGATGATGGCGATCCACTGCTGAATAAACCCTTCACCCATCCGCATAAGGGTCCCCGAAGCACAACCGCCGGCAATAACTGCCCCGATTCCAAATATGAACCCGCCGATCACCGTATGAACCCCAACAGCCCGGACATGGCCCGGAAGCTTGGATGCATCCTTAAGAGCATCGGTACCGAGATTTTTAAGATCCACACCGGTAAGTTTCATCTGCAGGGCCATATACCCAAGGGATGCCAGGGCCAATGCGATAATAACTGCCTTGGTAAGTTCAGTGGAACCGGTTAATACCGGGTCCCGCATGGAGGCGGTAAAACAGAAACGGGATCGCTGCAGGGTATAACCTAAAGCCAGACCGATCATCCAGATGAAAGCGCCCCTTGGATTTTGAGTCTGAATATAAAAGCCTAACAGAACCAGGAGGGCTGCAACGATAATACCAGCGGTTAACTGTATCTTCTGCTTTCTGGCCCGCTGTTCCGGAGTTTCCTTGACACGGCTGGTTGTTCGTTTAATGGTGCTTGTAGTATCACTCATTTCTGTTCTCCTACATAAAGTATTTTTTCAGTAACTGACTTCCCACTGCCGCACCGGAGAAAATGGAAATCCAGAATACCCAGCCATGAAGGGAAAAGGCTGGAAGGGCGGTAAAGAAGGCTCCAATATTACAGCCCAGGGAAAGTCGTGCACCTATTCCCATGAGGAGTCCTCCGAGAACAGCAGCCCAGACATTTTTCATGCTCTTTATTTTTTTAATCTTAAATTGGGTTGCCAGAAGTACTGAAAGGAAGGCCCCCAAAACAATACCCAGATCGGTGATGGCGGTCTGATCGGTCCAGAAATTGTATTTGGCCAGACTGCCGTTGTAGGCCTTCCAGGAATCGGCGTTAATACCAATAAGCTGTAAAAATTTACCGCCCCACATACCCAGGGGACCAGTAACACCCCAGGATCCGCCGGTTACAATAACCAGGGCCAGGGCAAGCATTGCAAGCAGCACCGAACCAGTAACATAGCTCCATTCTTTCTTAAAGTATTTTTCGTGAAAGGGATATTTCTTTTTTTCGTCCATCTTTTTCTCCTATTTTGTCTTCTCTATGATGATGTTCCATTCACCTTCGGCGACTTCTTCGATTTCTACATTGTGTCCCACAGAACGGGCCCAGTCGGGAACATTCTTCATGGCACAGCTGTGATCGATGTTAACGATTAGTACATCGCCGACGGCCATCTTTTCCATGGCCTTTTGGGTCTTAATAAGAGGTACGGGGCAAGCTTCCCCAAGACAATCCAGTGTTTGTTCTGCCATAATAAAGCTCCTTGCTGATAAAAATGTGGTACCGATTAGAATCGGTACCTATATTAGTGCAAGAAGCGTGCCAAGGCTGAAGGTTTAGATAACAATATCAAAAATAAAAATAATTCTTTATAGATAAATAGATAGAGATATTCCCCTGTGTCTTTCAATATGGACAATCTCAAGCATTGAGGGGGCAAAGGTACGTTTATGGGCAGCCTGTCCGAAATCGGGCGCCCGGAATCGGACATCCGAAACCGGCTGCCCGCAATGAGACCTCAGGGATCGTTTGCCCGATTGCAAGCGCAGCGGCCCATTACTCCAGGTGGTATTTTTTAAGCCGCCGATCCAGGGCTTGCCGGGTAATACCTAAGAGGCGGGCCGCCGTCGATTGAACACCCTGGGCTTTTTCGAGGGCCCGCAATATGGCCATCCTTTCCAGGGTCTCAAGATTAAGATCTTCTGAGGGTTCATCAACAATACGGCTCTGTACAGAAATCATTCTGTCTGAACAACCAGCATGCTCTGGATCCAGCCAGGCCAGCAGTTCCTTTTCCGTTGGTTCCCGTCCAAGAATGACGATCCGTTCAACCAGATTTTTGAGCTCCCGTACATTACCGGGGAAGTAATATGTCGATAAAAGTGCAAGCAGTTCCTCACTCAGGGGATGCACCTGCCTCCCTGAACGAAGACACCCCTGTTCATAAAAAAAGGTTGCCAGAAGGGGTATATCCTCCCTCCGTTCACGAAGGGGCTGTACAGATAGTTCCACCACCGCAAGCCGGTAATAGAGATCTTTTCGGAAACGGCCCTGCCGCACCTCATACAAAAGATCACGGTTTGTAGCACCAATAACCCGGACGTCTGCTGGGACCTCCCTATCCATTCCGACGGGGCGCACCCGCTTTTCTTCCAGGGCTCTGAGCAGTTTTGGCTGAAGTTCCAGGGGAATTTCCCCCACCTCATCGAGAAAAAGGGTACCCCCATCTGCGGCACGGAATAGACCCTTTCGTTTTGCCTGGGCATCGGTAAAAGCCCCCTTTTCATGACCAAAAAATTCACTTTCAAACATTTCCCGGGGTATGGCTGCACAATTTACCGGCACAAAATCTCCACTGGCACGACTGCTGAGGCGGTGGATCTGGCGGGCTACGAGCTCCTTTCCAGTACCGCTTTCCCCGTGGATAAGAACTGCCACATCGGGAAACTGGGCGGCTCGGGCGATTTCTTCCCTTATTTTCTGCATCACCGTTGAGGTACCGATCAATTCATCCCGGGAATAGAGGCGATCCTGTAATTCAATACATTTCTGTACTGAACGACGGTAGTTCTGCTGGGCTTCCAGAAACCGGCTGACTCTGCTTATCGAGGCTTCTAATTCCATACTGGAAAAGGGCTTGCGAAGATAATCAAAGGCTCCGAGACGAAGGGCTTCAATCACGCTTTCCATATCCCCATGGCCGCTCATGATAATACTTTCGATATCAGACTTTTCAGCCCGCAATTTTCTCAGAAATGTAAGCCCGTCATATTCCGGAAGCTTTATATCTATCATGGCTATATGTACTGTCTGAGCATGAATAATCTGAAAAGCCCTGGAAGGTCTATCGGCTAGATGCACGGTAAAACCCCGGGACTCAAGGTATTCTCCAATTTCATCGGCCAAACGGGCCTCATCGTCCAGCACAAGTACAGAAAGGGACTCTGAATGTTTCATGCTTCACCACCTGCAGATTCTGACAGAAGGGGAGTTTCAACCAGCACCCTGGTACCACCCTCAAGGGCTTCAAACCGTATGGTTCCTCCCATCTGATTAATAATACCATAAGAAATCGAGAGACCTAGGCCGGTTCCCTTACCCGGTGGTTTGGTGGTAAAAAAGGGGTCAAAGATACGCCGTTCTTCTCCCCTGGGAAGCCCAATACCATTATCTTCGATCATGAGTATAATGCCAGAGGCAGTAAGATCCGTTCTGATCCGGATACGCCCTGAAGCTGTGTGGGATGCATCAATTGCCGCATCCTGAAGCAGCCGCTCTTCCACCGCATCCCGGGCGTTAGATAAGAGGTTGATGACCACCTGTTCATACTGAAAGGGGTTTCCCAGGCTTTCAGGCAGATCCTTATTCAATTCAAGCACTATATCTATCCCATGGGTTGCAAGCTGGGTTCCCATCAGTGAGAGGGCATTTTCCACACAATGGTTTACAGAGAATTTGGTCTCATAATCTGATGGACCACCCCGGGCAAAAAGACGCACATGCTCTATAACACGCCGCACCCGCTCTAAATCCGACACAATTGCAAGGGTCTTCTTATCAAGGTAGTCCTTATCCAGATTTTGCTGATAAAAACGGTTTTTTATATTTTCCACAGAAAAAGCAATGGCATTGAGGGGCTGGGTAATTTCATGGGCCATACCAGTGGCCAACTCTCCGATAGCAGCCAGCCGGGATTGCTGCTCCGCGATCCGTTCCCCCTCCTGCCGACGCTGGATTTCTTCTTCTACCCGTCGTTCCAGAGTTTCATTCAGTTCCCGCAGCTCCAATTCCGCCCTGCGTTTGTCCGAAATATCCTGGGAGATTCGGATCACATGGGTAACCTGTCCATCGGTATCAAACACGGGAACCGCCACATGTTCCCAGCATTCCTGTTCCGTCTGATTCAGAATATAACAGGCATCGGTGCTTTCTATAGCACCAGAATTAAAAGCCCGAAGCACCAAATTCCGTTCCTGTTCAAAAAAGCCTGAGGAATAGCCCTTCAGATACTCTTCCATAATAAACGGGAAACGGCTCAGGGTAAGCGCATTGGCCCAAAGCACCTGATAGCTGCGATCCACATAGTAGACAATACCGGGAATTCCTTCGACTATGGCCTGCAAAAGGCTTTCCCGTTCCCGCAGCGCATCGATTATCCGATTCACCGCACCGATAATCTCCTGATATTCCGTTGCCCCATGACTAATGGAGCCGCGATAGCTCACATCTCCGGCGAGTATCTTTTCTGAAATGAGATGGGTTCTGGAAACAAGTTCCCCCAGAGGACTGAGAAAACTATTCATCGCATACAGACTTGCCCCAAGAAGCGAAAGGACAAGCACCAAACCAAGCATAACCAGCTGTTTCTGAATATCCCCAAGGGCATCCGAGAGGGGAATTTTATCCAGTTCAACCTTGATGAACCCAATGACAGCCCCTGAATAATCCCGGTACGGATACAGGCCCACGGCCCTTGCATGGGAACAATCCAGAGAAAGCTGGCTTTCTCCCCGCCTGAGGGCTTCTATGAGCCGATCCGCAGTAGGGCAGCGTGGTCTGTCCAGGGTACCCGCCACCAGATTATACCGATCAGATGAACTGAAAAGAAAAATATAGTAATTGCCCCCATATTTTTGCTTTAGCTTTTTTACATAGGCAGTACCAAAATCCATTCCAAACTCAACGGCACCAAGAAATTCCCTGTCCCTCCAGAGGGGCAGTAAAACCCGAAGCCCCAAACCATTCCGCCCCAATTCGATGCCCCGGACCTTTTGTTTTAGATTCAGCACATCCCGCACCATGGGTCTGAGTTCCAGCAAAGAATCCCCATACCGCTCAGGATTGTGCATCCGTAAAAAGGAGGTTCCATCGGGAAGATGGAAATGGAAGCGTACGACCCGATCCTTTATGGGCTCATATTTATCTTTAAGATACTCATAGAGACCCTGGCGATCCCGCTCTGCAAACCGCTTAATCAACTCAGGGTCCTGAATGAGATATTCCAGTGCTAGTTCAGCGCTGGCAAGTTCATCATCAATAGACCAATGGATGGTATGGCCCAGCAAACGGAAAGAATCCTGTTCGCTGGCATTAATCGCATCGGTACTGCCCCTCAGAATCAGCAGGGCAAATAATATATATAAAAGAAGCTGGGACCCTACTATGATGAGAATTACCTTGATAGAAAGGGGTACAACCCTCCGCGTCATACTGTTCATACTACCCCTAGTATGCCCTATCACTGCCCCTCTTTCTAGACTAAGATTGCTGAACTTGCTATAATCGCAGAACACACTGTATATCGCATTTATAAGAAGAGAGGAACATTATGATACGAGGCGGAGAAATCGACAAAGGAACCTGTTTGCTTCAGAAGGGCCAGCCCTTTATTGTCGTAGAACGGGAATTTGTAAACCCCGGCAAGGGAGGCGCCTTTGCACGGGTAAAGATGAAGAGCCTTAAGGACGGCTCAGTACTTACCCAGACCATACCTACCCAGCTGGAAGTAGAAGACGCCCAGGTAGATACCCATTCCTGCCAGTACCAGTATGCCGATGCAGATTTTTACCATTTCATGGACAACAACACCTATGACCAGTTCGAAGTCCCCATAACTGGCATGGAAGATAAAAAATTCTACCTGAAAGAGGGTGAAACCTACGACCTCCTCCTGTGGGAAGGCCAGGTAATCGATATAAAGATCCCCTATAAGGTGGTCTTTACTGTCGCAGAAAGCGAAAATTACGTGAAGGGAGATACCGTTTCTGGGGCTACCAAGCCGGTTGTTACCGAAACGGGTCTTACTGTCCGGGTGCCCCTCTTCATTAAACAGGGGGAGAAAATCCTCGTCAACACCGAAACCAACGAATACGTTGAACGGGTGAATGACTGAGACAGAAGCCGCAGCGAAGGCCTATGATTCCAAAACCGTAGGCTTCCGTTTCAAAGGCATCGACCTTACCTTAAGCCTATCCCATGGGCTTTTCAGTTCCTACGATGTCGATTCCGGGACCCGCCTTTTACTGCGGGTCCTTTCTCATTATATTGATGAAGCGAAAAGCCAAAATCAGGGCCTTCCCTCCTCCATACTGGACGCCGGGTCCGGTACGGGTGTCATCGGCATAGCCTTAGGGACCTATTTCCAGAGCATTGGGTATAGGGACTTCACTATCCGAGCCCAGGACCGGGATGAACTGGGACGGCTATTTACTGCCTATAACGGCGAAATCAACGGTCTTAATGAACCACGGCTTATCGCCCATACAGAACCCCTCCTCTTTAATCAGGGGCCCTATAACTGGATTATCTCTAACATTCCCGCCAAGGCAGGCACCGCGGTACTCAAATATTTTGTCAAACGCTCCCTCACCCTTCTTAAGAACCGGGGCCGGGTCTTTGTAGTAATTGTGGAACCCCTGGCAGAATTATTTGCAAACTGGCTTACTGAATATGGTGCGGACCTTGTCGAAACAATTTCTGGTCCTGAACATCGGGTCTTTGTATATGGCAGCCAGGGATCAGAAGTGGTAGCATCCTTTTCCTGGGAACCCTATATTCGACATAGGGAAACCTACAAACTGGCAGAGATAGGCTATACACTCCAGAGTCTCCACGGGGTAGCCGATTTTGACAGCCCCCATTACATCACCCAGCTTATGGCAGCCCTGGCTGTAAAGCTCAAAATACCGATTGGTGAAGTACTTTCGCAGCACAGGGAAGCTCCGGTGCTTTTTTTTGAAACCGACCAGGGACACTTTCCGGTCTGGTTCAAAGCCTTCTTAACTCAGGCCGCACCAAAATCGGCATATTCAATTAAGCCTATCATTGCGGGCCGTAACATCCTTTCCCTTCAGGCGACTCAACACAACATGGAGACCAAACCTGACCCCTTGCTGGTACCATCGGTAGTTCCGGACCTTTCCGCATCTCGCCTGCTTGCATCCAGTGGCAGCCCCTACCCCCTGCTGTTTCTCTTCCCGGATGCAATCCCCAAAACTGACCGATGGCCCGCCTATTGGGCCGCTCTGGGAAAGCTCAGCATTCCTGGGAGCCTTTGTTTTATCGGTCTCTCTGCCACCGAGGCAGACCGCTTTGACCGGCTCAAAGTACGGGGTTTTCAACGGCTTGGTGATATCAAACGCCAGGGATACCGGGCCCTGGCGTATAAAAAGCTTTAAATTAAGGTTTTTGCAAAAGCAAGGGAGTTTCAAAAACAGCGTCCTGTCTCCTTGCGGCTGCAGGTCTTCTGGGTACAGCGGTAACAGATCTCGTTAGTCAGATCCCCCGATTCAAAATAGTTTTGTATATTCCCCAGGGTTGTTGTCGCTATGGCGGTAAGCGCCTCATGGGTTAAAAAGGCCTGGTGCCCCGTAATCAGCACATTTGGGAATGTTAATAGCCGTGCAAGCACATCATCTTTTATGACCGACGTGGAATGATCCTCAAAAAAATATTCATCCTCTTCTTCATAGACATCCAGAGCAGCCCCTCCGAGACTGTTGGTTTTTAATGCATGGATGAGTGCCTTTGTATCTATCAGGGCACCACGGCCCGTATTGATTATCACTGCATTCTTTTTCATCATCCCAAGACGCGCTTCATTGATCAGGTGATGATTTTCCGGTGTCAGTGGACAATGGAGGCTAATCACATCACTTTGTCTAAAGAGTTCTTCCATGGTGGTATAGCGGACCCCCTTTTCTGCGGCCCATCCTTCATTCGGATAGGGATCTGATGCGAGAACTTCCATACCAAACCCGCGAAATATCTCTGCCGTAATTCGGCCAATCTGTCCGGTGCCGATAATCCCCGCGGTTTTCCCGTAAAGATCAAACCCAACAAGGCCAGAAAGGGTAAAATTCCCCTCCCTGGTCCTGATATAGGCCTTATGAATTTTCCGGTTCAAGGTTAAAAGCAGGGCTACCGCATGTTCAGCTACCGCATGGGGCGAATAGGCAGGGACCCGCACCACATGAAGCCGGCCCCAGACCGCCTTAAGATCCACATTGTTATAGCCTGCGCAGCGGAGCGCCACAAGCTTAACCCCGCCGGCCACAAGAATATCCGCTGTAGGTGCATCGAGTTCATCATTCACAAAGGCACAGACTGCATCGTAGCCCCTGGCCAGACTGGCCGTATCCGCAGAAAGCTTTGCCGGAAAATATTTAATTTCAACGTTATAGTTGTTCTTATGGCTATCAAAATAGTCCCGGTCATAGGGTTTTGTATCAAAAAAGGCTACCCGTATCGGACCTTCCGAAGTATGTATCGTATTCATAAAGCCTCCTAAATATGACTATTTAAGTCATCAATAATACGATAATAAAATATCGAATTAATGTCAAGATAGGGGAAGCTCTTTCAAAACTTGGGGAGTTTTGAAAGAGCCTCAGGGAACTATAGTTTGAAAAAAATTAAAGAGCCCTCAGATAGAGGGTATCCATAACAGGGGAATCTACAATGCGTTCGAGGACCGCACCGATACTCGCGTCGGGCAAACTCACCTGCAGTAGTTTTCCATCCCGGAAGCGGAGTTCCGCCTGTTTGGGAGTCCTTACCATGAGAGAAGCCCTGCTGCCATCGGTAAAGGTGCAGGTAATTTCACTGGAGTAATCCCTGTAATCCGGGTCCAGTATTCCATCAATCTGAATAGACCTGCCCTTTGTACGGTCCTTTATCCAGCCCTTCATTAAATGGAGAGCCCAGGGATCGGCGAGACGGATAAAAATCTGGTTCAGGTCTTCTATCGATTGTGTATAGGGCATATCAAAGAGCCGTGAAAAGGCATATCGCAGAGGTAGCAGCTGTTCCCAGGTGATATCCACCAGAGGATTAGAGGAATGGAGCGCCCCAAGCACCGCATCACGGTAAGCCGGAAGGCCCCGTTTATAGTGTTTCAGATCCCAGCTGCCATGAATAATGGTAAGATCTACCCGTTGTGAACAGTCGTATTCACAGCTGTTCAAGGCCTCCGGTCCCAAGGTCCAGATGAGCAGAGCCGGCAATTCCCGCAACACCAGGGGTCCCCAAATACGGCCCTGATAGGCCGCATCATCGAGGGTTTCTATATAGACATCCTCAAAACATATACCCCGGTCGTTCCTGTCCAGGGCACAACGGGCCGAGGACCAGCTGCGAAGCCCATCAGGGGAGTGGCCCCGTAAATGCAGAAGCCGGGCGGGCCGGCGCCCCATGAGGCTTTCCACCCATTGGTCGACTTCATCTGCGTGGGCCTTAGAAGACAGGGCAATAATGGTGGCTGACATGGCCCGGGCGTTTCCACCGGCGTTTTCCTTAAGCCGGGCCATGAGTTCCTGTTCAAGCTGGGATGTCTTTGGATACATTATAGTCGCCTCCAGTGATCACCGATTCGTTCTGCCAGACCCTGAGCTGCCAGGGGCCCTGAACTGCCCGCTTCGTATAGATGCAAAGGTACTGCCTGGGCATCCCAGGCCTGCCGAATCGGGTCGATAAAGGCCCAGGAGGCTTCGACCTCATCCCGCCGGGTGTAGAGGGTGCTATCCCCAATAAGGGCATCCAGGAGAAGCCGTTCGTAGGCCTCTGGCGAGGGATGACCAAACCCGGTGCCATAGAGGAAATCCATGGAGACCATACGGGACCGGTCAGTAAGACCAGGAATTTTTGTATTGAGATACAGGGTCAAGCCCTCATCGGGCTGGATACGGAATACCAGCTGATTAGCCCCTCCAAAAGCCTGTGGAAAGAGATTCATAGCGGGTTTTTTAAAATGTACCGCAATTTCAGAAACCCTGCGTCCAAGCCGTTTTCCGGTCCTTAACATGAAGGGGACCCCATACCAGCGCCAGGAATCGATGTGGGCGATAAGGGCCGCATAGGTTTCGGTTTTTGATTGGGGATCTACCCCCGGTTCTTCCACATATCCTGGTACATTCTGGCCATCGATAAGACCCGCCTTATACTGTCCCCGCAGGGTGTTGGCAAGAATATCCAGATCCGAGAGGGGCCTTAAGGCCCGGAGCACCTTAACCTTTTCGTCCCGAACCAGATCGGAACTGAACGATGTGGGTGGCTCCATGGCAACCAGCGCCAGCAGCTGCAGGAGGTGGTTCTGAACCATGTCCCGCAGGGCCCCCGATTGTTCATAATAGGCCGCCCGTTTTTCGACCCCCACAGTTTCAGCAACAGTTATCTCTATATGATGGATGTAGTTATTATTCCAGATTGGTTCAAAAATGCCATTACCAAAACGGAACACCGCAATATTCTGAACCGTTTCTTTTCCTAAATAGTGGTCAATTCTAAAGACCGAAGCTTCTTCATACCGCTCTGTAATAAATTCATTGAGGGCCCTGGCCTCTTGCCCGCTCCGGCCAAAGGGTTTTTCTACCACCACACGACTCGCAAAGGGGTGCCGTCGGGAAAGGCCAGACCGGTGGAGGTTATCAATAATTGGTCGGTATTGTTCAGGAGGCACCGCAAGGTAGCTTACCAGGTCCCTGTCTGCTTTAATAGCCGCCGCCAGTCGTTCATAGGATACGGGATCATCAATATCACCCTGGACATAAAAACACCGTTCCAGAAATCCCTGCCGTTCATCCTCATTCAAACGGAAACTAGCCAGCGATTGTTCTATTTCCTGCCGGAAATCACTGTCGGACCAGGGGCGCCTGCCAAAACCAATGAGGAACCAGTCATCGATTGCCCCCTCCCGGTAGAGGGAAAAAATGGCAGGATATAGTTTACGGCTTGCCAGGTCTCCCGAAGCACCAAAAACAAGAAGGGTAAAAGGATGGGGTCGCCTTCGGACCGGTAAGCCCTCTGCGAAGATATTCTGTTCCATGGCATCAAATATATAAAATATTTTATACAGGAACAATAGGCGAATTTTTTTTTAAAAGGTTGCTCTTTCAAAATTTCCTGAGTTTTGAAAGAGCCTCATTTAAAAAAAAGGAGTTTTAAGGTTGCCTTAAAACTCCTCTCTAAGTGGGCGATACAAGAGTCGAACTTGTGACCCCCAGCGTGTCATACTGGTGCTCTAACCAACTGAGCTAACCGCCCGTGCCCTTTATTTTATACCAAATCAGCACGGACCTTGTCAATACTGGCTATGCAGTGCTCGTTTTCCCAAGGACCTGGGCAATACGCTCCAGGACCTTTTTCCGGTCCAGGGGTTTTACAATATAGTTTTTTGCCCCTAACAGCAAGGATTTTTTAACCAGATCCTGTTTTCCCAGGGCACTTATCATAACTACCTTGGCATTTTTATCAAAGTTCATGATATGTTCCAGGGCGGTAATTCCATCCATTTTGGGCATGGTGATATCCATGGTTACAAGGTCAATATTCGGAAACAATTCCTTATATTTTTCTACCCCCTCCTCGCCGTCACCAGCGGTGGCCGCAACTTCGTAGCCCTCGGAGGTCAGTATCTGGCTGATCTGCTTTGCAACAAACATGGAGTCATCTACAACCAATACCCGAAAGGGAGTACCATCAGGCTTAAGGCCATCGGGTTCCCGTTCGTTAATTGACGGAAAATCCTGTTTCGTCTTCATAGGTATTCCTTGTTATGCCCGTTCTCGGATAGCCACATTAATTTCAATTTTACCCTGGGGTGTTTCCATGGGAACAATTAGGGCTTCTACTTCATGGTCCGATACTTCCATATTGTCCCCCGTAAAGAGGGCCGGTGGAGTAAGGTCGAATCTAAAGCCCAGTTCGTGCAGTTTGGTGACAGCCTGGGCGGTAATCATATTTGCAAGTTCAGTAATAGTTGCCTTGGCAAGTTCATCCAGCGAAGTAAGCTGTTCCCCATTCATGGTAGAAGCCACTGCGAGGGCCGTTTGTTTAGACATATCAAACATAACACGGCCTTCTACATCCCCAGCAAGCCCCACCAGAGCAGCTACTCCTAATACGGGCATGGTGGTAGACTTTAAGTACAGTTCCCCCCTTTTAATATCCGTATTCAAGACTTCCTTAAGGACATTAAATGCAGATTCTACAAAGGGATTGATGTATTCAACTCTCATGCGTTTCTCCTTCCTTTAGCTATTCAACATATACAGGGATACGGGCTCCGTGCCTAGCCGGGTCCATTCATCCTCTGGTACTACCTCATGCTGGCCTACCAATAAAAGCCCGCGGGCTTTAAGTTTTTCTGCAAAATCATTTAAAACTTTTATCTGTTCATTGGGATCCAGGAACGAAAGCACATCCCGGGCCATAATCATATCCAGGTCCGTAAAGGGGTTCACATTTTTCATATCATGGTATTCAAAAAGAATTGCATCCTTAATTTCCGGGTTAAAGGAATAGCCATACCTGCCCTTTACCAGATACTCATGATATATAGTCGGAACTGATTCTAGATCGAACACCATGTTCGGAGCAGAGGACACCGCTAAAAGATCATTATCGCTGGCCCAAATCTTTATCCGGGCATCCTTGTATCGTTTTTTTAAAATACAAGCCAGAGAGTAGCTTTCATACCCCTTGCCACAGCCAGGGTTCCAGACTGTTATGGTTTTAGAAGTCAGATCGGGCAGTGCAGCAAGGACCTTTTCTGCGTAGTCCTCATCCCAGAGCCTGCCATTGCAGGGTGAATAGAAGTTGCCAAGGAATTCATCCGCATCTTCCACATTTTTAAGCTGCAGCTCCTTGTTATTCCGTAATTTCTTCCACTCCCCAAAACGGGTCTCTACCCATCCTTCGTTGAGCGGGCTTGCAGCAAAATGCTTAAGGGCAAAGAGGGTTTCCTTAATAAATTCAAGCTCTGAAGCGGAAGCCTTCGCAGAACTTCCCGGCTGCTCCTTTTCCAAGATAGCTGTCTGGGCAGCGAAAAAATTGCCGCTTGGGGTTTCGGAAATGAGCCGGGGTTTTTCTTCCTCCTTTTGCTCAAAAATCCTATTTACATCGAGAATAATATAAAGCCGTCCCTGGTTTTCCACTACTCCATGTATGTACTTTATATTGATGTCACCAAAAATCGGGTGTGGCGGCTGAATAGTGCTGGATTGGATCCCCACTACCTTATCGATGCTGTCTACAATTACCCCATATACATGGTCTTCCAGCCGTACAATTAAAAGATTTTCCTGTGCATCTTCACTTTTACGTTCCGCCGGCAGATGAAAAAATATACGGAAATCTATAACCGGGATAATCTCTCCCCGGAGATTATAGACTCCCCGCAGGAAGGGAGCCGCATTGGGAACATAGGTGAATTTGCTCGCCTTGGCAATTTCTTTAACGTTCATGATATCAACGCCATAGTCTTTGCCGGCCAGAGAGAAGGTAACCATTTTAAAATCGACCGTGATAGCCTTTTCTGTCCGCACAAGCTCCTGGCGACCATTTTCGGCAGTAACATCCTGTTGCAACTTCTGCTCATTTGTTTGCATACGTATCCCCATCTACCGAATCGACGCTTCCCGGCGGCGCCGTTCTTCTAATTCCTTCCGTAGTCCCAACTCTAAAAGCTGACTGACATCGATTATAAGCGATACGGAACCATCGCCCAGGATCGAAGCCCCCGCAATACCCGGTGAATTGGTAAACTGATCCCGCAGGGGTTTTATTACCACATCTTCTTCTCCGATGAGACTGTCTACCATAAGCCCCATCTTCTTCTCCGCCGTTCCAACAATAACTACAAAATTATACTCCCGCTGTTCATTGGTCTTAATACCAAAAAGCCGATTAAGCCGCAGCAGGGAAATCACATCGTTACGGATATTAAACACCTCATAGTTATCGATCATCTTAATCTCAGAGGGTTTGATCCGATGGCTTTCGATAACCGAGGTAATCGGAATGGAATATATTTCGCTGCCGACCCGTACGAGCAGCCCCTGAATAATTGCCAGGGTTAAGGGCAGTTTAATAGTAAATCTGGTACCCCTTCCCCGTTCTGAACTGACCGTAACGGTTCCGTTCAGCTTTTCAACCTGGCGGCGAACCACATCGAGCCCTACCCCACGGCCGGAAATATTGGTAATTTCCTTTGCGGTAGAAAAACCTGGCTCAAAAATAAGGTTAAAGGCTTCCACATCGGTTAATTCCTTATTTGGATGGATAAGCCCCCGTTCAATAGCCTTGGCTCTGACCGCCTCGACATCGATACCCTTTCCGTCATCGGCAATTTCGATAATAATCATATTGCCTTCGTTGCTGGCCTTAAGCAGTACCGTGCCTGTTTCACTTTTGCCGCTGCTGAGACGTACCTCTGGGGCTTCGATGCCATGATCGATGCAGTTTCGAACCGAGTGCATTATTGGATCCAGAAGGTCTTCGATGACCGATTTATCCAGTTCAGTCTCTTCACCCTCTATGACCAGGTTCACTTTTTTATTCAGGCTCTTAGACAGGTCCCGAACAAGCCGCGGGAAACGGTTAAAGATCTGACTGATAGGCACCATGCGGATCCGCATGACCCCTTCCTGAAGTTCACCCGTAATACGTCCCAGATTCTGGGCTGTAGATCGGTATTTACCAATATTTGCTTTTAAACCCGCTTCTATGGGATCAAACAGGGTGAACAGGTCCCCGTATCTGTCGGAAATTTCTTTGCGGATTTCTTTTACGGTGCGTCCCTTCTGAATACTTTCCAAATATTCGGGCAGACGATCAAATAGATCCTTTATTTTTTCCCTGTACAGGGCTTCTGTACCCTGCAGCTGGGTCATAAGTTCGCCAAACTGATTAGAAATCTGATTAAAGGTGGCTTTCGTTATAACCGTTTCAGAAACCAGGTTCAAAAGGTTATCAATCCGTTTGGAATCGACCCTGAGGATTGAGCCCGCATCCTTTCCTGCCCGTTTAGCCTCTGTTTCCTGATCTCCGCCCTTAGGTTCATCAACATGAACCGATTCTTTCGGTTCCTCTGGTTTAATTTCAGGACTAGAAACCACTTCCGACTTTTTAGCTGTCGATGGGGTTTTTACGGTGGTCTGGACCGCTGCAGGGGTTGGGGTGTTGGAAGTCACCGGTATTGTTTGACCTTTTGCACCAGATCCGCCGCTTCCCAGATCTTCGATTTCTGCATTAAGCGTCACATCCGGAATAGAGACGATCCGGTATAAGTCATCAGGGCTGTGGTTACTTGACACATAGTACTCTACCACTGGATGGAAGATATCTTCGTAGAGCTGTTCAAATTCCGGAACGGTCCTGAGGACCGTACTCACACCTTTAAGGG
>Ga0208198_1001856_pt1 | contig 17160 bp, 11 predicted proteins | sample AD_JPNTR2_MetaG_FD_184446 | JGI IMG/M metagenome (GOLD analysis project Ga0208198, IMG submission 184446) | Active sludge microbial communities of municipal wastewater-treating anaerobic digesters from Japan - AD_JPNTR2_MetaG (SPAdes) (version 2) | ecosystem: Engineered > Bioreactor > Anaerobic... | reverse complement strand
TGGAAAAGCAAACTGGGAAATCCCTCTGAAACGGAAGCAATTCGACGGGCCAGTGCAGAACTGGTTAATCGCCGCATCCATGAATTGAGCCTGGAACATCCGGATACTCCGCCCCTGGTCCTGGTGGCAGGGGATTTAAACGAAAATGTTGATGAATATAGCCGCCAGGGCGGGTCCTTCCTCACTGCCCTCATGCCGGCCGATACCTCACCCGAAGCCTTCATCGAAGGCACCCCCAGCGCTTTCATCAAGCTCACCGGTTCCCCCTCCGCCCTTTCTGCCCCTACCGCTCCAAATGCGGCCATGTCCGCGCCCGCAACAGCTGCTGCCGCCGCGAACATCACTGTCGCGAACATCACTGCCGTCCCCGCCCCCGCGACCGCTGCTGCAGGCGTCGCCCTTCCTGCGGGCCCCGCTATTTTTTACAGTCCCTGGCTTAGCGCCTCCTGGCCGGGCTCCTACGCCTTTCAGGGGGCCTGGGAAACCATCGACCATATTCTCATCGGTCCCGCATTTTTTGATAACAGGGGCTGGGAATACGCTTCCTTTTTTGTCCATGACCAGGCTCCCTTTACCAACGACGCTGGGTTTCCCAACAGTTTTAACCCCCGAACCGGTAAGGGCCTCAGTGATCATCTTCCAATCCTGGCAGACTTTTACCAGATACGGCCATGAAAATTTTGAGGTCCCCTTCCACAGCCCAGAGGTATGGTCTAACCACCCATGAGAGCTGAAGGGAGATGGTCCTACTAGCCATTACTTGACTAAATCGATAATAAGTTATATAACCCTAACAAAGAGACTTGCAGGACCCAGATGTAATCAAGGATATATGGAGGAGTTCTGTAGTTTATTAAAGAGCAACCTATATGGTTGTTTTTATTTGAGGTTGAAGTTAGTCAAAGCTAACAAAAAGCGACCAATACCACTGAACGTGGAGGAGATATATATGTTTTTATCGGATGCACCAAACGGGGCGTCATTTAAGGTTATACGGGTATTAATCGGCAAGGAAGTAGGCAAACGGCTTGCCGATATGGGCATTACCGAAGGGGCCGAAGGAGCCGTTGTACGATCTGGACTTTTCCGGGGCCCCTTGCAGGTGAGAATCCGGGGCTACGATGTACTTATTCGGCGGAGCGAAGCGGCGGGTATAGAAGTGGAACCCGTAGGCGACTGGACTGCTGCGGAGGATGCGGGGCGGTTCTTTGGCCCCTTCGGCCGGTTTGGAAGTCATGGTCATGGCCGCTTTGGACAGCATGGCCTTGGCCGTCTTAATAGGCACGGCCGCAGAGGAGGATCGGAAAGGGGTAATCCGGGATTGGAAGCCCCGGGATGGACCAGAAATACCCGGAGCAGACCAGGCTGGGGTATGCGAGGAAGGGGTATGCAAATCGATTCAGACTTAAGCCCCCATACGGATGAAAGCCCCAGAGAGGATAACCGATGAGTAAAAGGAAACTGCGTATTGCCCTTGCCGGCAACCCAAATTCAGGTAAAACAACCATCTTTAACGCCCTCACCGGCGCCCATCATAAAGTAGGAAATTATCCAGGTGTGACGGTAGAAAAAAAGGAGGGCCAGCGGATACGAGGTGACAGGGTCTACCATTTCATCGACCTTCCCGGTATATACAGTCTTACCGCCTATTCTATCGATGAAGTGGTCACCAGAGATTTTCTGCTGGATGAAAAACCGGACCTTATCATTGATGTGCTTGATTCCACCAATCTTGAACGGCACCTCTATCTATGTCTCCAGTTCCAGGAACTTGGCATTCCTGTCATCGGGGCTCTGAACATGACCGACGAGGCGGAAGCAAAGGGAATTAAAATTGATGCGGAGGCCCTTTCACGGATATTGGGTATCCCTATGGTTAAAACTATCGGGACCCACGGCACCGGGATAGATTTTCTCCTGGATAAGGTTGATGAAACCCTGGAACATCCGCAGCCTCAGGACCGCAGTATCCGCTATGGCGACGAAATCGAGGCAAAGCTCCAGCGGCTCCAGACCCTCATCAATCTGGATGAACATTTCGCTGCCCGGTTTCCTTCCCGCTGGCTTGCGGTAAAGCTCCTGGAAAAGGATGCAAATGCCTATGAACGGCTTAAGGACCATAGCAATGGCCCGTCTATTGCTGCGGAAGCCCGGGATGCCATCAGCTGGCTGGAAAAACACTATGGCAAGGATAACGAAATCGTTCTCTCTGAACAGCGTTATGGCTACATCCGGGGCGCTGTTAAAGAATGTATAAAAATTGTTAAGAAGCCAGATTTTAGTATTACCGAAGCAATCGACCGGGTCATCATGCATCCGGTACTTTCAATGCCAATCTTTATTCTGGTTCTCTGGGCTATGTTCCAGATAACCTTTACCCTGGGCGAATACCCCATGGCATGGCTTGAAAGTTTTTTCAGCTGGCTTTCCGGTGTGCTCTATCAGATGCTTCCTGAAAGTGGTTTCAGGTCTCTTATCATAGATGGGGTCATCGCCGGTGTGGGCGGGGTCCTATCCTTTGTCCCTCTCATCATCATTCTGTTCTTTCTTCTCTCAATTTTAGAAGATATCGGCTATATGTCCCGGGCTGCCTTTGCAACCGACAAATTCCTGCATACCTTCGGGCTTCACGGGCAGTCCATATTCCCCATGATGCTGGGGTTCGGCTGTTCGGTGCCGGCCATCATGGCCGCCCGTACCCTAAACAGCCGGCGGGATCGGATACTGACCATACTGGTGATTCCCTTTATAAGCTGCGGAGCGAAGCTTCCGGTCTATGTTCTGTTGGCTGCTGCCTTTTTCCCCGATAATCCAGCCCTCATTGTGATGGCTATCTATGGAATCGGAGTGGTGCTTTCCCTCGTTGCTGCCTTCGTACTGAATCGAACCATACTTCGGGGCGACCCCACTCCTTTTGTAATGGAGCTCCCCCCCTACCGGGCTCCTACGCTCCGGGGAATAATATGGCATGTCTGGGATAAGACAAGAGAATATATTAAAAAGGCTGGTACGGTCATTCTTGCTGCTTCTATTCTGATCTGGGCAATTACCACTTTCCCCTCAAGTTCACTCCCCGAATCTCAGAAGGAAGCCCTGAAGGTTTCATATCTTGCAGAACATCCTGAGAGCAGTCAGAAAATGCTGGACCAGTACCTTGAAGTACAGGCCTCCGAATATCAGCTTGCCCACAGCCTGGCTGGCATTATTGGAAGAACGATAGAACCGGTATTCAAACCCCTCGGATTCGATTGGAAAATTGCGGTGGCTATGGTTACGGGCTTTACAGCAAAAGAAGTTATAGTGTCCACGCTGGGTATACTCTATGGGGTAGGTCAGGGAGAGTCTGAAGCTTCGGAGGGCTTGCGGGCAGCTCTGCAGCATGATCCGGTCTGGAATCCTCTGGTGGCCTTTGTGCTCATGTTGTTTGTCCTGGTTATACCTCCCTGTTTTGCAGCCCAGGCAACCATACGGGCTGAACTGGGCTGGTCCTGGTGGGCTTTTTCGGTAGTAACCCTGCTTGTTTTTGGCTGGCTTTTGGGCTTAGCGGTCTATCAAATTGGTATACTCGCGGGGGTTGGTTTATGAATTGGCTTGATATTTTGGGTGTTGGTGGTATTATCCTCGCAGCCCTGATTTTTGTTATTACCAGGGTTATTAAACGGATCAGAGGAAAAAAGCCCTCCTGCTGTTCATAACAGCAGGCAGTAGCGAGGAAGGGGGCGGGTGAAACTCCAGTAGATCCGGTGTGGATCCCGCTCCCCAGCTTATTCTTGCTGGTCCTGTTTCTGTGGGGCTTTATAGGGACGTACGAGAAACTTATTGGCAAAACGGGCGCTAAATACAGGGCTGACAAGTATGCTTGCCCAGCGCTGGATCTTCCAGTTAAGCCGGGGAATGCTGTAGGCCCGTCCTTTCCCCGCCTGTTTCAGGCAGCGGGCGGTGGTTTTGTCCGCACTCCAGCCGTGGGCAACCTTGAGCCGTACCCCTTCGGACGCAACCTGGGCAAATTCGCTGTCCACCGAGCCGGGGCACAGAGCGTGAACCCGGATTCCCCGGGAATCCCATTCAGTGGCAAGAGCGATAGAAAAGGATAGTACATAGGCCTTCGTGGCCGCGTAGACTGCGAAGCCCCCAAGGGGTGCAAAGCCCGCAAGGCTTGCTACATTGATCACCAAAGAACCGCGGGATAATAGGGGTGAAAAGCGGCTGCAAGCCTCTGTTAAGGCTCGGCAGTTCAGATCAATCTGGCCCAGTTGTTTTTCCATATTGATGACCGCAAAGGGGCCATAGGTGCCGTAGCCTGCATTATTGATTAAAACTTTGACCGGTTTGCCCGTCTCTCTCGCCTTGTCAGCGAGACTTGCAAGCGAATTGGGGGCCACCAGGTCCAGGGCAAAGGTTCGTATAATCAGGGTTTTTTCATCATCCTTTGTACTGTAGGTGGCCTGCAGTTCTTCGGCTAAGGCAGCGAGGCGGTCTCCCCGACGGGCAACGATCCAAAGTTCATCAAAGTTGGGTAAACCCCGATACTGTTCCTTGCCTGCCGCAGCGGCGGCGAGACGCCGGGCAAAGGACGCTCCAATTCCGGAGGAAGCTCCGGTAACAATCGCAATCCCGCCCTGCAGGAATGTTATCTTTTCATCCTCTTCCATGGTTACCTTCCTCTCTCTTATTCAATCCTTACTGTCCCCGAAGTAAGTCCCGGGGTTTTGATCCCTGGGCTGGCCCGACAATTCCCCGTTCTTCCATCATCTCCACAATCCGGGCCGCCCGGTTATACCCGATTTTTAATCGTCGCTGAATATAGCTGGCGCTGGCCTTTCCCTGCTGGTATACGATTTCCAGAGCCTTTTCGTAGAGGGGATCATCCCCTTCATCAAAAAGGGAAGGCTCTGTCTCTTCCTCTTCTTCGTCGTAGAAGATTTCGTCGTCCAGATAATCCGGTTCTCCCAGGCCTTTTACATATTCTACGACCCGCTCGACCTCTTCTTCCGAAACAAAGGCTCCCTGCATACGCACCGGGAAAGGGTCTACAGCCCCTGCATAGAGCATGTCCCCCTTGCCCAGGAGTTTTTCAGCTCCCACCATATCGATGATGATACGGCTGTCCATTTTGCTGGCCACCATAAAGGCAATGCGGCTTGGAATATTTGCCTTGATAAGTCCCGTGATCACATCGATGGAAGGCCGCTGGGTGGCCAGCACCAGGTGGATGCCCACGGCGCGGCTCATGGCTGCAAGGCGGGCCACGGTGGATTCCAATTCTTTCCCCGTAGTTGCCATGAGATCCGCAAATTCATCGATAACAACCACGATATAGGGCAGCCGTTCGGTTGCAATGTTCCGTTCCTTAATACGCTTGTTATAACTGCGGATATCCCGGACCCCCATAGAATCGAGCAGCGCATAACGCCGTTCCATCTCATAGATACAGTACTGGAGTGCCTGAAACGCCCGCTTCGGTTCGGTAATCACCGGCGTAAGCAGGTGGGGAATGTCGTTATACAGCTTAAGTTCTACGATTTTGGGGTCAATCAGCATGAGCCGGACCTCAGCGGGGGATCGCTGGTACAAAATAGAAAGAATCATGGAGTTAACACAAACCGACTTTCCCGATCCGGTGGCCCCCGCAATGAGTAGATGAGGGGTCTGTACCAGGTCGATGGTCTGGGCTTCTCCGGTTATGTCTTTGCCAAGGATTACCGGAATCTCCATCCGCTTTCCCTCTCGATGCAGTTCTCCTTCTATCATTTCCCGGAAAGAGACTATATTGCGTTTATGATTGGGGACCTCAATACCCACCGCATGCTTCCCCGGAATGGGTGCTACGATCCGGACCGAACTAGCAGCCAGCCTGAGGGCAATATTATCCTGCAGGTTGACGATTTTGGAAAGTTTGACCCCCGGGGCTGGGAGTATTTCGAACATGGTGATAACCGGCCCCTTTCGGATCCCCGTAACCTCCGCCTGGATGTTAAATTCCTTAAGGGTCTCCTTAAGGATAACCGCCGCATCCCGGGTTGCCTGGTCGATGATCCAGTATTGGCCATCCGGATAGGCGGTCAGCAGCCCCTCAACTGGCACATGGTAGTTGGTGATAGAAAAGGAATTCCGTTTTGATTCTGCGGACTTTTCTTTTATCCCTATTGCCTCGGTTCCTTCCCGTTCGGCTTCCTTTTCCCGGGCGATCTGTTCTGCCAGCCGTTCCGCTTCAGTGAGGGCCTGTTCCAGATCATGATCTACAGCTTTAGATTCGGAGGTTTTTTCAATACTATCCTCGGCGGGAGCCCCATGGTGGGCTGGTAAGGGGCGTTGTATAGCCTGTTCCGTGGCTGCCTCAACTTCGAGGCAAGGCCCGATGATGTCCTGGTCCAGATCTGTATGTTGGATAGGATGGTCAGTCTCATGTTCTGCCAGGATTTGTGGATCCGCTGTTTTGGTGTTAGTACGCAGAGCCTCAAAAGCCCGGGTGCTTGCTAAAGGTTTTGATTCAGGAAGTTCAAATATCACCGGATCTACCGGTTCGGTTGCCGCCTCAAGCTCTTCGATCATGGGGTAAGATGATGTTGTAGCTGCCGATTTTTGGGGCTGTTCAAGTAATCGTACCTCAGGTACTTGCTGGCGTCGCTCTTTTTTTTCAGTAAAGGCTGCGGCTTTTCGAGCCTTTTCTGTATAACTATGGACCGCAATAACCTTTGTGATCCAATATATTATAAAAAACTCGATAAGAAGGCTGAGAAGCAAGGTTAAAATTATGCCGATTTTGCCGAACAAAGAAAGCACTGGATAGGTTCCAACCAATTGTTCAAAGTTATTAATTACATACAAGCCCATAGTGAGGGTAAAAAAGGGCAAAATGGTGGCTGTGAGGGCAAAAATTCTATCCGGCCGATAATAATAATCGGATAACAATAGGGCGGCGATAAAGAGATATACCGGTAGCCAATAGGCAAGTATGCCATAGGCGTCGATGCAGAATTGGCCAATTCTAACGATAAGGAGCGGTATCGATAGGTATGCCCCGGTGATTGCCAGGGCAAGTATGACTCCCGCTGATCCAAGGATCACAGATAGCATGAGGGCTGTTTTACTAGGCTGTATAGGCTGTGCCACGGATTATCGAGCCTCCAGGGGACTTTGTTGTACAGGGAATATATCGGCAAAAACCTTTTCCATCGACAGGTTAAAATAAAGATATCCATAGACTGCAGCAGCAGCAAGCACCTTTCTGCTATATTCCCGAGTCTCGGTAATGGGAATCGTCTCTAAAAAAATATCTTCCGTTAACGAAGCCTGGCTGGCCCTCCAGTTTCGTACCCTGGTCATTCCCCCATTGTAGGAAGCAAGCGCAAGCAGGGGACTCCCAGTGCGTTTTATAAGGTAGGATAAATACCATGCTCCAATGTAGAGATTTGTCTCCGGATCTTCCAGGTCTTTGCTATCCTTTATTGTAAAATCTGGTCCTCCTTCGCGCTTTATCCGCCATGCGGCATCCTGTGCGGTTGAAAGCATGAGTTGGGTCAGGCCTTTGGCCCCCGCATTCGAGTTTATATCTGGAATAAAGGCACTTTCAGTACGCACGAGACCGTAAAAGATTTCGATGGGAATGGTGTGTTGTGTAGCAAGGGGCTCCATTAAATCTCTAAAAGGCAGTGGATACAATAATTCATAATCTGTTTTTGTTGCGGTATAGTCTGGTTTTGAAAAAAGAGCCCTGGATATAAGCTGTATCTGATCTCCCCAGCGCTTCTGGTTTCCGAACATTTGGGCGAGCCGGCGAATTTCTTCGGTAGTTAATTGGTCCTTATATTCCAAAACATAGGGCAGGGCTATATCGGCACAACCCCAGCTAAAAAAGCCGGTAAGATAGGCGATCAGGGTACTTTCATCAATATGTTGTGCCCCTTTGGTAATCTCCTGTACATCCCCTGTTTCAGGGATTAACTGTATCTGTGTGCCAAGAAATGCCGCAGCAAGACTCCGGTAGTAGAGGGAAGCCTTATCTGTTTCAAATGCAATGGTATAAAACGCTTTGGCAGTTTCCGAACGGTTCACACCGGCAGGAAGTCCAAGAAAATTCAGCTCCTTATTTAAAGGTAAATATCCTTCGGTGATTGCCCGGGCTAATATGTACGCATAACGGGCCTGGACGGGGCTGTCTGCCTTCTGGTAGATGATCTTAAAAATCTTCAATAAACCTGTCCAATTATGTTCTGTTGTGAAGTTAGTGCAAATTTTATCCAGAAGGTCATCAAAATATGATGGGGATGACCAGATTGGGATGAGTGTTTCCAGGGTGGATGGAAAAAGATTTGGATCCGCTTCTAATGTGGAATCTAAAATATACCAGATACAGGCATCCCGCTGCTGAGAATCCGGCGCCATGGGCAGGGCCCGGTAGAAATAATTGAGTGCATCCGAAGAAATGCGGACCTGCCGGGCCATTCTGCCAGCGAAAAAGAGCAGCTTAAAACGGATTTCATTTTTATCATTGTTGGTAACCAGCGCCTGGGTGCTCTGATTTGATCTAATCGTCGCTTCCCAGTCCAGAAAAAGTTTTATACCTTCCTTTGCGACTCCGCTATATTGATATGCCTTTCCTAAATCAGACAGAAGGTCCGGATAGGCTTCGAAGAGGTACCGGTTGCGGTGCAATGCCTGTTTAAAATAATACAGTGCATCGCCATAGGATCGATCGAGAATAAAGAGTCTTCCTAGAACCGCATCGCTTATCGTTTGGGGAAGGAAAATATCCGGCGCCTGTCGAATGGTGTTAAATAAATCCCGGGTTAATTCAGTAGCCAGTCCGGTCATAAAAAAGGCAGTAACCGCATCCAGGTTTTTTGGGTTTTTAGGATCCATTGCCAGCCTGGAAAACAGGCCCAGAGCCTGTTCTTTTTGTGTCAGCTCAGAAGATTCTATTCCCTTCTGCATATCGATGATAGTCTGGTATTGTCCCTTTGCGAATCGTACCTCTGTTAAGAGGGATCGATACCAGGTCTGTTTTGTATATTCAGAATTGTTTCCGATATTTTCCAGAACGGTAAGAGCCATATCGGTCTGTTTGGTTTCAAGCAACAGTGGAATGAGGGTTTTTAGCCTGTTCTGCTGAACTACCGGCGAAGCATTTCCTTCTGCATTTAGTAATGCAGCTATGGCTCCTTCTCTATTCCCCAGTTTAAGTAATTTTAGTCCAATATAAAAGGGTGCATCCGGTCCAAAGAGGCTTAATTCTTTCATGCGAGCCGGTTCTGCATTGTTGATGAAGCTGAAATCTCCCTTTTGCAGTAAGGCAAGGGCTTCTGCTTTAGTTTTATCAAAAACAGTTTCAGCCCTACAGGTGGTAAGGCTGAAAAAGAGAAGGCTTATGATGAATAAGAAGGTACCCAGATGTTGATCCGTGACTTTACGGTTTGGGCGGAATTCTAATCGTAGTACCAGAAATAATAAGATCAGGATTGCGAATTTTATTAAACCGGGCAATGCGAGGATAAAGCCAAGGGTTGCGATAAAAGGCCTCCGAAATATCCCAAAGGGTGTCGCCCCAACGGATTTTATAAGGTGCCCCTTCTTTGGGTATGGTAAGGGGAACCTTATACGTAGACACCGGTGCTGGGGGTCTCGTTCTGGCAGGTTTCGCTTCGGCTGCTGGTTTCGGCGGTGAAACCTCCACCACTACTTCGGGTTTTGGTTCCTCAGCAGCTGCCGTAGTTGTCGCGGGTTCAGGCTGCTTCACCGGCTCTGAAACAGCTGGGCTTGCGGTCGGCTGTACACTGAGATTCTGCTCAGTTTTTTGTGACTTACTGCCATTAAACACAAACAGATATACCAGAAGGGCAATGAGTATGACAATGGCCAGGCCAAGCAGTACTGGAATCAGGGGGAAGGGCTTCTTTTGTTCCTCCTGTTCCTCCTGTTCTCTTATGGCAGAAGCACGTTCATAGAGGCCCGCTGGAGGGTGTTCTACAGAGGTATCCAGCTCAAAATCAGGGAGATCATAGGTATCCGACTGCTCCAGGGCTTTCAGAGAAACGGTTAGCTGATGCCGTTCTGAACCATTCGGTACATCCAAGTCCACCGCTTCGGCAATTAATTCTTCCGAATTGCGGGATGTAATGGTCATTTCTATGGATGGTTCGCCCTTCGGTTTAGGTGCAATATGTTCTATAACCAAACTTCCGATATATTCTGCGTCGGACATGCTTCTGGATTCACTTTTATATACATCAATCTGGACGCTTTCCTGCCCATCATGGACGGTCGTTAAGATAAGACGTTTTTTAACCGAGGTTCCCTCTTCCAGTATAGGATAAAATTCCCCGTTTGCGATCTTAATTCCAATGCTCGCCGCCATGAATTTCACTCCTTTTATACCTGATGTTTTTGCAAAAGTCTGTTACTTTTGCAAAAACATCTTGCAGTATTTTTACATTAATCAGATAATTAATTACAAATTAAAGAATAGTAAAAATACTGCATGTACATCTAAGGTTGCTCTTTCAAAACTCACTGAGTTTTGAAAGAGCCTCACTTAGTTAGTTAAACTTTAGACGCCATATAGGTCTTTGTCAATGCTGAAATCATTTATTCTCTTGACGCTTCAGCCTTCGCTATCGATAATGGGATTATGATAGGAATTGTTTCTGTCCTTCTGGTTGTTATACTGCTTGTATCCACTCTTTTAATCTTATTGGCCCTTTCTGGGAAAAAAAAGGATACTTCTGGGGACAGGAAACGGAAAAAACGCAGTAAGAGTCGGGATGCTCTGATCCGGGATGCCACCCGCAGGCTTGCCCAGAACCCCAAGGATCCGGAAGCCCTCCTTACCCTCGGGGATATATATTACCAGGACCAGGTCTGGGACAAGGCATATAAAACCTATGGTACTCTTGTAGAACTCTGCGGCGCTAACCCGGAACTGAACGAATTTGAAATAAATATGCGCTATGGAATGGCGGCGCTCAAGCTCAATCTGATTGATGATGCGTATAAGGGCCTGGTAATTGCCCGAAGTCTCCAGCAGAATAATTTTGAAGTTAACAATAATTTAGGGGTCCTCGAATTTCAAAAAAAGAATTATGAAAAGGCTGTACAGATTCTGCAACAAGCCCGCACTCAGGACCCGGAACATGCCCTTACCCTCCGATACCTTGGTCATGGGTATTTTAAACTGCATAAATACCGGGAAAGTCTGGTGCTTCTGCGGAAAGCGGTAGATCTGGTTCCAGATGACAAGGAATCTATTTATGCAATGGGTGAATGTTACTATGAACTTGGCCAGGCTGAACAGGCAATAAAAATATTCACCCATCTCAGGCCCGATCCTGTGCTTGGCCCCAGTGCAAGCCTTTTTGCAGGTACCATTCATCTTAATCAGCACAAATATGCAAAGGCAATAATGGACTTTGAAATTGGCTTAAAGCATGAAAATATAAAAAATGAAATCCAACTGGAATTAAAATACCGTCTCGCCATGGCATATCTTAGACAGCAGGAAATAGGCAAGGCTCTTAATCATCTAAAGGATATTCAGGCGGTAAATCCTAATTACAAGGATGTACCTGCCTTAATTGGGAAGTATCAGGAATTAAATTCCAATAAGAACCTCCAAATATATTTGATGGCCTCAACCGGTGACTTTGTGACCCTCTGCCGCAAGGTGGTGCTGAACTTTTTTCCCAGGGCAAAGGTAAAAATTACCAATATAGCGGTAAATAAAAATGAATGGGTGGATATTCTCACCGATGTGGATACCCCAAAATGGGCCGATGTGGTGATGTTCCGTTTTATCCGAAGTACCGGAGCTGTCGGTGAGCTCATTGTAAGGGATTTTCATGCTCAGCTTAAGGAAGTTAAGGCCGGAAAAGGGCTTTGCATAACCGCAGGAACCTTTACCGATGAGGCAAAAAAATACGTCGAAGCCCGCCTCATCGATCTGTATGATAAGGATAAGCTGGGAGGTCTATTAAAAGGCATAGATGCTAGTACCACCCAGCTGGAAATTTAAGTGTATCTCTTACGACAGCAAATTCGGTGTCTCCTGCCGTACCCCCGCTGGTTCCTGAAGCTGTTCTGCCTTCTGTAGTTTTCCCTGGATTGTACGGGATTTTTTATCCGCCAGATCTACCGTATCAGCCGCTTCCTGCAGCTTCTTTCTGGTTTTATCGAGCAGTTCCCCGAATTTTTCGAATTCTGCCTTCACCAGACTTAAGGTTCGCCATACTTCTGTAGTCCGCTGTTCAACCGCCAGGGTGCGAAAGCCCATTTGCAGGCTGTTAATCATGGCTGCCAGCGTGGTGGGCCCCGCGATCACCACCCGGAATTCCCGCTGTATACTCTCCGCAAGGCCGGGACGGGACAGGATTTCTGCAAAGAGTCCTTCAGAGGGGAGGAACAGGATACCAAAATCGGTGGTGTAGGGCGGGTTTATATATTTTTCATAAATATCCTTTGCAGACAGTTTAAGACGCCGTTCCAGAAGCTTCCCCGCCTCTTCACTGGCAAGGCTGTCCCCGCTCTCTCGGGCACTGACAAGCCGTTCATAATCTTCTTTGGGAAATTTTGCATCAATGGGGAGCAGCACGGGCCGTTCTTTTTTCCCCGTCCCTTCAGTTTTGGCCGAACCTGGCAGCCGTATCGCCACCTCCACTCGTTCCTGGCTCCCTGGCTGGGTTACCGCATTTAATTCATATTGATGGGGTGCCAGCAGGTCCTGGATGATAGAAATCAGTTGCACTTCGCCCCAGGTCCCGCGGTTTTTTACATTTACCAGCACCCTTTTCAGATCCCCAACCCCAGCGGCCAGGGTCCTCATCTCGCCCAGACCAGCCTGAACCTGCTCCAGCCGGTCACCTACCAGCTTAAAGGATTCCCCAAGCCGCTTTTCGAGGGTTTCATGCAGTTTGTCATCTACAGTTTTCCGAATCTGTTCGAGTTTTTGGGCGTTATCGGATTGTAATTCACGGAGCTTCCGGTCAACGGTTTCCCGAAGCTGTTCCATCTTCTGATCATTGCCCTGACCAAACCTGGCTATTTCACTCCGCAGGGCTGCAAGCTGCTTCGTTTGAATTTCCATTATTTTTGTTAAATTCTGGGCTAATTCTGCCCTTGTACCCCGCAACTCATCCTGCAGGCTGCGCTCAAGCCGTTCCTGTCCCTGGGTCAACGTAAGAATTTGGGGATCCGCTGTCCTTTGGCGTGACCGCCCTATAAATATGAATAACACAAGCAGAACAAAGAGAATGCTTATAAAAATGATTGACAAAAGTATGTCCATAATCATGCATTATACTTAAAACTGTATTAGAATAAAGGCATGAAACGAATACTACTGATATTAGGTTTAGCTCTTTCCATGCTTAGTTTGATGCCCGCCCAGACCACGGTGCCACTGGGGCAGGCGTCTGTATGGATAATCCCTGTAAAGGGGGATATCGAACCCTCCATAAGCGCCTTTATCCGCAGGGCAAGCCAAAATGCGCTTGCAAAGGGAGCTTCCACTATCATCTATGAAATAGACACCTTCGGGGGCAGGGTGGATACGGCTCTGCAGATTTCCAGCTTTATCGGCTCTCTTAAAAATATCCGGACCATTGCCTGGGTTCGCAGCGGCCCCGAATCGATGGGGGTAAGCTGGTCAGCAGGGGCTCTTATTTCCCTTTCATGTCAGGACATTGTCATGTCCAGCGGTACCTCCATTGGAGCCGCAGCGCCAGTCACTGTCGGTCCCGATGGCCAAATGGCTCCCACGGGCGAAAAGACAGTCAGTGCGGTCCGTTCTCAGATGGCGGCCCTGGCGGAAAAAAATAAGCATCCGGTCCTCCTCGCCCTCGCCATGGTCGACCAGGATCTGGAGGTCTGGGATGTTCAGGTTAATGGCGAAAACCGGCTTGTGAACAGTGTTGAACTAGAGGGGCTTGAAAAGAACAGTGCCAACAAGGTGGTCCGGCAGAATTTAGTGTCCGCCAAGGGTAAATTGCTGTCTCTTACTGCAAACGAAGCTCTCCGCTATGGGCTTGCCAGGGCCGTAGCCGATGACAGTACTGAATTACTTCAGAAGCTCAATATCACCGGTGAAATTACAGAATTGAATCCCAATGCAGCAGACCAGATCGTTACAGTCCTGACCTCCGGGGCGGTACAAACAATTCTCATTCTTCTTGGGCTGGTCATGCTGTTCCTGGAAATAAATACCCCCGGTTTTGGAATCCCCGGAGTGGTGGCGATCATTTCTTTTGTGACCGTTTTTGGACTCAACGCCCTGCTCGGCACCGTCGGATCCCTCGAGCTGATACTTTTCCTCGTTGGTGTAGGTCTCTTAGCGGTGGAAATATTTATAATCCCCGGCTTTGGTATCACCGGTATAACCGGGCTGGTCCTGATCGGCCTTTCTCTGGTGTTTTCCCGGCAGGAATTCACCATACCGACCCTACCCTGGCAGTGGGAACTCTTTGGCAAAAATATCATCATCGTCTCTATCGGTATCATTCTTGCAATTGCAGCCATCGCTGTCATTGCCCTTATGGGGCCCCGGCTGCGGCTCTTTGATCGACTTACCCTTAAAACAAAAATAGAAGGTACCGCCGGTGGGCCTGACCCCGAACATGCGGGAACTTCAGTCCTGGAAGCTGCCCGGGTTATGACTGAGGCTGAAGAAAATTATGGGGATCTGCTCGGCAAAAGGGGTAAAGCCATCTCAACCCTTAGGCCCTCAGGAAAGGCTGAAATCGATGGCAAGGTGTATGCTGTCGAAGCGGATGGGGCCTTTATTGAACCCAAAAAAACAGTGGAAGTAATCCGCGTACGCGGAAATAGAATTATTGTAAGGAGCGTAGGATGACCTATCTTATTCTTTTAGCCATTGTTGGACTCATTGCCCTCGGCTTTTTGTTGCTGTTTTTCCGGTTTTTTGGGCTCTGGTTCAGGGCCATGCTTTCCGGCGCTTCGGTTGGAATGGGAAAACTTATTGGAATGTGGCTCCGGCATGTAAACGCAGCGGTGATTGTAGAAGCCCGTATTATGCTCACCAAGGCGGGTATAGAGGTCGATTCGGATATGCTGGAAACCCACTTCCTTGCCCGGGGTGATGTTATGAAGGTAAGCCGCGCCCTGGTGGCGGCAAATAAGGCGAACATTCCTCTGCCGTTCCAGCGGGCGGCAGCCATTGATCTGGCGGGACGGGATGTTCTTGAGGCTGTAAAAACCAGTGTTAACCCAAAAGTCATAGATTGTCCTGATCCATCCAAGGGCAAACAGACCATTGATGCGGTTGCAAAGGATGGTATACAGCTTCAGGTGAAAGCCCGGGTAACGGTGCGGGCTAATATCGAACGGCTTGTCGGAGGTGCTACAGAAGAAACCATTATTGCAAGGGTCGGCGAAGGTATCGTTACCACCATCGGTTCCTCTGAAACCTACAAGTCGGTGCTGGAAAACCCCGATCTTATCTCCAAGCGGGTCCTTGAAAAAGGGCTGGATGCGGGGACGGCCTTCGAAATCCTTTCTATCGATATAGCGGATATTGATGTGGGGGCGAACGTCGGTGCAAAACTCCAGGCCGATCAGGCTGAAGCCGATAAACGGCGGTTCCAGGCAGAAGCAGAAAAACGGAGAGCCGCTGCTCAGGCTCGGGAGCAGGAAATGTTGGCCCTGGTCCAGGAAAATCGTGCCAAGGTGGTGCTGGCAGAATCCGAAATACCTCTCGCCATCGCAGAAGCCTTTAAAAAGGGCCAGCTTGGTATTATGGATTACTACAGGCTTAAAAACATCCAGGCCGATACGGACATGAGGTCCTCCATAGGGAATGCCCCCCAGGGAAAATAAAGCATGGATAGTCTGTTTGAAACCCTATTAACCCTTATCCCTCTTGCCCTCATACTTGCACTGCGGATTGCCGCTGCAAGAAAGGAAAAGCTGCGGCTTCAGGAAAAGACCGATGTCATAGAAAGTTTAAAGTCCAAAGCCGTAGAGCCTGCCAGGGCGGCAAAACGAGCCAAGGTTTCTCATACAGTCCAATCCTATAAGCCGGCCTTTAATTTCGAAGAAAGTGCCCATCCTCCGATCGCCCGGTGGGATGAAAAGCCCCAGAATAGAAAGGGAGATGGGCCAATTGTTTCAGATGTCACATATTCTAGCAGTGAAACAAACGACGGACCCGTAACTGTAATGGAACACAGCGCAGCCCCATCGCAGCTTAAAAAAGATAAGGTTGATGAACTTCCTGGGCGGCCTTTTCATCAACTTGCCCGGTTGAGTACACTTCAGCAAGCTGTTGTCTATGCTGAACTCCTTGGTCCTCCCAAGGGGCTACAATAGCAGGTCCGGTATCCAGCCCGCCTCTGGACCTCTCGGCGCATCCCTGCGCCTCGCCCTCGTATTCACTCGGGACGGTCCTCCGGTACAAGTCCCCCTCCGGGACTCCAGGGTATAAAAAAAAACCGCCTGTCGGCGGTTTTTTTCTTGATTTATGCCCAGAGGGGGACTTGGCTTCCAGTCGCTTGCGTCCTGCAAGCTCCTTCCAGCCCGCCTACGCCTGCTGTCGCGGACATCCTGTCCGCTTTTCCTCACATCCGTTCGGCGCAGGCTCCGGTTCAAGTCCTAAAAAAGGTAAAGGGCTCCCTTACGGGAGCCCTATTACATTTGCCCAGAGGGGGACTTGAACCCCCAAGCCTCGCGGCACTAGTACCTGAAACTAGCGTGTCTGCCAATTTCACCATCTGGGCTTAACTATGGGTCACATTACGAGAAATCATAGGTTTTGTCAATAGTTTCACGACCTGTACCTTTGGGTGATAGGTGCTTGTAAATATGAATAAGACGACCTAGGCTCTTTCAAAACTCAGGATGTTTTATAAAAGTAACAGAATTTAGCATAAATCTCGATTATTTTCTAAACAAGCATATTGCTTTTAATTTATAGACAAAATTAGTAATATATAAATATTATATTACAGGAGTATTTTTATGAAAGCTAATTATACTTCATTTATTTTTATAGGAAGTATTCTTCTACTGGCACTTTTATTTATACCAAATCACTGCTGTCCGGTTAATCTGATGTAGAAAAAAAATAGCTTGTATTTTGGCCCTTCAAATGGTATGAATAATTCACCATAAACAATTCACCATGAAGGAAATACAAGCTATGAGAAAATATACCAC
>Ga0208198_1001855_pt1 | contig 17163 bp, 13 predicted proteins | sample AD_JPNTR2_MetaG_FD_184446 | JGI IMG/M metagenome (GOLD analysis project Ga0208198, IMG submission 184446) | Active sludge microbial communities of municipal wastewater-treating anaerobic digesters from Japan - AD_JPNTR2_MetaG (SPAdes) (version 2) | ecosystem: Engineered > Bioreactor > Anaerobic... | reverse complement strand
CCCTGAAACCATATCGAGCAATAAGCTTGCCGAGTGTGGCTTTGATACCGTTCTGGAAAAACCCATACGCACCAACCAAATGCTTATGGAAATTGATAGGTTTTTGGTGAACTAATAGTGATGGGGCGGAATGATTCGGAATGGTAGAATGAAAGTGAATTAGAGCACGTTAAACCGAAATGGGGATACGAAACATTTTTAGTGAAAATTCATCAATTGACGAATCTCAGTTCAATATTATCATAAGTAATAAGTTGCATTGATTGTCTAAATCTACCTTGCTTTCATTACGGCTTTAAACTACCTGGATCCCAAAACATTAAATTTCGTTTCGTTCTATTTTGGAATTCCCCCTGAATCATTCAAATGCTAAACACGAAAACAGTTGAGTCCCCAACGCTGGAACTCATAAAATCACTTCTGGCTAAGCCCTATCTAAAAAATTTCTAACTTGTAGGAGGCACCGCCTTGGCCCTTATGTATGACCATCGTAGGTCGTTTGACATAGATTTGTTTACAAATACCGATTTTGATGCATACAGGTTGTTCGAACAGGTGCAGCATGATTTTTCATTTCAAGTGAACTTCACCGCTCAGAATACAATTAGGGGTAGTATAAATTCAATCAAAGTGGATTTAATTGCCTACAACCCCCATTTATTCCCAATAGTGCAGCAGGAAGGGATTCGCTTGCTGGGCAGGGTCATACATTGCACCCGATAAACCTACCTCCAGCGGAACGTAACAACCTCGCGTCCATCCATTTGGTAGGCGAACTGCCTGCCGCTACACTTCACTGTTACGCCTGCAGGCTGACTGGACGTATTCACCGCGATAAGCACCTTTGAGCCATCGGGGTTCAGGAAGGCCACGTTGGATACCGATTGCCCGTTGGATACCAGTCGCACCGCTCCGGGTGCCACAAACTTGCCGAAATGCCCCAGGGCGTAGTACTCGGCATTCCTTTTAACAGCTCCGTTGGAGGCCACCTGCACAACCCCCCAGCAGTTTGAGCATCCGTTGTTTTTGGGGCCATCGTTTTCATCAAGAGCAAGATTCCACAGCAGAACGGTTTTACTCCAGCACCGCATAGCTTTCACCATAAGGGTTTCGGAGTACCAAAGCAGGTTGTCGCCAAAGTTTGGTGCCCATCCCCCGCCCGACTGCTCGGTGAAGTAAATGTTTTTATCGGGATGAGCATCGTGAACTGAGCAAAGGGCTTCAATTTCGCCTTTATACAGGTGAAAACCCGACCCATCAACATACCTGCGCGTTACGCTATCGTTCAGGATGCTAATGGGATACTGCGGGGAATCACAGTTATGGTCGAACAGAATTATCCTGGTTTTCAGGTCATTCTGTGCCATCCGGGGTCCCAGGTAGTCGCGTATGAACTCGTTCTGCTCCTGCGCGCTCATCAGCATGCAGGGATAGGTGGCTGTGCCAAACTCTGGCTCATTTTGAACGGTTATCCCGTAAATGGGAATCCCCAGCTCCTGCATGGTCTTGATGTACTTTACCAGGTAGCCGGCATAAACGCCATAGTACTGCCTTAGAAGGCTTCCGCCTACCATGCTGTTGGATGTTTTCATCCACGCAGGTGGGCTCCAGGGCGAGGCAATAATGGTAATGTCAGGGTTTACTGCCAATATTTCCCTCATCATGGGTACAACCTCACCCATATCCATGTCCAGGCTGAAGTTTGAAAGTGAGGTGTCGGGCGTTTCGCTGTAGCTATGGTTTCCCTGCGAAAAGTCGGATGACCCGATGGTTAACCTAACCACGTTTATGCCTATACCCTCAGGAGTAAACAGCTCGCGGAAAAGCTGCAGACGGGCTTCAGGAGTAAGGTAATTCTTAAAAACGTAGGCCGACGACCAGGTAAGAGCGGCACCTACGCCATTAACCTTCTGGCACAGCTGGTTGGTATCAACATCAATAACCTCACCTACTTGGTCGTTTGAAAAGTTAATGCCGGGTTGCTGCTCCAGAAGCATGGATGAGTCGGCTTTTGAAACCCATACCTCAACCCTATCTTTTGGGGAGCTACATGCCATCATGGCAATTGCAACCAGCATGATGGTAAAATTCGAGTGTAGTTTCATGATACTAATTTTTTAGTAAGTTAAACGGTAAAAAAATAAAGATAATTCTTTAAATCAGTAAAGCAGGACAAAATTTTTTCCTTTATTTTCACCTGCTACGATGAAAATTCGTTCATTTTGCGGTGCAAAGGATCGGAGCTGCTCCCTGGAGAGGCTGATACTTGCATCGCCAATTTTTACCTATCCTATACACCCATGGCTAAAGCCCGGGGCTATCCAGACTTCGCCCCTTCGGGGCTTTAAATACATCCCTAAAAGCAAGCCTTTAATCCGCCAGTAGGCGGACAAGTTCCGCCAGTAGGCGGACAGGTTCCGCCAGTAACCGGACAAGTTTTGAATCTGATCTTTATTCTTTATCTTTTAACCTTAAACCTTGAACCTTTATCCTTTAACCTTTAACCTTTACTTCACCTTACCTCCACATGAAAGTAACGAGCGATTCGGGCTGGACGGTAAAGGTGAACTTATTGTTTCCACACCTTACGGCAAGCTGTTTCCCGGTGCTGGAAAAATTCATGGCAACTACAACCTTTGAACCATCGGGATTTTGAGCAGCAACATACCTGAAGTCTGCCAGCTGAGACACATCACCAACAGCTGTTGTACCCACCATGTAGGCATTAGGCCTTATTGCCTTTGAAAAATGGGCCAAAGCGTAGTACTCGTTGAACCGAGTAAGACTTCCATCGGAGTTAAGGGTAATAACCCCACGGCAGTTGGAGCACCCGCCCTGAATAAATGGCCCCCAGTGGTCGTCGAGCATCAGATTCCAAAGAAGCACGTTCTTTGAAAAGCACGAAAGGGTACCCATGAACACATTTTCAACGGTCCACTTCAGGTTGTCGCCAAAATTTGTTGCCCATCCGCCGCCCGAGATCTCGGTAAAGTATAAACCTTTTTCGGGAAACTGGTTGTGAACGGTGAGCATTGCGGAGTAATCGCCCCCATACCCGTGGAATGCTGAACCGGCAATGTATGGGTAAGCAACAGGATCGGAAAGAATGCTTATGGGGTAGTCGGGCATATCCCAGTTATGGTCCCAAATAAGTATTTTGGTCGAAATACCCTCTGCAGCAAATTTAGGCCCAAGAAAATTCCGGATAAAGGTAAGCTGCTCCTGCCAGGTCATCTTCATGCCGGGTGTACCAAACTCCCACATGGGCTCGTTTTGGACACTAATGGCATCAATAGGAATACCCTCGCCAGCCATAGCCCTAATGTAGCGGACGAAATAGCCGGCATACTCGTCGTAGAAGTCTTGGATAAGGCTTCCGCCGCTCCACGCCGCGCTTGTTTTCATCCAAATGGGCGGAGTCCATGGGGTAGCCATTATTTTTAAATCAGGATTAATGGCAAGAATCTCCTTAAGAACAGGAATCAGGTCGCGCCGGTCGATAGGATGCAGGGCAAAGGAATCAATGGAGGGGTAGTCGCAGTAGGTGTAAAGGCTGAGGGAGAAATCGGAGGAGCCAATGCTCAGGCGCAGGTAGCTAAGTCCGATGCCCTTTAACGGATCGAATAGCTCGGAAAGCAGGCTCGCCCGTTGGCTGTTTGTCATTCGCCTAAGGTTGTATGCAGACGAGCCAGTAAGGGCTGCGCCAAATCCATCAACCTGCTGGTATCGGTTAAGCGTATCAATCCGTATGGTAAAGGGTGCCACATCGTCTGAAAAGGAAACCGACTGCTCTTTGAAGCGGTAAGCCTGGTTACAGGTGGTTACCCAAACCCGAACATCGCTTAATTGGGTAGTGTCGTCGGGAGGATTGTCAACACTGTCAGAATCATCCGAGCAGCCGGATAGAAGGGTAGCAGCAAGAAACAAACATGCCAACAGCATTCCGGCAGCACTAGAAAATGGCCTAGGACAAGGATTTTTCATCAGATAATTTTATTTAGCCATCATAAAATTCAACTCCAGAGGATAAATTATACCCAAGTTACTCCTAAAAAGCTTGAAAAGCAAATAGCCAAATAAGAATTAACCTGCCGGATTCTGCTAATCCAAACAGGTTAATTCTTCAACATAAGCACGCAAACCTAAAACTAACCCTAGTTAATTTTCTGCGCAATCAGAAAGTAGTTCCCCTTGCCTCCGCTCATGTCAATGGTTATTCTGTACAGCCCTTCGGTTAGCTCGGTTGTATGAACAAAATTTCCATTGGTATTGGAAGTCAGGTTGTTGGAAATGTAGCCCCAATCCATTGAGGAGAACTCATTATCCCAGCTCTTCGAGGGGAAAAGCTTAAACTCCGCTTGCAGCCACCATGATCCCTCGGTATTCATCATGTACACGGTAGTCTGGTATTTGTTCTCGCCAACTTTGGGGCAGAAGAAGTAAGCCTGGCGAGTTGTTACACCCCAATCATCCCAGCCCCACCAAATATTTGTAACATCGTTGATAAAGGTGGGCATGGCAATTCCGGCACCAGTGAGCCAAAGGGCATCGGGGTAAACAGCATTATCCTGCCGCAGCCACATGTAGTTGATGGTTCCAGCCCAGTAAACAACCTGGTACTTTCCGCTGGGTGCCTTAAACGTAAGAACACCGTCCTTAAAATCAAAAAAGTCGGGATTATAGGCAGCTGCCAGGTTAGTAATTCCCTCCACGGTAACCACCTCGCCCTTGGTGAATTCCACCTCGCCATGGAAGCGCCCATCCTCACCTATAAGCAGGGTGGTTGTATTAAACTTCACGCTGGGTAGCATCTCGCCAATAAACTTCAACTCAAAAGTCATGGTGTTGAAGGATAGCTGTTCAACGGAGTAGGATGGATCGCTCAGCCTGATATCGCTATCGGTATGGCTGCCGATAACAATCGTATTACCCGAGGAAACCCAAACCCATTCGGCAGCCATGAGATTTTCGGAGGTTGCAATTTTACCGACAATCTCGTTGGGGTATGACCCCGAAGGGCTGAGGTAGAGGAACGGGTTGTCAGGACTTTTAGCCAGCTTAATGGTTTCGTTGGATGTTACCAAATAAAGGGTATCACCAAGTATTGGTCGGGCAGCATGGAGCGTTTCGGTTTGCGATGTAGAAAAGCCATCAATGTTGATGGATTGAAGCTTCACGGTAACCTCACCATTATCCTCGGCATTGGCAGCAAAGGGCAGCTTAAACTTAGCGGTAACGTTAGCGTTGTTACCCTTAGTGCGGATGGACTGTTTATAGATTTCAACATCAGCCACTATCACCTGAATATCAAAAGTTGAAAGCGGTGTTACCTCATCGGAAACGGTAGCAGAAACGGCAATGGAGTCGCCGTAGGTTAATCCGGTGGTTGGGATGATGGACAGATTACTTATTGCAGGTTGAGAAGTAGTTTTAGTTCCGTCGTCCTCGCAGGCTGCAAGAGCAACCATGACTAAACCTGCAATACATGCATACTTAAAAATCTTCATGGTATCGAATTTAAATGATTTAGTAACCAGGGTTTTGCGTTAACATGCTATTCAAATCACGCTGTTCCTGAGGAATAGGCCAAAGTAGCCTATATGGTTGTAGTTTTCCGGCATACAGCAGTTGCCCATTACCCCCTCGAACATTCTCCATCACCGAGATGGCCCGTCCTGTTCGAAGCAAATCGAACCAGCGAATCCCCTCGAATGCCAACTCCAAACGACGTTCCTTTTCTATGATCAACCGCATTTGCTCCTTTGTTGTGGGGGAAACCGGAGGAAGGTTAACCCTGCTCCGAATCTGGTTTACCAGCGTATCGGCACCAGGAAGGCCAAGTTCATTAAGGGCTTCGGCCTTTAGAAGGATGAAATCGGCTAATCTGAGGAGAATTATGTTGGAGGTACCAGCCTCATCTCTGATTTTATAAACAAATGGGTAAGTAGCTGCGGGCCAGTTTGCGTCTGTCCAGCTGCCGGTAACATCCTCAAACTTAATTGAAGAGTTTTTGCGGATAACATCATTTTCGGCATCAAAAGCAGCCACCAGGTCGTTGGATGGAGTGTTGAATTTTTTCCATCCAGTGCCAAGAAACATGCTAACAGCCCAGTTGCCGGTTCCAGTACTCCAGTTACCATCGTACTGGATTTCGAAAATCGCCTCGCTGGAGTTTTCATGCTGAAAATCCCACAGGTAGTCATAGTTGCTTACCAAGCTGTATCCGCCGTTAATTACCGCATCGCAGTAGTCGTTCACCTTTGTGTAGTCAACTGGTTGGCGGGTAGCATAAACCCTTGCCAACAAAGCATTTACAGCACCTTTGGTAACATAGCCCTTGTTGGGGGCAGTAACCGGTACGCCATCCAGTGCTGTGTTCAAATCGCTAATAATCTGGTCGTAAACCAGATCCTTGGAGTCCCTTTTAGGGTAAAGAAGGGGGTAAACCTCTGCAACGTTATCGGCTGTTATGGTGGTAACCACATCAAGCACCAGGGGAACATCGCCGTAAAGGCGAACCAGGTCGAAGTATGCCCAGGCTCTAATGAATGAAGCCTCGGCTACTATCTCCTTTTTACGGGCATCGGTTAGTGCCTGGTCAGTAATTTTCGGAACATTTACGATTACCGTATTGCAGTCGGTTACCATTTTGTAGAGGTACTTCCAGTCGCGCTCCACGTTCTTGTTGGTTGCATCGATGCTGTAGTTATCGAACTGTGAAAACTCGGTTCCGCTGGCACCGGCATAGGCATCGTCAGACTGCATATCTCCGTTGACAAAGTAATCGAGTTGAAACAGCTCGCCCCTAAAGTTGGAGTAGCAGGTAGCCAGCAGTGCTTCTGCCTGCTCGGCAGTGTTGTATTTTAGTGTATCATTGTTGTTATCAACGCCCAGCGTGCTGTTGGAGTAGTTTGAAATGGGGTCCTTGTCGAGAAAGTCCTCACACGAAACCACCGTGAATGTCAAAAGAGCAACGCCGGCAAGCAGGTATCCATTAAGTTTTTTCATATCTCTCGGAATTTAAAATTCGAACGACAAACCAAAAATGTAAGATCTCGATTGCGGATAGGTGCCGTAGTCAACACCCTGAACCACGCTGCTATTTCCACCGTAGTTAACCTCGGGATCGAATCCGTTGTAGCCTGTAATGGTAAACAGGTTGGTAGCGGTTGCATAGAGGGTGAAGTTTTTAATGCTCACTCTACTAAGCCACTTGGAAGGAAGCGAGTAGGACAGGGTAAGAGCCTTTAGCCTGAAGTATGATCCATCCTCAACAAAGCGGGTAGAGTTGTGCACATTGAAAGTGCTACCATCGCTCACCGCTCTGGGCATATCGGTAATTTGACCCGGTCGTTTCCACCTGCGCAGCACCTCGGTTGTTTGATTTTTCACATCAAACATTCCCTCGGTGTCAATCCGCGAAGCGTTAAAAATATCATTCCCCTGAGTGCCCTGGAAGAATAGGGTTAAGCCTATTCCCTTGTAGGTTAAGGTTTGATTTAAGCCGTAGATGAAGTCAGGTTCAGCTGAGCCAATAACCGTACGATCGTCAGGGTCAATAACGCCGTTGCTATTCCGATCCTCATAAATCATATCGCCAGTTTCGGGGTCAACTCCTTTTGCCACATAGCCGTAGAATGTTCCAAGAGAGTAGCCTGGACTCATTCGTATGACGTACTCGTTGTTGCTTTCGAGCTGGGCAAAGTTGTAAATCTGCGATAACTGAAGCTCGGTAATCTCGTTGCGGTTCATGGACCAGAACAGGTTTGTACTCCACTTCAGTTCATGCCTGAAGTCCTTTGCATCGAGCGAAAGCTCCACACCCCAGTTTTTCATTTTTCCATCGTTGCGGGTAATGTAATCAACCGCAGCAGAACCCGATGGAAGCGGAACATTAACCAGTAACCCATTGGTCTTCTTCCAGTACACATCGCCGGTGAAGCTCAAATGCGAGTCTAGCACGGTAAGGTCAAGCCCCACGTTGGACTGATAGGTAACCTCCCATTTGAGTGAAGGATTCTCCAGGGTCATCTGGTAAATTCCAGGACCTGAAAGTGGGTTGGTTGGAGACTGTCGGGAAAAACCATAAAGAGCCTGCCATGCGTAGTCGCCTATTCCCTCTTGGTTTCCATTCCGACCCCATCCCCCACGAATTTTCAAATCGTTAATAAACAGGACATTCTTTAAGAATGGTTCGGATGATAACCTCCATGCAGCCGAAAACGAGGGGAAGAAATCCCATCGGTTATCAGAGGATAACTTGGAAGAACCGTCATAGCGGAAGTTAGCTGTAAAGAGGTATTTACTCATGTAGTTATAGGATACACGTCCAAAAAATGATGCAATTGCCCATTCCGAAGCGCTTGATGCGGCATAGGTAATCTGATTAGCAGCATTAATGGTAGTTACAGCAGAATTTTTCGGAAAGTCTTTAGCAGAAATGTACGATTGATCCCAGCGTGAGGATTGGGCTGACTGACCTGCCTGAACGGAGAGGTTGTGGTTGCCAAAGGTCTTTTCGTATGATAGCACGTTCTCTATCAACCAAACCAAGGAGTTTGACTTATCGGCCTCACCAATTCCGTTTTCTGTGCGTCCATAAACAGTTTTGACAGGGTCAATATAGAGATCGCGCTGGTAAATATACCCATCAATCCCAAAGTTTGACTTCAACTTTAAATCCTTTAAGAAGGCAATTTCAGTATTTGCGTTGGCCAGCACCCGCTCGGTTTTCGACTGGTTAATACGAGAAGCATAAGCCAAGGGGTTTTCCCACGAATTCTGGAATGGATTTACCTCGTACTGTTCGGGTTTATTCGGATCCCAGATATGAAGGAAGGGTGGAGTGTTAATGGCGCTAAGGATAGTGCCCGCCCTTCCGGAGTTCGCATTATCGCTAACGTCGTTGTACTAGTTATGAATAAAGCTGATATTCGTTCCAACCTTTAGCCACTTGGATAAGTCGCTGTTGATGTTGGTTCTTATGGAGTACTTTTTATTTTCAGCGGGCTTAACTATGCCTTTTTCATCGGAGAAACCTGCCGAAAAGTAGTACTTCATTTTCTCAGTACCGTTGGAAACCGAAACCTGGTAGTTCTGAATTTGTCCGGTGCTGAAGGTTTCATTAATCCAGTTGGTATAGTTAGTCTGGGAGGCAGGAACGGTTCCCGGACCCTTGATTTCATCCATCAGCTCCCGATACTGCTCTGTGTTCAGAACATCCAGAGAATTAGCCAGATTAGAAAAGCCCAAATAGCTGTTAACCGAAACTGAAGCAACTCCGGTCTTTGCATGCTTGGTGGTAATAATTACCACACCATTTGCCGCACGTGCGCCATAAATTGCGGCGGAAGAAGCATCCTTTAACACCTGAACCGTTTCAACATCCTGCGGGTTCAGCGCTTGCATGCTTGTAGTAGGAACTCCATCAATTACAAACAGGGGGTCGTTACCAGCTAACACCGATGTTGCACCTCTAACCCTAATAATTGCATCCCCTCCGGGTTTACCCGAAGGTAGCACAACCTGAACTCCTGCGGCCTTTCCCTGTATTGCCTGTGCCACGTTGGTTAAGGGTCGTTTGTCAAAATCATCAGTCGAAACCACCGAAACAGCGGTGGTAATGTCCTTCTTCCGGCTGGTGCCATATCCTATAACCACCACCTCGGAGATGTCCAAGCTTTCGCTTTCGAGAACTACATCAATAATTGAACGCCCACCAACAATCTCCTCAACACTTTTCATGCCGATAAAGGAGAATTGCAGAACGGCATTTTCAGGAGCACTAATGTTGTACTTTCCGTCCACATCGGTAATAGTCCAATTTGTGGTTCCCTTTACAACAATATTAACACCTGCCATTGGCTCTCCCTCCCTGTCGGTAACCTTTCCGGAAACCGAAATGGTTTGCGCCATTGAAGGGATCCAATACACGCATAGTATGCCCAGAAGAACTATACGTGCACCTTTTCTAAAAATCTTTAAGAAATACTTCATAGCTTTAGATTTAAGGTTTGAAACATTAGTTTACTATAAGAAATTTGGCGCTTAGATTTCCAACCGATATGAGAAACTCCCCCGGCTCAACTAACAGCTTACCATTGCCATCAACAAAAGCCAGCTCGCTGCTGCTGAGTTTGAAGGTTAAAGTTTTAGCTTCTCCGGGGGCAAGTTCAATTTTGGCAAACTTCCTAAGGCGTTTCACATCGGGGGTAATGGTGGCTACTAAATCGGAGGTGTAAAGTTGCACCACCTCCTTTCCTGTTCTATTCCCCGTGTTGCGAACATTTACTGTAACGGTTAAGGTGTCATTTTGCCTAAACTCACTTTTACTAGTCGCCAGCTGGCTATACTCAAAGGTAGTGTAGCTAAGGCCGAAACCGAATGGATACTGAGGGTTATAGTCCGATTCGTAGCTGTAGGCTCCAATATTTGGCTTTTGCTCCTCAGCTGGTTTATGATAGTAAACAACAGTAGAGTTAGGGTAGCTGGGGTAGGTGTAGGGTAACCTGCCGGAAGGATTAATGTCGCCAAAAAGAATGTCGGCCAGCGCATTGGCGCCATAGCTGCCCGGGAGGTAAGTTTGAACTACCGCAGCCATCAAAGGCTCAATGGGGCTAAAGACCCTTGGTCGCCCCTCGTTTAAAACAAGTATAACAGGCTTGCCGGTTTTAGCAAGTTCCTCTGCCAAATTAAGCTGCTTGCTTCCCAGGTATAAGTCGTTAAGGTCCCCGGGTTTCTCAGCATAGCTATTTTCGCCAAGGCAAAGAATGATAACGTCGGCCTTACGAGCGGCAGCAGCTGACTCTTCGAACTTATCGTACTGCTCTTCATAGTATCGTCCGTAGGGCGGATAGCTTACCCCGGGGATATAGCTGACCTCCGATTGGGGTACCTTACTTTTAATGGCCTCAAAAATGGTATTGAACCTGCCGGCAAATTCCTCAACCTTCTCACCCTGCCAGGAGTATGACCAACCTCCATCAAGGGTTCTCATGGAGTTTGCGTTGGGCCCGGCAACAAGAATTTTATATCTTTTATCCTTGCTCAAGGGCAGAATGCCATTGCTATTTTTGAGCAGGGTAATAGACTCGCCAGCTGCCTGGTATGAAACTTTGGCAAACTCCTCGGAGCCAGCCTTAGGGTAATCACCCAGCACTGTAGTTGGACGCTCAAACAAACCAAGTTCAACCTTAAGCTTAAGTATTCGCATCACGGCATCGTCAATCCGGCTCTCCTCTACCGAGCCCTCCCTCACCAGCTCCGCCAGCAGGTTACAAAAATCCTTGTAGCGGTATGGGATCATCGCCATGTCAATACCGGCATTAATAGCCAATCCAATAGCCTCCTTTTCGGTGGCAGCAACCCTATCCCGCCGGTAAAGGTTTTCAATGTCGTTCCAATCGGTAACCACCACCCCGCTAAAACCCAACTCATCCTTAAGTAGATCGGTAATAATGTAATGGCTGGCATGAACAGAAATCCCGTTAATTACCCCGGAGTTAACCATAATCGTTTTAACCCCGGCATCAACAGCGGCCTTAAATGGGGGCAGATGGTATTCCCTAAGTGCGATGTCTGGTAGCTGCGCAGGGGTCCTGTCCTTACCGGATGCAGGCACCGAGTAGCCCAGGTAATGCTTGGCACAGGCAGCAACTTTTAGCGGATGGGAAACATCTACACCCTGATATCCATCTATCAGCGCAACCCCCATTTTACCGCACAGGTATGGATCCTCTCCAAATCCTTCATACTGCCTCGGAAAACGAGGATCAGCCCCTAGATCAAGGACAGGGGAGAAAACCCAGGGGATTCCGCTTGCACGCGTCTCGTAGGCTGCTATGCTTCCGATTTCCCGAACGAGTGAATCGTTCCATGTTGCCGCCATGCCTATTTGTTGCGGAAAAAGGGTAGCCTCTGCCGTATAGTTTGCGCCATGAACTGCATCAATGCCATACAGAATTGGTATAGCCAACCTGGTTTTGGTTACGGCCATATTCTGAATGGTACTAATAATTCCGTTCCACGTTGTAAACGAGCGTGCCCTGTTATTGCTGCTGTTAAGTATTGAGCCAACATGGTAGTCAACAATCGCCTCCTGTAGTTCAGCCGTATCCAGCTCAAAAGGCTCATAGCTGTTAAACAGGCTATCCCCCTTCCCAACTACATCAAGTGTAATCTGAGCCATCTGGCCTACCTTTTCCTCAAGGGTCATCCTGTCCAGCATGGCCTTAGCCACCTGCTCAGCATCGCTTCTTTTTTCAACATTGCAGGAGCCAAAAATCAATGCCATTATTGTAATTCCCAATGGCCACAATCTTATTCTATACATATTCTTAGGGGTAGGTACTTTTTTGCTTTATAAGTGTCTTTTTGACAATATTAAAATACAAATATAAGTAGGTAATTATTAAAATCAAATAAAAGTGTATTTTTAACACTTATTTTTCAAAAAAACAACTTCGGCTATTTTTGAATTAAATTTTGAAGATAAAGGGGTGGTGCTTTTGTAATTTTTAAACTAAGTTTGCAGCCAAATATACGTTGGTATGGATGATGAGTTAAGACTAATACCCAACCTTTCGATTGATTGTGTAATTTTCGGGTGGGATGAGGGTGTGCTGAAGGTGTTACTTCGAAAGGAGCTGATTGAGTACAAGAATATTGTTCACATCGAGTGGAAACTTCCCGGAAACCACGTGGGGATGAACGAGCGGATAGAAGATACAGCCACGAGGGTACTCAAAGAGCAAGCCGGTTTAGAAAACATCTACATGAAGCAGTTCAGGGTATTTAGCGATTTGGACCGCTTACGCCGGCGTGAGATGGACTACCGGTGGATAAAAAAGAACGGGCTTGGGGAGGATAGGGTGATTACCGTTGGGTTTTACTCGCTGGTAAACCTGTTAAACTTTGATTCTTCTAAACTTCTAAATGTTGCCGAATGGCATAATGTTAACGAGGTGGAGAGCTTAATTTTCGACCATAAGGAGATTCTAGACGAGGCCCTAAAAAAGCTCAAGGAGGATGTAACCATGCACCCCATAGTATTTGAGCTGCTTCCGAAGAAATTCACTCTTACCCAGCTTCAACAGATTTATGAGGTAATTCTGGGTACGCGTTTCGATAAGCGGAATTTCCGCCGCAAGATTTCTAACCTCAAGTACGTGGTTTCCTGCAACGAGAAACAGTACGGTGTAGGCCATAAACCTCCGTCACTATTCAGATTTGACGCAAAAATTTACTCCAAAATTCACCAGAAAAATCTCGACGCTACCGCTTAACCTCAACTTTAAAGCTCATGGTTACCGAAATCATCGGGTTGCTGGCCGCAATCCTCTCTACCCTAAACCAGTTTCCTCAAGCCTACAAGGTGATGAAGACAAGGGACACGCAAAGTATCTCCCTGTACATGTACTGCATAGTGGAGGTGGCAATTGCGCTTTGGCTGGTTTACGGAATACTGCTTAGAGATTTTCCGCTTATACTCGCCAACTCCCTTTCCCTGATTCCTATTACATACATTTTTGTGGTGAAGCTCTTCCATGTTATTTCAGGAAAGGAGAGCATCTAAGCAACTTCCTGTTAATCATTCCATTTTAAATGTGTTATTATGACAATTTTCAAGCATTCTCCTTATTTTTTAGGGCTCAAGCGGCAGCTAAAAATTGGCAGTGGGGGATGCAATTCTGAACAGCAGACCACATCCAATCTGCTGCTTCATAACCTTTGCCGGCTCACCCCACACAAGCCAAAAGGGATTTTAACTACCTGCATATTCCTTTCACATTAAATCCTTCTCAACTTATGTTCAAAGGCAAGCGGTGATATGGTGTCTTCATTTTGGCTAAAATCCTCACTCAACCCTTCCAACAGCAGTACCATTATGGTGGTTCCTGAAACCGAAATTTCGGCAGTGGTGGAACTATCATCTAAGGATATTTTCAAAACGCCTAATTCAATTACCTTAAATGGCTATGTATATGATATGCAAAAAAATGGCTAAGGAATTAGATCTTCGCCATTTTTAAATATCATTTGTATGCACTAACATTTATAGTTAATTACAGGCTCGCCAATCGGACTAAGGCGTCATTAAATTCATTTTGCGGTAATGTGATATTCATTGCCACATACCGATGGCACTGCCTATCGTGGTAGAACCAGGAGAGCGGCAAAAGGCCAACGCCTTTCTCAACAATCAACTTTTCCACCATTTCAACATCACGGATATCGGCGTAATTCTTGTAGCCAAGCATTACCATATACCCCGCCGATTGCCTAATGGGTTGAAACTTGCTTTCCTTTAGTGCTTCCATTAGTTTTTTATAGTTCTTTTCCAAAAAATCGGCTAGCATATGCCCTTCTACCTCGGCGCTAAGAATATTGATATAATCTTCGGCTCGTCTAAGGTTGGGATTAGCGGCAACTGCCGAATGGATATTCTTATATGTAGCCATAAGCTGCTCGGGTGCAATACAGTATGCTATTTCACTACCGGCTACAGCAACCGGGATGCTAAGCGAGCCTACACGGTAGGTTACCTGGCATAGCCTCGGATAGAAATTCACACTGGTTCCTGCATGGTCATTATAACCCAGTTCAGCCATCGACTCGTTTAGAACAAGTTTGATTTTGGTTCCGTTAATCAATCTCTGAAGTTCCTCAAAATCCTCAGCGGTTAGGGTTTGTCCGGTTAATAAATGGGGTGTAGAAATTACCATTAGCCTGGTTGTAGCATTAATGGATCGCTGAACCTCGCACCAATCAATTTTAAAATCGGGACCTTTTAACGGAATATATACCGGGCGAGCACCACAAAGCTCAACTGCGGCTTTTAGGTTAGAAGTAAAGGGTTCGAACACAATTACACTATCACCATCCATAACGCTTGACGCAATGGCTAAAAATACGGCTAAATTTACTCCACCTACAAAGGTAATTTCTGTTTCAGGGTTGATTGCCCTAAAGTATTTTTTAAGGATATAATTCGAGAGTTTTTGGTAGGGATTGATGCTTTCCAGAAAGTCCTTACCAAAGTTGTATATGTTAACATTACTATCGAAAAACTCTTGAAATCCCTTTTCGCTAGGTAAAAGCGATGTCATATTAATGGCCCCACTTTCCTTGATTAGCTTTTGCAAGCTATCGTCATTCAATGTTGATATTGTTGATATTTCGCCTATCTTTTGGTTCATAGTTTTTCAAACAATCATTGTATTTTAAAATTACAAATAGTATTTCAATTATCATATCAATTTTGATAGAATGTAAGGTTTATTTGATGAAAGCAGCTATTCGAATAGCTGGATAAGTACTGGTAGGGTTCTGAAACGTATTCCAGAACCAAGGTGAAAGCGGTAAAACGATGCAATGGCCTCAATAAGTATTTGTCGCTGATTTTGATTTAAACTTAGCATTTCGGGGTTTAGCATGGGTGTATCCATCAAATTGCTCAGTAACTTGCTGGTTTGCTTCTCAAGCACAAAACCGTGAGCGGGTTCTACCCCACAAAAAACACCGTTCTTTATGTCGAAGTATGGTTCAGCTAGGCTCCATCGATTCAATGGGTAAAACCCTAAATACCGCGAAAGCTGCACCATGAAAATCAGATGAAAGTTTGCTACACCGGTATTGAGGTTATCGAGCATTTGTACTGAGCTTTCAATAAAGGCGAAGAGGTGCTGATTTGTCTCCTGCTCTCTAACTGTTCTGTAAATTAACTCGCTGAGAAAAATAGCAATAGTGAGCTTAATGGGATTTAGGTGTAGGCTGGTGTATGCATATGTAGGGGTAACCTCTTTTACCCTGTACATCTCAGCGTTAGGACGATAGTAGTAAACAGCGTCGAGAATGGATAGGGGTTGGAAGTAAACATTCAATCCTAATTTTTTTCCCTTAGGGAAAGCGTTATTTACCAGCAGGGCTATCCGCCCATGCTCCCGTGTGTAACAGCTTACTATCAGGCTATTCTCTTTAAACCTTACAGTCCTAAGTACAATTACCCTATCGTGAAGTAACATGAATCTATTTTACGAAAAGAAGTTTAGTAACAGCAGCCTGCTCGCCTTTAGAGTCGGAGCAAAATATTAGGTAAACGCCTGTAGCAACTCTCTGTCCGTTCCTATTTTTTCCATCCCATGTTGCTAAACCTCCGTTTGAGCGTGTCTCATAGACAATATTACCACCAATATCGGTTATTTTTACCACGCTATTGTCCATAAGTCCGGCTATGGTAATAAGCCCGGTAAAGGTAGGGCGTACCGGGTTGGGAAAGGCGTAAACCCTACCAAACGTATTGGCTGGCTCGCTGGCATCGCTACGGTAGGCAACCAACCCCTTATCGGTGGCAATAAATACCTCACCGGTAACCGGATGCGCCTTAATGCTTAGAATCGTATTTGATGGCAAGGGACTATTCTTGGTGTTAAAATGATGAATCTGTTTTGTTCCATCGGCCGAAAAAAGGTAAATCCCCGATTTAGCTGTCCCAAACCACTTACGGTTGCCTCCGTCAACATCAACACATGTAATCTCCTCGGTGTCCAAAAGGTAAACAGCCAGGCCCTCCACCACATCGGGTATCTTGATTTTTTGGAAACTGGTTTCACCCTGTAATACCCTATGTGGGTTGTAACTTACCAAAACTCCCTGATTGGTTCCTAACCATAAATAACCATCCCTGTCAAATGCAAGTGCAGTAACCTCGTTGGAAAATAAATTGCCATTGGCGTCGCGCGGTCGGAATTTAAGGTAGATATCGTCACTTGATGCCTCTACGTCGTTACCGGGGCTAAGGGCAAACAATCCGTTATCGCGGGCTAAAGCCAACCAGATTATCCCTGATGGCGAAACGGTAAGTGAAATAATCCTTGAGGTTCCAATTGCTGAGTAATACGGAAACGACTTCCATACCCCATGTGCCGTTAGCACCGATATGGGATTTGGAACCTCAGAATTTGCTACCCAAAGGTTTCCCTTGGGGTCTATATCCATACCGGCTATTCTACAGTATGGCTGTCCAGGAAATACACTTTGCAGGGTGCTGTTATCGGGATTATAATGCTCCGCCAGGGTTCCACTATTAAGTTTATACAGACCTCCACCCCAGCTTGCAACAAAAAAAACATTCGGGTTACGGGGATCAGCCTTCACCCTAACCGC
>Ga0208198_1001853_pt1 | contig 17176 bp, 16 predicted proteins | sample AD_JPNTR2_MetaG_FD_184446 | JGI IMG/M metagenome (GOLD analysis project Ga0208198, IMG submission 184446) | Active sludge microbial communities of municipal wastewater-treating anaerobic digesters from Japan - AD_JPNTR2_MetaG (SPAdes) (version 2) | ecosystem: Engineered > Bioreactor > Anaerobic... | reverse complement strand
CGGAGGGAGATCGCGATCGTCGGAGAGAGACTCGTAGTTGGCCATGCCCTTGGCGATAACGAGCGTTGCGCGATCGAGAGCATCGGCAAGCGCCGGCGGGACAAGGTCGCGATTGAGGCCGAGTTCGGCGATCCCGTCTGTTGTCGGGGTGAGCAGGTCGACCCGGCGATCGAGCCCGAGCGCCAGGGCATCCTCAAGGGTCGCGTCGTTTAAGATCGGTGCACCGCGGACGGCAAATGTGACATGCGACCCGCCCTTCTTGAGGCGATCAGCAAAGAGGGCGTCAAATACGATCTCTCCGCAGTTGTCAGCGAGGTAAACCACACGGGAGGTGAGCCCCTCCATAGCCTCGGTCTCATCAACGGTCAACCCTGCCGCAAACTCCTCCCGGAAGAACTCAACAAAGTTCTCGGTGACGGTGTGCGCCACCGAGCCGTAGTCCAGGGTGTTGGCGATGACCGACGCAAGCGCCAGATCGCGGAAAGTCGCAAGGTCGTCGCGCACCCCTCTGCAGACCGCCATCGCCTCCATATTGTTCTCCCTCTTCAGCAACCGATATGGGTCGTCGTTGCCGATCAAACGGTATGCGAGCCTGTGCACCCGGCTCGCGATGACAGGGGCGGGTAGCGGCTCCGCAGCGATGCGCTGAAGGAGATCACGGCAGGCACCGACAATCTCAGCGACACGCGCCGGATCGTCGATGCAGAGCCGGCTCTCATACTCGACCCGACTGATCAGACACTCCGTGCAGCCCGGATAGAACCTCATGCTGAAGACTATCTGGTTGTACAGACTGAAAATAGTAGTGGAATGGGGCCACTGCGATTTGAACGCAGGTCAGAAGACCCCCAGTCTCCTAGGATGGCCAGGCTACCCTATGGCCCCGTCTCAAGAATATAGGGTTGAACTGCAGATATATCTTCGCTTTCAGACCGCTCCTCCACCCTGAGACTTCAGTCTAAATAAAGGAGAGATCCTACCTCCGGCTTTTCGTGTACTCCTCCACACTTCGTGTCAGCTGCTCCAGTTCGCTCCCGGTTATCTCCATCCTGCCGGCCAGTTCCTCCACCTCTTTGAGGAGCTGCTGGATACGCACGTACATCACGTACATGATAAACAACAGGCATACTATGATCGCCGAGAGCAGGACTATCATGATCGCATTAATATCCACAGTCATTCAAGGTTCTCTCCTGAATAATGCGCGGGCAAGCCGCTCAACGAATCTTTCCTGCACCTCCTGGGGGCTCTCCTCAATAGGGATAGCCGCCAGCGATGCTGCAATCCTTCTGAACACTTTTGATGATTTTGACGCTGGTGATCTGACAACGACCGGCATCCTGGCCGCCGAGGCCTCTTGCACAGAGGGATCTTCAGGGATGCTGCCTATGATCGAGACGCCGAGCGCTTTCTCGATCCTTCGCCAGTTTCTGTCGTTCTTCTCCAGTGCCGCCCGGTTGAGGATGGCCCCACCGGGCGTGCCTCCAATGGTCTCTGTCAGAACCCTGACCTTGACGGCATCCACGATCGAGGCAATCTCAGGATTCACGACCAGGAGGACCTCGTCCGCCGCGGTGAGCGCTACAACCGCATCAGGGCCGATTCCGGCTGGAGCATCAAGCAGCAGGAAATCACAGATGTCGGTGAGATCACAGACCACGTCTTTGAGACGTTCTGGATCTACGTCCTGGAAGCGCTGGAGCGAGAGCCCGCCTGGCACGACCATGAGACCGTAGGGCCCCTCGTAGATCGCATCCTGGACCGGTGCCTCACCTGTCAGGACCTCATTCAGCGTGACCGGGGTCTCGGAGAGACCCAGCACCAGCCCGAGGTTTGCCAGGCCTATATCTGTATCGACTACACAGGTCTCCCTCCCATACTGGGCCAGCGCCACGCCCAGGTTTGCGGTGACGGTCGTCTTTCCAGTCCCGCCTTTTCCAGAGGTGATCGTATAGGCCCTGATCATCCAAAACCGTCTCAGGGATAAAGTAGTAATTGGCAGACTTAAACTTATTTGTTTGAGTCTTCTCGCTGAAGGACTTAAATCTAAATTGCACGCCAGCATATAGCATTTTTCTTCAAGTTCCTTCAGACTGTGCCCGGATTTGGTGAAACCCTACAAGAACAGATGCCCCACGGGATCCGCATCGCCGCAGACCACCTGAGGCCATCAAACCAGTGCGGCTGTTGGTTTGATGGGCTCTAACCTGGTGATGCGGTGATTCGATATTCATATATGGTGCAACGCAGATATTTCAATGCGTTAACAGCAGGGGTAAAATCAGATGAGCAGTCATCCCTTCGCAGAAAAGAACGTTCAGAGGTATATTGATGAGATCCGGTCAGTCACCGGCGTTGCCGCGTTCGCTCTTGTATCCTGCGAGGGAACAATTATTGGCAAGCACTTCCCCGATGGGAGCATTACGTCATCCATTTTTGCAGCAATGAGCGCAACTGTCCTTGCATCGGCGGAAGCGGTCTGCGCCACTGTAGGTATAGATCGGCCCTCCCTGGTTACCATCTCCTCAAACGGCGCTGCAATCCTTATCGTGGGTATCGGGGAGATCGCTCTGATAACAGCGGTGATCGATAAGCCTGCGAATCTCCAGGGGTTAGAGAGACAACTGCTTGATATAGCAGCCAGGATCAGAGAGGAGGTGGCATGATGTATACGATACTGATAGTCGACGACAGTCCAATGATCGTCGATGTCTTCGCGACCATGCTGCAGCGTGGGGGTTATAACCCGATAACCGCCTTAAGTGGAGAAGAGTGCCTTGAGGTTCTGAAGACAAAAAACCCTCCGGACCTGATCCTTCTAGACATCATGATGGAACCTATGGACGGATGGGAGACACTCGAGAAGATCAAAGCCAACCCCGCGACACGTAACATCCCGGTTCTCATGCTGACCGCAAAACCCCTCACTCCCGAAGAAGCAAACGAATACGGTCCCTACATCGAGGACTACATACTCAAGCCAACCACCCACCACCAGCTCTACGAGGCCATCGAGCGCGTGCTGACACGCCGGCACTCAATCACCGCCGATCTCGAACGAGCACGCGAAGGCGGTGTTGATTCCAGGCTTATTGATGAGTACGAACGCCTCTCAAAGAGCGTCGATATCAACCGCCGCCTCTTAAAGATCCTTGAGACTACCTACAACATTAAGGATGCACGTGCAGGCGTTGGTGAGGACATCACAAGAGCCATAAAGAGCATGGCTACAAGCATCAAGATCCAGGAAGAGCGACTGAATCAGATACGCGCCCAGATCAAGTCACTATCGGGGGAACAGGAAGCCTGAACCACGGCACGCCTTATAGATCCCTCATCTCCCACATCCTGAATTAACTTGCGGGGGTGAGGGGGGCGGAGCGGGAAGTCCCCGGTCTTGCCGCCGGGGATGGAAGTGGAGCCGCCCTTCCTTCCTGCGATAGATATGTCATCCTGGGTATATTCTGTTATTCTTACCTCTCGTACAAGGCTGAAAGTGCTGGTACGGAACTCGTCAAAGTCGATCCCCGCGACACGACACAGATGTGTTCGAACTGCGGAAGCATCGTGAAGAAGACGCTCTCCGAGAGGGTCCATGCCTGCCCATACTGTGGGTTTGCTGCCGATAGAGATTGCAATGCTGCGGTGAATATTCACCGCGGGGGATGGAACAGCCCCTCGGGCCTGTGGAGCCTGGACCTCTGCATCACGTCTCCGTGATGCAAGTGCTGGCCATGAAGCAGGAAGCCCCGCACCGATGAGCGCGGGGTAGTTCACCCTACATCAAGGTCGGATTCCTGGTGTTCCTGCTTCCCGATATAGACAATTGCGATCGTCAGCACGAGAATCGCTGCGAGTGTCATGCCAATCTCGGCGGGTTCGTGGACTTCTACCCCGAAGATCAACACCCGCCGCACCATCGCAGTGACCCCCGCAATCAGGATCGGCGTTACCAGCACCTTTTTTGTCCTGAAATATGCTGTCACCGTCTCCAGGATCTCCACCAGGATAAGGGTCAAGAGCACCGCATGCAGCACCTCGAGGACACCCTGCATCATGTCTTCGGCGTGAATGAGAGCCACCATCTGGAGAAGAACGTCATATAACGAGACGAGCGCAAGCACGGATAGCGCGACGGCAATGAGGAGGTAGATGCCCTGCGTAACCCACGATATAGCGGGTACGGCATTGTCGGCATAGTATCGTGAAGGAATCATGGATGCACCAGGATCGGCAAAGTATGTACAAAACAGGAATGCCCGGAAGCATTAAAATATTCCGGTATGACTCGTAGAATTGAAGGATAATTGAAAGGTTTATACCATCAGACTGCAAACACTATTTATACCATCAGACTGCAAACACTATTCCACGTCTTCGGGTAAGTTATTTATACTCTTCTCGCATTGTAATAATGCTGGATGGCAGTACGCGCGGGGCCTATAGCTCAGTTAGGTAGAGCGCCTGGCTTTTAACCAGGTGGTCGGGGGTTCAAATCCCCTTGGGCCCGTTGCCATGGGCGATGTCTATGGGTTTTAGCAAGGTGATGCATCTGATATGCAACTTTTTCGTTGATGAGGTGTAAGGTGATGGGCACTTCATTGGACGTACTCAAACACGAGATGGTACCTGACCATCAGATCATGAGCGAGGATGAGGTTGCGGAACTTCTTGCGACCTACCGTATATCTTTAGAACAATTACCGAAGATCTACCACGACGACCCTGCAGTGAAGGCCATCCGGGGCGAGGTAGGAAACGTCATCCGCATCATTCGTGACAGTCGAACCGCTGGTAGGGCCGAAGCCTACCGAATAGTCGTGAAGAGACCCAAGAAATAAATTCTGAGGCCGGGAGCTGATCCATCTGTTAGACAGAAGTGTTTTGTCCAGGGCATATTTTGCGCGGGAACATGTTGCGCGCCACCAGTTAGACTCTTATAACAATTTCCTCCTGCACAACCTTCAGGAAGTCGTCGATGAACAAAGAGTCATCGAGACCGACATCGAGTCCCGTGGCAAGGGAAAAGAGGCTGTATGGGTTGAACTGGGAAGGATAGAGGTGAAGAAACCCCTCGTCCGTGAAGCGGACGGATCGCAGTCCGAGCTCTTCCCGAGTGAGGCGCGCCTGCGGAACCTCACCTACGCCGCGCCCATACAACTTGAGATGACGCTCGTCCAGGGCGGAGAACCGCAGGACCCGATCGTCACCACCATCGGGCAGCTGCCGGTGATGGTGTCACCACCATCGGGCAGCTGCCGGTGATGGTGGGTTCGGCAGCCTGCAACCTCTACAACCTGAGCGACAGAGATAGGATCGAGCATGGTGAAGACCCCCTCGATCCTGGCGGCTACTTTATCGTCAACGGCACAGAGCGGGTGCTGATGACGCTTGAGGATCTTGCCTCAAACAAGATCATGACCGAGTTTACCGAACGCTACAACGAACGGATATACGTTGCGAAGGTCTTTTCGCAGTACCGTGGCTACCGCGCGCTCGTGATCGTGGAGCGAAACCGCAAGAACCTGCTAGAGGTCTCGTTTCCCTCGGTCGCCGGGCACCTCCGTTTCGTCGACCTGATGCGAGCGCTGGGGCTCCAGGGTGACCATGACATCGTCGAGGCGGTCTCAACCGATGAGGATATCCTGACATTTATGATGCAGAACCTGGAGGAGAGCGAGTGTGACACCGTCGACGAAGGGATCATGTACGTCGGCAAGAAGCTCGCGCCCAACCAGACCCGTGACTACCAGCGCAAACGGGCCGAGTTTGTTCTTGACAACTATCTGCTCCCCCACTTAAACCACCTGATGCCGGCGGGCTTGAAAGAGGACGACCCCGGTTACAGAGCGGCGGTCGAGAGTGTCCGTCTGGCAAAAGCGCACTTCCTGGGGCGGATGGCCGAGGCCTGTTTCGACCTGGTACTTGAGCGGCGCAGAATAGACGATAAGGACCACTACGCCAACAAACGGCTGAAACTTGCAGGAGACCTTATGGAAGACCTATTCCGGATCTCGCTCAACCGCCTGACGCGGGACGTTAAGTACCAGCTCGAACGGGCCAGCATGCGCCATCGCGACCTCTCGATCGGCACCGCGGTGCGCGCGGACGTCCTTACAGAGAGGCTGCTTCACCCTCTTGCCACCGGCAACTGGGTGGGAGGGCGCACGGGCGTATCGCAGCTCCTGGACCGGGTCGACCACATGGCTGTACTATCGCACCTCCGCCGTGTGATCTCCCCGCTCTCACGATCTCAACCCCATTTCGAGGCCCGTGACCTGCATCCAACCCAGTGGGGACGGATCTGTCCAAGCGAGACGCCAGAAGGGCCAAACTGTGGGCTGGTTAAGAACTTCGCCCAGATGGTCGAGATCAGCAATGGTGTCAGCAACGAAGAGGAAGTGAAGAACACTCTGTATGAGATGGGCGTTATCGCCCTGCGGAGAGAGACGGCATGAGACAGTCACGTGTCTTTGTTGACGGAGCCCTGATTGGACTTGTAGACAACCCCCGGGACCTTGTCAGCCGGTTGCGCGAGATGCGCCGGTGCGGCAGGATCTCTTCTGAAATAAACATCTCCTACAAGGAATTCAACAACGACGTCATAGTCCACACCGACCGGGGCAGGGCACGCCGGCCGCTGATCGTGGTTCGAGATGGTTTACCCGCGGTAACCGAAGAGGATATCGAACGCCTTCGGAACGGTGGGATCACCTTTGACGACCTTGTGCAGAAGGGTGCGATCGAGTTTGTCGATGCCGAAGAGGAGGAGGATCTCCTCATTGCCATAAACGAAAAGGATCTCACCTCAGAACACACGCACCTGGAGATCGACCCCTCCCTCATACTGGGTATCGGTGCGGCGCACGTTCCGTTCCCGGAGCACAATGCCAGCCCCCGTGTCACAATGGGAGCCGGGATGGTCAAACAGGCGCTCGGGTTCGGCGCAGCAAACATGAAACTCCGCCCCGATACCAGGGGGCACATGCTTCACTACGCCCAGAAACCGCTCATCTACACCCAGACCTCCGATGTCATCGGATCCGACGATCGGCCGGCAGGCCAGAACTTCGTTGTCGCCATCCTCTCCTATGAAGGGTTCAACATTGAGGACGCACTGATCATCAACCAGGCTTCCATCGACCGGGGCCTGGGGCGGTCGCACTTCTTCCGCACCTACGAGGGCGAAGAACGGCGTTACCCCGGTGGTCAGGTTGACCGGATCGAGATCCCGGACGAAGAGGTCTCCGGAGCACACGGTTCCGAATACTACGCGAACCTGGACATTGACGGTGTCATCAACCCCGAGACGGTCGTCCGTGAGAAGGATGTCCTGATCGGCAAGACATCCCCCCCGAGGTTCCTGGAGGAGCCTACAAGCGAGCTGATCGCTGTAGAAAAACGGCGTGATACATCGGTCACGATGCGAAGCAACGAGCACGGGATCGTGGATACGGTCATCATCACGGAGGGGGAGAACTCCTCCAAGCTGGTAAAGGTCAGGACTCGCGACCTCCGGATACCGGAAGTCGGCGACAAGTTTGCGTCCCGGCACGGCCAGAAGGGTGTCATCGGGCTCATCCAGCCCGCAGCAGAAAGGGTGTCATCGGGCTCATCCAGCCCGCAGCAGATATGCCCTTCACCGAGTCGGGCATGACGCCTGACCTTATCATCAACCCCCACGCCGTCCCGAGCCGTATGACCATCGGGCACATGCTCGAGATGCTGGGCGGCAAGGTGGGTTCACTCGATGGGCGCCGGATCGACGCGACGGATCGACGCGACGGCGTTTCGGGGTGAACGAGAGGCAGATCTACGAAAATCGCTCAAAGCACTCGGGTTTGCGCATAACGGCCGCGAAGTCATGTACGACGGTGTCACCGGACGGCAGTTTGCGGCAGATATCTACATCGGCGTCATCTACTACCAGAAACTCTACCACATGGTCTCAAGCAAGATGCATGCACGCTCGCGCGGTCCGGTGCAGGTTCTTACCCGCCAGCCTACCGAAGGCCGTGCCCGTGAGGGAGGGCTCCGGTTCGGTGAGATGGAGCGTGATGTGATGATCGGCCACGGCGCCGCCATGGCACTCAAAGAGAGACTCCTCGATGAGTCGGATAAGGTGACCCAGTGGGTCTGTGCGAAATGCGGTATGGTGGCGATGGTCGACCGGAAGAGGAAGGTTACCCGCTGTCTTACCTGCGGCGGCGAGACCGATATATACCCCGTCGAGATGAGCTACGCGTTCAAGCTCCTCCTCGACGAGATGAAGAGCATGGGCATCGCTCCCCGCCTGAGGCTCGAAGATATGGTATAAGAATGGGGGCAGTTTCAAACCATGACCAGTCCTAAACGTGTTGGAAAGATCGAGTTCGGACTCCTCTCGCCGAAGGAGATCCGCAAGATGAGCGTTCGAAAGATCATCTGGGCGGATACCTATGACGATGACGGGTTTCCCTACCCGCAGGGGCTTATGGACCTCAGCCTTGGTGTCATCGACCCGGGTCTCCGTTGCAAGACCTGCGACCAGAAGGCGGCCGACTGTCCGGGCCATTTCGGTCACATCGAACTTGCAAAACCAGTCATCCATGTAGGCTACACCCGGTTGATCCGTAAACTCTTGCGTGTAACCTGCAGATCGTGTTCAAGGCTGCTGATGACTGCTGAAGAGGTCGAGAAGATCGTCGGCACCGAGGATAGCGACCTCACGCCAGAGGTTGTCTCCGAGAAGGACATCAAGAAAGAGCGGGTCTGCCCCCACTGCGGGGAACAGCAGCTCAAGATCAACTTCGAGAAACCCACCACCTTCTCCGAGGTCTTTTTGGAAGACGGCAGAAAGATAGAGCACAAACTGACCCCCGCCGACATACGCGCACGCCTGGAGAAGATCCCGGACGAAGACCTGCGCGCTCTCGGGATCAACCCGGACGTCGCGAGACCGGAGTGGACTATCCTTACCGTTCTCCCAGTTCCGCCGGTCACGATGCGCCCCTCGATCATCCTTGAGAACGGGCAGCGATCCGAGGATGACCTGACCCACAAACTCGTGGATATTATAAGGATCAACCAGCGGTTCAAAGAGAACCAGGATGCTGGCGCACCCCAGCTCATAATCGAGGACCTCTGGGAACTCCTGCAGTACCATGTCACCACCTACCTCGACAACGAGGTGGCAGGTTGCCCGCCTGCGCGGCACCGGAGCGGCCGACCCTTAAAGACCCTCTCACAGCGGCTCAAGGGGAAAGAGGGACGATTTCGCGGCTCTCTATCGGGCAAGCGAGTCAACTTCTCGGCCCGTACCGTGATCTCACCTGACCCGAACCTTTCGATCACCGAGGTCGGAATCCCGCTTGCTATCGCAAACGAGATGACCATCCCCGTCAGGGTAACGCCGTTCAACATCGAGGAGATGCGGCATTACGTCCTGAACGGCCCCGTGCGCCCCACAATCCGATCACCATGCGGCGCAAACTACGTCATCCGGCCGGACAACCGGCGGATACGACTCTCGGAGGTGAACCTGGAAACGGTCACAGAGATGCTCGAGCCTGGCTGGACGGTGGAGAGGCAGATCAAAGACGGAGATATAGTCCTCTTCAACCGACAGCCCTCGCTGCACCGGATGAGCATCATGGCGCACCGGGTTGTCGTGATGGATGGAAAGACGTTCCGGCTGAACCCAGCCGTCTGCCCACCCTACAATGCTGATTTCGACGGTGACGAGATGAACCTGCACATCCCCCAGACTGAAGAGGCGCGGGCCGAGGCCGAGATCCTGATCGCGGTGCAGGCAAACATTCTCTCACCACGAACAGGCGGCCCGATCATCGGCGGTATACATGACCACATCTCAGGCATATTCCTCCTGACTCACAAAATCCGCCACTTCGACAGGGCAATGACACTCTACCTCACCCGGAACCTTCCCATCGACCACCTGCCCGAACCTGCAGCAAAGGACGGGGACGAGAACCCGCTCTGGACAAACAAACAGGTCTTCTCGCTCATCCTCCCCGATGATCTGAACATGATCTTTCGAGCTTCGTCGTGCCAGAACTGCGAGACATGCCGGCAGGAACGCTGTGAGAACGACGCATACGTCCGGATCGTCGATGGCAACCTGCTCTCAGGAACCATCGACAAGAAGGCGATCGGCGCGTTTGACGGCCAGATCCTGCACCGGATCATAAGGCAGCACGGTATGAAGAGAGCGGCCAGGTTCATCGACGACGTGACCAAACTCTCGATCCAGGCGATCATGCTGGAGGGATTCTCGTTCGGCATCGATGATGAAGACCTCTCCAGGACGGAGTACGGACAGATTGAGGAGGTGCTCAACAACGCCATCACCGATGTCGAGCGCCGGATACGGATCTACAACGAGGGGCAACTTGAGCCCATGCCGGGCCGGACGCTTGAGGAGACGCTTGAGATGCAGATCATGCAGGTGCTCGGCAAGGCCCGTGACCGTACCGGTGAGATCGCCGGCCAGCGCCTGGGGATGGATAACAGCGCCGTCGTGATGGCTGTCTCCGGGGCACGCGGGTCGATGCTGAACCTGACACAGATGGCCGGATGTCTCGGGCAGCAGTCGGTTCGCGGCGAGCGGATCATGCGTGGCTACGAGGACCGGACGCTGCCCCACTTCCGGCGCGGCGATCGCGGCGCCAAGGCGCACGGGTTCATCACCAACAGTTACAAGAGCGGCCTCTCCCCCACCGAGTTCTTCTTCCACGCCATCGGCGGACGTGAGGGTCTTGTGGACACAGCCGTCCGGACATCGCAGAGCGGTTATCTCCAGCGGAGGATGATCAATGCCCTGCAGGACCTCAAGGTCGCCTACGACGGCACTGTCCGGACTACCGGAGGCCGGATCATCCAGTTCCGTTACGGCGAGGACGGTACCGACCCTGCAAAGAGCAGTTACGGCGCCCCGGTGGACGTTAAGGGTATCGTGGAGAGCGTGTTGAGGGAGGAGGTCAAATGAACAGCGAGATGGAACGGGAGATCGACGCCCTCGATCTGCCTTACCGGACGCGGGAGGACCTGAAAGCAAGTCTCGCGGGGAAGGAGATCACATCGGAGCAGTTCAAGCGGATTGTGGAGATGGTCTCCAACGAGTACCAGAAGAGCCGGATCGAACCCTGCGAGGCGGTAGGTGTTGTGGCAGCGCAGTCAATAGGCGAGCCCGGCACCCAGATGACGATGCGTACGTTCCACTACGCGGGTGTGGCCGAGATCAACGTCACGCTGGGTCTCCCCCGCCTCATCGAGATCATGGACGCCAGGCGCGAACCAAGCACCCCGACGATGGCGGTCTACCTGCTGGATGACTGGGCGTTCGATCGCGACCGCGCCCGCGAGGTGAGCTGGCAGATTGAGGCCGCGCCGCTCCATGAATTTGGGGATATCACCATAGATATGGAGAATATGCAGGTTCTTGTTCTATTGAACAGGGCGGTCTGTGACCGGCGAAAGATCGCGGTGGACGAGATCATCGAGATAGCGCCAAGAAAGATCCGGGAACGGCGGCATTACCGTGATTTTGAGGTTGAGGCCGACCCGAAAAAGCCTTCGATCACGTTCACCCCGAAAAACCAGGAAAGTTACCAGAACCTCTTTCAACTTGCGGAACACGTCAGGAACGTCATCGTTCAGGGCATCGATGATATCGAGCGGGTCGTTGTCAGAAAGGAGGGGGGAGAGTATATCCTTTATACTGAGGGCTCCAATCTAAAAGATGTCTTCGAAGTCAAAGGAGTCGACACTTCCCGCACCCGGAGCAACAACATCAGCGAGATCGCCGATGTTCTCGGCATCGAGGCCGGCCGGAATGCAATCATCCAGGAGGCCCTGACCACACTGAATGAACAGGGTATCGGCGTCGATGTCCGTCACATCATGCTCGTTGCGGATATGATGTGCATGGACGGCGAGGTCAAGCAGATCGGCCGCCATGGTATCGCCGGTGAGAAGGAGAGTGTCCTTTCCCGTGCTGCATTCGAAGTGACGGTAAACCATCTGCTGGATGCGGCAATCACGAACGAGGTGGACGAACTGAACGGCGTTACCGAGAACGTTATCGTGGGCCAGCCCATCCAGCTTGGCACCGGTGATGTGAAACTCATCGCAAAACCATTAAACCTGAAAACCTAGGAGAAATCGTAATGGACTTTAATGCTTCACTCCGTAAAGCCGTGAAGACTGGTACAGTGTTTCTGGGCCGGAACAGGACCCGGGAATGCATTGATGAGGGCAAGGCCAGACTGGTTGTTGTGGCCGAGAACAGCCCTGAATCCGTCAAAAATATGGTGAGTGGGATCGATATCCCTGTCTACGTCTACGAAGGATCGAGTATCCAGCTCGGAAAGGCCTGCGGCATGCCCTATGTCGTCAGCGCCCTTGCCGTGGTCGAGCCGGGCGAGTCCGATATCCTGAACGCCGTGAGAGTGTAGATGATGCCGCAGGTCACGCTGACTGAGGAGTGTATGCGCCTGATCTCCCAGTTCGAAAGCCTCACCGGCGCAGGCAGCCGCGATTGCGTGGTTGATAACCGCAACGAGCGACTCATCTTCGTGATCAATCCAGGGGATATGGGACTTGCCATCGGCAAGGGTGGATCCAGCATCAAGAAGGCTTCCGAGGTTATGGGGAAGCGCATCGAGGTTGTGGAGTATTCCACCGACCCGGCACAGTTCATCCGGAACTGTTTCCTTCCTGCCAGGGTCACCGATATCGAGTTCGATACGGACGAAGAGAGCCGGCGGATCGCCCGCATCGAGGTCCGGGACGAGGACCGGGGGCTTGCCATCGGCAAGGCGGGGAAGAACATCTTCAAGGCAAAGGTACTCGCGCAGCGCCAGCATGACATCGACGATGTTGTGCTGATGCAGAGTGAGACCGCCTGAACACCCCTTTTTCTGCGTTACCCCTCTCTTCTCTCCCGAAACACTTTCCAGAGATAGACGAGCCCGAAGCAGCCGGATAGCATCATATCCCCGAACGGCGCCGCCTGGTAAGCTTCCGGCAGCAACCGGAGACGGTTTGGCCCTGTGGCGACCACGACATCGATCGCAAGGGGTTTCCTGACCGCCGCCCCGTGACCGCCATCATCAAAGACCTCCTCCGTGGTCAGGGTGCCGTCGGCAAGCCGTGACCGCCATCATCAAAGACCTCCTCCGTGGTCAGGGTGCCGTCGGCAAGCCGCCGGATGTAGTGGTGGAGTTTCTCGGGGTTGAGTGCGCCGGTGTGGTGCTCAAAGAGCCCATGGATCTCACGCCCCTTCAGGGTGAAGCAAAGTGTGTGGCCGTTACCGGCGTTGACCAGGGTCACCCCGGTGCGGGCCAGACGCCTGACCACGGGGTCGCAGAGCGCCCCGATGAGGGCGACAGGGCCGGTATCTGTGACGAGTGCCTCCGGCGCCTGACGCCGGACGGCCTGCATCCGGGTCATATCTGGAAGTGGAGGATCGGCGATTAGCGAGAGGATCTCCCAGCCCCCCGCGTCAAGGTGCTCCCGCATCAATTCGAACCGGTTTATGCGGTTGCTCCGGTGTGGTGAGTAACCGTGGTCCTGGACGGCTACCGCGACGTTCTCCGGGTAACCCACACCAAAGAGGGCAAGAGCCTGCCTGAGCTCATGCTCCATGTAATCGGTGGTGCGGACGGTCATCGCATCTGAGGGGGGATCATTTCGGATCTCAACACCCAGCTCCTGCACACGCTCCGGGTTGTCGTGGATGGTCGCTGCCGCATACGGTGTGGCATAGACGGGGAGACCGCGGGAGAGGTGCTCCCGCACCGCGCGGGTGTTTGCGCCGCCGCCCATCAGGAACCCTTCCAGGAATACCGGACGGCCAGCCCGGGTTGCCTCCCGGATCTTCTCCGCCACGATCACGGTTGGAGAGGGAAGAACCAGTTTGATGCTGTTCTCGATCGGCCGGCCGGGTTCGTAGACCAGGATATCCTGGGTGCCCCGACCGACGTCGATCGCGATGAGCGTGTTATTAAGGTCGATCATTTATGGCCTCGTATTATACTTACTTTATCTCCAGGACGGTGAGTCATCTCTGCCGGAACCGTCTCCCCGTATCCAAAAAAGGTATGACCCCTCGTCAGGCATCCGCCCGGTCGACCTCCGTGATCGTCACCGGCCGCTCAGCCGTCTGTCCGGATCTCACCGGCCTGTATTCGTGGAACTCTTTGAGGGAGACCGTCAGGTCGCGAGTGAATGCAAAATAACCGATCTGGGTCGTCCGACAGAGGTTCATCGCCACCTCCATCAGCCCACGCGGGTCGGGGCGCGCCTCCCCGAGCCATATGTGGAAGATGTTGCCGCCGTCCACTATGGGGAAGAAGACGTGCTCGATCTCGATCAGCCCACGCGGGTCGGGGCGCGCCTCCCCGAGCCATATGTGGAAGATGTTGCCGCCGTCCACTATGGGGAAGAAGACGTGCTCGATCTCGATCCGCTTCGTGAGCGGGACTGCCGCTCCGGGGGTGACATGGGTTCCATTGGTGTAGTAGATGGGAAGGTCAAGCGTCGTGCCAAGCATATCGAGCGCTTGTTCGGCGTCGCCCTTGACCACCCTGATCGCATGGTCGCGGAACCGCTCGTCCAGGAGATCAGCAACCGCAAACCGCTGGCCGGTCGTCTCTGCGGGGGTGCGGGCGAGGGCGATCGTCATGTTGTGCTTCTTCGAGAGTTCACGGGCGTAGATCTCTAGTTCGGTCATCGCACGAACGGCCAGGCGGAAGGCTTCCTTCGACTCGTGGAGCTGGTAGCCGGTGAAGTGCTGCACCATTTCGTTGACGCCGACGACACCTATGGTGTAGACGAGGCCTTCCAGGTCCACAGCAACCGCACCGCGTTCGCCTGTGTTTGGATCCTTCGGGCGCTGCATCGCAAACGGCATCCGGCCGCTCGCCCGGATCAGTGACATCCATCGGCGCTTGATACGGAAGAGGTCGACGGCGGTGTCCATGAGAGACTTGAGCTCGGCAAAGAGTCGTTCCTGGTCACCCTCGGCCTTGTAAGCCGCACGGGGGCAGTTGATCGACATCACCTGCCATGAACCCATCGAGAAGTGTTTCCCCTCCCGGAAGTAGAGTTTATCCTCAAACTCGTCGTCTTCGTCAGCAAGCGAGGAGAACTGGTAGGCGCAGCAGTTCCCGGTCACAACCCCGAGCGCGTTTGCAAAGGTGTGGGTGCCCGCAACATCAACAAGGTCGTAGACGTAACATTCGTCGTCCACCGGTTCGATCGATCGAATCCGGAGCGGGTGCACATCCCCATACTCAAGGAGACCGGCAAGATCTTCTTCCTCCTCTCCGGCAAGAGGCGGGATGACGATGGTCACCTGGACCTTCTCCACACCATCACCACCGTGCCTGCTTGCACAGGCAAGACCGGTGCAGCCGGGTGTGGCCGCGTTCTCCGGGGTCTGCGCGAACGGACAGCCATTCTCCCGTCCCCGCGCCATCGTTGGAGGGTAACCGGTCGCCGCCTGGAACCTCTCTATCTGGTCGTTGTCCGTTATCCTGCAGGTGTAGACCCTGTGGGGGGCGCGGTCTGGCGGCAGCCCGAAGAGCCTATCCCGCTCGGCGTAACTCATCTGGACTCCGATCCTGCCGCTCAGCCAGACCAGTTTCTGGGCAACCTCCCTGGAGGCTACATTCAGCCTGATGCTTCTGGCGGGGCGGCCGGAGTCCTTCTTCCCGGTTGTGTTGAAGACCGCACCGAGGTAATCCGCCACCAGGGAACGATCGAGGTTGAAGACGAGATCCGGCACAGACTTATCGGCATCGGCCGAACCACAGCCGAGGGCGGCAAAGAGAAGGTAGATGAGCCTGCTGCTGATGATCACCGCCGTTCCCGATGCCGTCTCCAGAACCTGCGGCTCGACCCCCAGGACCGCACGGATGCACGCGGCGGTATCCGCCGCGATCTCTGCATCGCCTTCTTCAAACGTGAACCTGACCGTATAGAACCTGACCGTATAGCGCCGCGCTGAACGCTCACTGCGCCCTGCTGCAAGATAGTAGCCAAGGAGTCTGGCAAGTTCGCTGCTGGCCGGCAGAACGCGGGGCAGACTGATGCGCCCGGATGTCCTGAGGGTTACCCCATCCCAGGTGACGCGGATCGAGTCGCCATATCCAGCCGTATCCAGTGTCTCTGCAACCTCGATCTCCTCAACCGCTCGCTCGCAGAACCCGGTCGTTTTCAGCACCGGAAGACAGTCACCCACGTTGAGTTCGCCTGCCACATCCCGAACGAACACATCTCCATCGAGTACGTAGACCGGATGATCCGGGGTGACCGTGATCGCACGGCCCGACTCAAGGGTTATATGGAGGAGGGGGCCGCTATACCGTCTGCGCATAACACCGTGGAACGGTCGGAGCGACGCTTCCAGGGTTTCGAAATCGACGCTCGGGGTTCTTCCATCATAGTAGGCGAGCTCTGTGCCGAAAGTATCTATCCGTCTCCCATTCTTTGCCGCGGTATCGAAGATATCCTGAATGCGCTTTACACTGATCCGGCCCTCTCTGTCAGCCACCGGAACCAGTTCGTCCCCCGCCAGGCACTGGTAACACGATATCCCCTCACCGGCGCCCCGGTAAGCCGGTATCTGGTTGTCGTAGTAAGGGGTGCCGTACTTGGATGCAAGTTCAAACGTCATCAGGTAGAGGTCGTGGTAGGTGGGGAGGTCCGGGTGGCTGCGGTTGAACTCCTCGTCCTCGGTGAGGAAATCGGGCTCGATGCTGATCTCAGGTTTCGGGAAGGAGAACGGTTTACCCCAGTAGTCGCCATCGAGCATCACCTCCATCAGCGCCTTGAAGAGGAGTCTGACCTCCCGCTCGAACTCGCCGTAGGTTCGGAGCGGCGCCTGGTTCCCGTCCCAGACCTTGCCGCGGAAGACGCAGGGCTTGTCCTTCCAGAGGGTGGGAACGCCGGGGGAGAGCTGGACCGACGAGAAGACCACCTGACCGCCCCGGGCGACCATCATCTGGGTCATCTCGTAGACGAACATCTGCATCAACTGCTTGATCCCGTCGTAGTCCATCCCCTCAAAGTATGGTGCCAGGAACGTCAGGAAGTTGTAGTAGCCCTGGCCGCCGGCAAAGTTTGTCTGGGCGGAGCCGAGCGCCTTGACCGCGTGGAGAACCGCCACCTC
>Ga0208198_1001848_pt1 | contig 17236 bp, 14 predicted proteins | sample AD_JPNTR2_MetaG_FD_184446 | JGI IMG/M metagenome (GOLD analysis project Ga0208198, IMG submission 184446) | Active sludge microbial communities of municipal wastewater-treating anaerobic digesters from Japan - AD_JPNTR2_MetaG (SPAdes) (version 2) | ecosystem: Engineered > Bioreactor > Anaerobic... | reverse complement strand
CCGTGACGCCGGGGCTGTTGGAATGGGGTGACGGTGACTCTGCGGATAAGCTTTTCACGGTGTCCGGCATCGACACGACCCCGCAATACGATGCGCGCACTTTCACGCTGGAACTGGCGCTGGATTCCGGCCAAGTGGCACTGGGCACGGATGCGCAGACGGTACAGGTGCTGGATCAGCTTGTCAGCGCGACCTTTGAGACGTATGTCGCGGGCCGTCCGGTTTACGAGCATCTGGCGCAGGCCGGCGGGCTCTGGTTTTACAATGACGCCATTGACGCCTTGCGCACCGAGCCGCTGAATAACAGCGAGCGAGCCGTTCTGGTATGGACAGCACCGGCTGCCGGGCGGCTGGCTTTCACCTGGGGACAGACGGGGACAGGCACATTGCTGGTCGAGGTCGTAGATGTGGACGGGAGCCTCACGCTTACCGAGAGCGAAACGAACAACACGGTCGCCGTGTACGCGGGAGACGAGGTGCGTTGGACCGCTACCGGCCATTCCGATGAGTACGTGGCGTACGTGACGGATCTTGGATGGGAACCTCTGGTGGCGCCGACCGCCGCAGCGGGACTCGCGCCGACAGATGGGAGATTGCTACAGATTGATGACGTGCGTGCCGATGTAAGCTTGGTTGATTTGGCCTGGCAGGCCGGTGCCGAAAATCCGGCTGATGCCGTGCAGTGCCTTTTTGCCGGGGCGGCGGCCGATGCGCTGGTCGAGGTGGTGCCTGCCGGAGGCGTGGTTGTGAGCGGACTGAATGCGGTTGACGAGGGGATCGTTGATCTGACTGAAGCGCAAGGATGGGTGTATTGGCGGGTTGACACGCAAGTGACCGCTGATTTGGGGACTGTTTCGGTTCAAGGCCCGGCTTGGCGTTTTGCGGTGGTGGACGTGCCGATGTTTCAGGCCGGAACGCCAGGGGAAGGACAGGTCTGGACGACCTACCTAAAGGCGGGAGTCAGTCTGCCTTTAGCGGCGGATAGCACCACGCCGGTCACCTATACGGCGACCGGGTTGCCCGCAGGTATGATGATCGATCAGCGGACTGGCACGATCAGCGGAACCCCCAAGAGAAGCGGGGTATACGCGGTGACCGTGCGGGCCACCAATCAGGCGGGCTCTAAGGATTTGCGCTTTGTGATCAGTGTGCAGCCATTGCCCGATTTCGTGCGCGGGGTAAAAATGCAGGGGTTGCTGCTGGAGCCGACGGAAACGCCAAGCACGGAGCAGGCGTATGAGGGTGTCGTGGTCGGAACGGTAACTTTCCAGGCCAGTTCGTCTGGCAAGTTGCGTGCCCGAACAGAAGTCGGCGGCAAGCGACAGTCCCTGACCGGCACATGGGTCGTGGATGGGCTGGATGCGAACCGTTTAACGGGCGTTCTGGACAACCGCGCGGGCGATACCATGGAGCTGGTGCTTACCGCCGACGGCATCCTAAGGGGCGTGTACAACAACGGGATGCTGGTGCTGGCGCGTGCGTTTGATCCAGCGGACGCGCCCGTGTACCAAGGCTTCTACACGGTCGCGCTACCGACGCATGTGCTGGCGACCGCATCGGCGGCCATCGACAACCGGCCCGAGGGCTACGGTTATCTGACGCTCACGGTGCGGAGGAACGGCCAGGTCAAGTATGCTGGGCAACTCGCCGACGGGCAGCGGCTGAACGGGACATCCGCGCTGATGGCTTTCAGTGGTGCTGAGATGCGGGCGATGGGGTATGACGTGGTCGGCAACGGCTCGTTCGCTGTGTTCCCGCTCTACAAGACGCTCTATGGTCGCCGCGGCCATGCCGCAGCCATGGTCTGGATTGAGCCGCACGAACAGATGAACGTGGCGGACAATCTTGTGTGGATCGAAAACACGCGATGGCATTATCCCGGCAAGAGCACGTCGATGAAGAACGACGGTTTCCTGGCCGTTTTCGAATGGGATCCCAAGCCGGTCGCCCCCGTTTTCGGCCAAGCGCATATCTGCGGTGCCTTTTTCGCTAAGCAGCAGGATTTCACAGCCCCGTATGACGGCGCCCAGTTCCATGTTGCCGACCAAGCGCTTCCAGTGACCGTGACAAAGAAAGCGTTGTCGCTCGAGCGCAGAAACGATCTCTCGGCCACGCTTAAGACCTCGAGCTCGAGCGGGTTGCTCTCGGGTTCGTTCAAGCAAGAGACGCCGGGGGCGAGGCGTGCGTCAACATTGAAGTTTAAGGGCATCCTCGTGAACCTGCAGGGGCTCGGCTTGGGGTTCGGCGCATATCAGGAGCCGGATCCGGAGACTGGGGCATACCGCTTAAATCGTTCGAAAGCCGTCTCAATCGACTGATGCAGCAGTTCACTGGATCGCTCGACTTTCAAGATAATTATGAAGACATTGACAACATGGCGCCGGAGCGGCATAGTTCTGCTTGCGGCAGTAGCTTTGGTGGGCATTCTTGTTTTTGTTGTGTATAAACGCAAGGCGTCCGACGCTGGTGAGCAGGTGACGACATCCGCGTCCGTGCCAACAGAGAAAGCCGGAGGGCAATTGAAGCCGGACAAAACGTCGTCTGCAAAAGAGGTGGCGGGCAGGGCAATGGCTACAGATGCGGTTGCCAACGCGCACGGAGAAGGTTCTCCGGCAGCAGGTAGTGAGCGTACACTGGAAGACAGAGAGCAAGACGCTGTATTGCAGAAGCTTGACGACGCATTGGACGACGACAACGTCGAAAAGATTTTGCAAGAGGCACGAAAGCTCAAGCAGCATCCCGATGCTGAGGTGCGTAGCCGTGTGGCTTTTGCGCTTTCGTGGATCGGTCTCAGCGGGCTGAGCGAGTTGACCACCATGCTGGCCGACCCCGACCCCGAGGTGGCGATGGAGGTGCTTGATCATTGGCGGACTTCACTTTCCGAAGTCGAAAGCGACACGGACAAGGCGTTGATGCTGAGCACGGCAGCTAAAATGTTCGGGGAGGACATCAGCGGCGATGTTCTGTCGGACATCGTGATGGAATGCTCAATGCTCGATAATGAGGCTGCCCTGCCTCAACTTGCCGTGATCCTGCAAACCGTCACCAAGCCGGAACAGAAAACCGAGGTAATTGACGCGATCCATATGTGCATGAACGAACTCGAAGAGGAGCCCTCCGAAAACGAGGCGGAGTTGCTTCAGCAGATACAGAAGGAACTGGCTATTCTTGCGGCGCAGCGGATGGCGGATGAGGCGGATCAGGCTCTTCTTGATCAACAACAAAAAGACGCCGCCGCGGCGTCCGCTGGGAGTCCGCCTGCTGCGCGGCCCCCTGTTCGCCCGCGAGGTCTGCCGGGCCTACAATGACTTCCGTGTCTTCGTACTGTGGGTAGTGAAAGACAATTTTTCGCGGCACACCGCTTTTAAGCATCTCAGCGGTGATCTCGGGCTTCACTGTGATCATCGCATTCACGAAGGCACGGCGGCTGCCGGAAGTTGAAGTACGTATCTGGATGCCGTCCGGCAACGGATCCCACGTGAGCTTTTCGTGCGTCATCGCTTCGCGGCGGGCTTTGATGACCAGACGGAACATTTGCGCTTCCTTCTTTTTCATGTCGAGCCCTATATAGCTCGGGGTTACATAGAGAGCTTTGCCTTTGACAGCCTTGAAGGAAAGGGACAGCGGCTGAACAAGCTGTTTGGTGCCAATAACCGGGAAAGAGATGGTGGATACGAGGGGACTTGCGGACAAGCCATTGACAGTGAATCGTGTAGTGAGCGTATACGTTACCAACTCGTCCGCGTTGGTGGTCAACGTATAGTCGAGCGACACTTGGTCCGAGCACGATACCTGCGGGTCGCCTAAGACTACGCCTCTTTCAGTGGCGACAAACGTGAAGGTGTTGGTGCTTGTAGCCCCGGGTTTCAGATTGGGAATCTCAAGGCGGTCGTTAGGAAACCCAGTGAAAATGGGGATGACGGTTCCACTTAGCGTCATGTTGATGGGCTTGAGGTTCGGATCGGCCAGATTAAGCCAAAGAACGCGCTTGAACGTGCCGTGAACCTGAGAGGCGTCAAGCGTGGCAGTGACCACGAGTTCGGCATTCGGGGCAACAAGGTTTGTGCTGACCTGTCCTCGTATGCAGCCGCAGGTTGAAACGATGCGACTGATTTTGATGTCTTGCGCTCCGTTGTTGCGCAGTCGGAGTTCCCTGGTCAGCGTACCGTAGCATGCGATTTCGCCGAAATCAACGTGTTGGGGCGTCAGGAAAACAAGCTCGGATTTTTCTAAGGTCGGTTTCCGAGGCAATCCGACGACCTCCTCTGCGTTCGACAGAACAGCGGTACACGTGCACAACAGACAGACAAACGTTTTTATCATGGGAAATCCCTCAAAAAGAAATGCGTGCACACGACGTTATCAAACCGTTCCCCTGCTTGCAAGGCGGTTTTGTAGTAACCGCGCGTACCGCAGAGCTGCCTTTACATACCGGTCCTCTCTCGGGTATCATCGCGCCATGTTTACAGCATACACACCCGAATTGATGGACGATTTGCGACTGCGGTGGGCGCGCATACAGGAAGCGATGCGCGTCGATGGCGCGGATGCGCTGCTGGTCGCCACCAACGTAAATCTTTTTTACACCTCCGGCCGTGTCTTTATGGGCTTTGTCTATCTGCCCGTGGAAGGTACGCCCTGGTTTTTTGTGCGTCGCCCCGTTGGCCTTCAGGGCGACACCGTGATCAACGTTCGCAAGCCCGAGCAGATCCCGGAACTGTTGCGTGACGCCGGCGTGCCCCTGCCCCAACGCATCTTACTCGAATCCGACGACCTGACCCACAGCGAATGGCTACGGCTGTCGGCGGTGTTCGGCGATGCCGAGTGCGCCGATGGTTCGGCGCTGCTACGCCGTTGCCGCGCTATCAAGACGCCGTATGAAATCGGGATCATGAAAAAGACCGGCAGTCGCCACGCAGCCATCATCCCGCAGTATACCGCCGTCTACGAGCCGGGCATGACCGATCAAGAGTGGTCGGTAGAAATGTTTCACCTGATGCTCAAGGCCGGCAGCTTGGGTCTTTTCCGTATTGCTGGAAGTAGCATGGAGGTGTTTATGGGCACTGTACTGGCCGGGGACAACGGCGGCGCTGCCTCGCCCTATGACTTCGCGCTCGGCGGCGCGGGCCTGCACCCCTCGATACCGATCGGTCAAAGCGGTGTGCGCCTGACTGACGGCATGGCTGTAATGGTTGATATCGCTGCCAATTTCTATGGTTACCTGACCGACTGCACGCGCACCTTCTCGATCGGCCCACTAGCGCCCCAAGCGCGCGACGCACATCAAGTGGCGATCGACATCCAGCACGCCATCGCCGCCGCCGGCGTGCCCGGCGCGCGCTGTGAAGACCTCTATGCCCTTGCGTTGGCGCAGGCCGCTGAAGCTGGTCTCGCTGACTGCTTCATGGGCCTCTCGCAAAAAGCCCGCTTCGTAGGCCACGGCACCGGCATCGTAATCAACGAACAGCCCGTGCTAGGTGCACGTTCAACCGACACATTGGCCGCCGGCATGTGCATCGCGCTTGAACCCAAATTTGTGATCCCCGGTAGCGGCGCGGTCGGTGTAGAAGACACCTTTCTGGTTACACCGAATGGTATGCAGTGCCTCACCCTCTGCGATCAGGCGATCATCGAACTTTAGCGCGGTAGCGCATTTAGGAGTTAGGAGGGCATTGTTTTGATCCGTCTGATCAACCTTACTGCCTCACTGCCTCACTGCCTTACTGCCTTACTGCCTATTGCGGGCTTCGCCCGCATGAGAGTGATGACACAAGCTTTAAGAGAGATGTTGATTGAGCTCGGCGTGACGCACTTCGGTGAAATCGCAGTCGAGGCCATCGTCTTCAATCCTGCGTTCCGTGCGGCATGCGTCGCCAATCAGTGCGGCAAATACGGCACCAACTGGGCCTGTCCGCCCGGTGTCGGCACGCCGGAAGAACTGGCCGACCGGATGCGCCGCTTCACGCGCGGACTGGTGATCCAAACCGTCTGGCCGCTAGTGGACAGTTTTGATTTTGAGAGCATGATGGATAGTGCCGCGCGCCACAACGACCTGTTCCGTCGCGTAGTAGCACATATGGCCGCACAGCAGACACCGATGCTGGCCTTAAGCGCGGGGGCTTGCGAACGTTGCGAAACCTGCGCCTACACGCGCGGCGAGCCTTGCCGTATGCCCGATCAAATGATCGCGTCGCTGGAGGCGTACTGCATCGACGTGGCCGCGCTGTTGGAGGTAGCGGGGCTCCGTTACAACAATGGTCCCGGCACCGTTTCTTATGTCGGGTTGATTCTGGTTTAGGTTATGGACACGATGACGCCAGAGCAGCGTCGCCGCTGCATGTCGCGCATCCGTAGCAAAGACACCGCCCCAGAGTGGCGGGTGCGCCGGATGATACATGCGATGGGCTTCCGTTATCGGTTACATGTCAAGCACTTGCCGGGGCGTCCAGACATCGTGCTGCCGCGCCATCGCAAGATCATCCTGGTGCACGGCTGTTTCTGGCATGCGCACGGTTGCGCCGCAGCACGCCGTATGCCTTCCACGCGTGCGCACTTCTGGAAACAAAAACTTGCGCGCAACGCCGCGCGCGACCGCGCTGTGTTGCGTCAGCTTTGGCAGGCCGGTTGGCGCGTGCTGGTGGTGTGGGAGTGTGAAACCCACGACGCTGCGCGGCTGCGCGCCATTCTCGCCGATTTTCTTTCACCCGCGCCGGGCGGCGCGAACCCAACGCTGGCCGACCAGCATGCGCTCTACGGCCTCGTCGCCGAAACGCCGGAAGAGTACCTGTAGTTCATGAGTGTTGCGCGGAGCGCGGGGGGGAGAGAGAATTTTAGATTTGGGATTTTAGATTTGGGATTTGGGCAAGTCGCTGGTCGCGAGTCAACCTCTTTGTTGCGACCACGCAGTGGCTCGCAACCGTGAGAGTAAAAGCGCTGCTCGGTTGTTTCACGCGAAGGCGCGAAGCCTGGAGGGCGAGTGTCCCCACGAGCCGCGCTGCCGATCCCGCAGGTGTGGCACGGGCATCTTGCCCGTGGGCGGAGTGACACGCCGCCTGATGAATGCCTGGCATCTGGCGCTGTGGCAGGACCGCAGCCCTCCCCCAAAAAAATCTGTGTAATCTGTTGTGCCATCTGTGGATTAAAAAACCGAGCAGTGCAACTCCTAAATCCTAAATCCTACTTCGCGCACAGCGCGCCCCCTCTGTGAGAGAAAACAATTGCGGAGTGACAGCCCATCAGGAACTTGGTACCTTGGAAGTACTCGGAAGTACTCGTGGGACTTCTGCGGGGAGTGCCCGAGAAAATTGTGAAAAGGAGAAACGACCATGATCAGTGAAAAAATGACCCAGGCAATCAACGACCAGATCAACCGTGAATTTTACTCAGCCTTCCTCTATCTCGCCATGGCGAATGACGCGATGGACAAAGGATTTAAGGGCGCGGCACACTGGCTCACCCTTCAGTTCGAAGAGGAGCAGGAGCATGCGATGAAGTTCTCTGCATACCTGCAGGACCGGGGTGCCAAGGTCAAGTTGGCCGCGATGGATATGCCGAAGACCGAATGGAAAGACCTGCAGGCGATTTTCACGGAAGTGCTCGACCATGAGAAGCAGGTCACTGCTTGGATCAATGAGATCAATGCCCTCGCAATCGCCGAGAAAGACTATGCCACACAAAACATGCTGCGCTGGTTCATCGACGAGCAGGTGGAGGAAGAGGCTAGCGCGTCGGATGTGATCTGGATGCTTGAGATGAGTGCTGGATCAAAGGGTGCGCTCTTCATGGCCGACAAGACCTTGGGCGGTCGCAAGGACGACTGAATGAGAGTTCATGTTTTAAAGAGTTCTGAAGAGATGGCACGCGCTGCCGCCGCCGATGCGGCGGCAGTGCTCAGACAGGCACTGGCCGAGCGCGGTGAGGCGCGCTTAATCGTGGCAACCGGTGCCAGTCAATTCGGCTTCCTGCAAGCATTGACGCAGACGCCTGATATCGATTGGTCGCAGGTCACGGCGTTTCATTTGGATGAGTACGCGGGATTGCCGGTCACGCATCGTGCCAGTTTCCGCGCTTATCTGCGTGAGCGCCTTGTCGGCGCGCTACCGACCCCGCTGCGTGCCTTTGTCGAGGTCGATGGCGAGGCGGCGGATCTTGAGGCGGAGTGCGAGCGACTGAGACAGTTGGTCGACGCCGCGCCGATTGATGTCGCGTGCATAGGAATCGGCGAGAACGGCCATCTGGCCTTCAATGACCCGCCGGCCGATTTCGAGACCGATGCGGCGTATCTGGTTGTAACACTGGACGAAGCCTGCCGCCGCCAACAGGTGGGCGAGGGCTGGTTCGCGACGCTGGATGAGGTGCCCACACAGGCGATCTCGATGTCCATCCCGCAGATCATGAAGAGCCACCGCATCGTCTGCACCGTGCCGGATGCGCGCAAGGCCGCAGCCGTCAAAGGGGCCGTGGAAGGGCCAATCACGCCGCTCTGTCCGGCCTCGATCCTGCAACGCCACCAGGGATGCGCGCTCTATCTGGACAGCGATTCCGCTTCCGCACTACGCGCGGAAAGCATTTAGGATTTGGGATTTAGGATTTAGGAGTTTTCCTAATTCTTAACTCCTAAATCCTACCTGTCAACTCCACTCAGAGGCCGTCGCCGTCTTTTGTGAGCTTGAATTCGGCTTGCTTTGCGGCGCCGGCGGCATCTTTCCAACTCACGCGATAGGTGCCTTTGAAGCCGCGGAAGGCGACCTTGCCATTCGCGTCGGCCTTGAGCGTCAGGCGCGTCTTCCATTCGTCGTTGATCAGCTTGTTCAGCGCGTGGAAGGCCGGCTTGGGCTCCATGTTGCGCGTGAACAGGCCGGAAACCGAGGGCTCGCCCGGTGCGCCGCAATCATCCACCACGTTCCACCAAGTAATCCCCATCATCGGTTCCACGCTGAACCAGGTGCGGTAAAGGTTGCGCGTAAGCACCGCTTGGATCTGCATGCCGCGCGCGTCGTTATTGGGCGAGGTGATGGTGATCTCACTCAAGTGCAGCGGCAGACCGGCCTTGGCCAGCGTACCCATCGTGTCCCAGATCTGTTGCGGTGTGTTGATCGGCATGCCGATGGGCTGGCCGTCGGCTAGTTTCAGACAGGCCTCTGGATTGAACAGGTGCATCTGCGTACCCATGATGTCGATCCGACAGCCGCGCGCGCGCAGATCGTTGACTTGGCGCGTGTAGGCCTCGTTGTTCAGATAGTCGTTGATGTTGAGCATCACGTTTTTCGGGAAGATCGCGCCGACGGTCTGGAACGCCTGCCATGTGTAATCCCCCGGCATCAACCCGTAATGGCTTTTGCAGATCGCATCGCCCGGCACCATCAGGCCCCGGCTGAAATCGGTCGCGCTTTCATTGACCACGTCCCAACTGTGGATGCGGCCCTGATAGCGCTGCGCTAGTTCTGCCGCACGCTTTTCGAACAGGCGCTTCATCTCACGCGTGTAGACCGGGATCTGCTCGGCGATCTGCGCGGGGGTCAGCTTGGCCAGTCCTTCTTTTCCGAGCTTCTGGATTTTCTCCTTTTCGTCAGCCGGGCAGAATTTTTCGAACAGCCACTCCGGGTGGTGCCATCTGCGGTTGCCCCAGATGATCGGGTGGCCGTGCATACGGATGCCTTTGCTCTCGCAGAATGCGATCACGGGCTCGGCCGCCGGACGACGCCAGTGGGTCTCATTCTTCGGATCTTTGCTGGCGCTCCAATAGGCCGCAGAGTCGCGCTCCTCCGCTTGGAAACGGGGTTTACCGGGCTCTAGCTCAAATTTTTTCCAGTAGAATGCGAGCGTCGCCGAGTTGAACAGCGTGCCGTATAGCTCTTTGTATTTGCGGTTGCATTCGTCCGAACCGAGTTGGTCAAAGTTGAAGATATGCGCACCGAAGATAAACGCGTGCGATATCTGCTCGACCTTGACCTCTGCACCGGCCGGCACGCCGGGTAGCGTGAGGGTTGCATCCGCCTTGCGATGCTGGTCGATGCGGCGGTCGATCTCGCGTTGAGCCTCTGGGTTCCAGATCTTCCAGTAGGCATCACTCATCGCCGGGTTTTGATCTTGCGCCAACGTCAACGTCGCCGCCAGCACGCCCCATCCCATGACAACTGCATGTTTCTTCATTCGGTGTTTCTCCTTCATGATTCCTGTTTTCGACTAAATCCTACCCGTTAACTTCATGTTCAACGCGACCACTGCCGCTCAGCGTGAATCGTGCCATCAGAGCGGATACAACGGATCGCCAAACTACGTGCATCGGCATCAACGCGGATGACGGTCGCCTTCTCCAGCGGATGGGCACCGCCGATGAAGACCGGCCAGCGGAAACCGCGCGCGGTATCCGGGCAAGGCTCGACCAGTTCAGGTCTGTGGTTGTGTCCACTGATAACGGCATCGACGCGGCCTTTGTCAAACAGCGGCGCGAAACGCTCGCGCATGCGTCGCGCCCCGTGCCAGAGCTTCTCTTGCGGCACGCGCCAGTCCGGCGGGATGTGTACAACCACGAGCCGCCACGCTGCCTTACGGAAGGCCGGCGTCTCGATCTCGCGCGCAAACCAGTCGATCTGCTCCTCCATGTAGCGGTCGAAGTCCACCAGTCCGCTGTACTCCACGTTGGCATCAGGTTTGTCCTCGCCGCAATCGAGCAGCACCACACGTGCGGCACCGAAGGTCATGGCCGTGTAGTAGCGGTTGTCCGGCAGAGTCAGATAGCTCTTCAGCATGCGTGCCGCAGCCCCCCGCGTCTCGTGGTTGCCGCGCAGGAAAAAACAGGGAATCCCGCGCGCCGTGAACCAAGCCATCGGTTGCAAAAGATGTTGGACGATCTCCGCCTCGCTCTGCGGGTCCTGCAGCACGTCGCCGTTCAGAATAGCGAAATCGATCGGTGCGCCAGCTTGGTTCAGCAACGGCTGATAGAGTGACGTGCGATTGTGAATGTCATTGAAGACGATAAACGACACCGCACCGTTCGGGCGGGCCATCGCCGGCAGAAAACGCTCCTGTGAACGCACGGGCTCATCGAAGATCACCTTGTATGGCTTGAACGAGGAAATCGCACGTGAGCGAGCGCGAAAGCGGATCGGGCGCGTCGGATCGTAACCTTCGATGACCGCGCGCTGTGCAGTGCCGTTGGCCTGCCGCAGACCGTCTTCGGAAAACCAGGCTTCTTGCCAGACGACCGGTTGGCCGGTCTCGAAAGTTTGCGTCCACTCGACGACGCCATCAGCCGGTTGTGATGTCATCCACCCCACACCCAAGCGCCCCGCCCCCATGAGTTGCGCCCAGGGCTGAACCGCAATCACCCCTTGTGTTGCTTGCGCACGGATCGCGGCCAAGCCTTCAGCTTCCGTCGTAGCGCGCGCATTCTGTATCGTCGCCACTGCTGCGGTCAGACAGGCAACCAACACGTTCCATCGAAAATTCTTCATAGTTCTCTTTCCCTATCCCGTATTCAACCACAGCCGGGGATATCACTCAAACATAAAATCTGCAAAATGGTGTGGCGGACGTCAGCTGAAATAGGTATACTGCGGTCAAATGAACGACAAAGCATTAATTATCATTCCTACCTACGACGAACGGGAAAACGTGGAACCGATGGCCGAGGCTGTGTTGAAGCAGGTGCCTGAGGCTAATATCTTGTTTGTGGATGATAACTCGCCCGATGGCACAGGTGCGCTGCTGGATGAGATCGCGGCGCGCGAGCCGCGAGTTTTCGTGCTGCACCGAGCAGGCAAGGAGGGCCTCGGCCGCGCCTATATCGCGGGCTTTAAGTGGGCGCTGGAACGGGACTATGGCCTGATCTGCGAGATGGATTGTGACTTCTCGCATGATCCGGTGGTGTTGCCGCGCCTGCTCCAGACCGCGCGCGACGGTGCCGACCTCGTGCTCGGCTCGCGCTACATCGGCGGCATCCGCATCATGAACTGGCCGATGCACCGGCTGTTGCTCTCGACCGGCGCGGGGCACTACGTAAGGATTGTGACCGGCATGCCGATCACCGACCCGACCGGCGGCTTTAAATGTTTCCGGCGCGCGGTGCTGGAGGCGATCGACTTGGACAGAATCACCTCTAACGGCTACTCTTTCCAGATCGAGATGACGCACTCCGCATGGATGAAGGGCTTCAAGGTGCAGGAAATCCCGATCGTGTTCGAAGACCGACGCGCGGGATACTCTAAGATGCGGGCCAACATCGCGACTGAGGCCATGCTGATGGTGCTGCGGCTGTGGGCACGCTGCGGGTTCCGGCGCTCTCCGAGGAAACCCCGCGATTGAAAACCCGATCGAAATGGCCGTGGTTGCGTGCGCTCCGTCCCGCGCAGTGGATGAAGAACGGGATCGTGCCGGCGGCTTATTTCTTCGCCAGGTGGGATCCCAGCCAAAGTACGCACGTACAGGGTGTGCGGCCGCTGTTGCTCGAGGCGGCGGCGGTGGCCTGTTTTTGCGCGGTCTCCAGCGGCATCTATCTGGTCAATGATTTGCGCGACCGCGAGGCGGACCGCATGCATCCGGTAAAACGGTTACGCCCGTTGGCGGCAGGCGAGATTCAAGCGCTTCCCGCCGGGGTGGTCGCCGCGCTGCTGCTGGCGGCGGGTATGGCCGGGGCACTGGCCTTGCCGGGCGCGTTCAGTGCAGTATTGGGCAGCTACCTCTTGATGCAGATCGTCTATACCTTCGCACTGAAGCGTATCCCGTATGTTGACGTGTTTGTGATCGCACTCGGTTTTGTGTTGCGGGCAATCGCCGGAGCGAGCGTGCTGGAGGTACGTATTTCGCCATGGCTACTACTCTGCACCTTCCTGCTGGCCCTCTTCCTTGCGCTCTGCAAGCGACGCCACGAGAAGGTGTTGCTGGAGGACGAAGGAACGCAACACCGTGAGGCCTTGGCAGGCTACGACCGTCATCTGCTCGATTTGCAGATCGGCATCACCGCCGCCGCCACGCTGGTTTGCTATGCGATGTACACGCTCTCCGAGGAGACGGTCCGCCGCTTCGGTACCGACCGCCTCGGCTTGACGATCCCGTTCGTTGTTTTCGGCCTGTTCCGCTATCTGGAACTGGTCTACCGCAAGAATGAAGGCGGAAGTCCAGAAAAGGTTTTGCTGACCGATCGCGTCTTGATCGCGACGATCGTTGGCTATCTGTTGACCGCGCTGGTGATCTTTTTGAAGATCCGCGCGTAAACCTATACTAACCCACTGGAGTATCCATGAGAACACGCAACATGTTGATGCTTGCCGTGATCGCGGCGGCCGTCTATTCCGGTCGTGCGCATGCGGCCGTAGCCGAAGGCGAAAACCTGCTGATCAACGGGACGTTCGAGGCCGAGCAGGTCGAGTTTCCTGAGTTCTGGACACCGAGCAACATGAAGCAGGTGCGTTTTCTGCGGACTGGTGGCCCCGAAGGGAAAATGGCCGCCGTGGTGCTCGATGCCGGAACGGAAGGCAGTGATTCGCTGAGTGTGCGCCAGCAGGGTCTACAACTGGTGCCCGGAGGGACCTACCGGTTCAGCGCCAACATCCGCACCAAGGGCTTCAAAAGCCGGCACGCGGGCTTGGTCATCCATAACAGAGGCTGGTTCCGCGATAACGGGATCAAGGCCCTGCCCGCCGATTCGGAGTGGACGCGGCACCAAGTCGAGTTCACGCTGTTTCCGTCGGAAAATAACGAGTACGGCGTGGCCTGCTTCGCGCAGAGTCCAACCGGCGAGTTGGCAATAGCGGACGTGCGGCTGGAAGCGCTCAGCGCGGAGGCGCGCGCAGGTTCCAAATCGCAGATGGCGTGGGTCAATGAGCCGCGCTTGGTGCCGATCGAGCCGCTGCTGAATCAGATCCCGCTCCAACGGCCGGAGTTGACCCTAACCTTTTACGGTGTGCTGCCTGAATCAACCGAGGCATACGAATGGGAGATGGAGATCAAGGGGCGTCCGATTCCCGTCCAACGGCTGGCGGCCACGGCCAAACGGTTGAGCGTGCCGCTGACGGGGCTGGCGTGCGGGGATTACCAGTTGCGGGCTTTGTTGCGCCGCAAGCAGGGCGGCGAGACCGTTATGGAGCGCGTTTTCCCGATCAGCGTGGTGGATCAGCCGGAGCTCGATCTCAGCGGAATCAAACCGCTCAACACGCTGGTTGCGGAGCTGCTGGAGCGCCCGCTCGCGCCGGAAGCCGCGCCGCAGCACTTTACCTTCGTGCGGCCGCGCGACGGCTGGATTTTCGTGTCGGTCTCGGGCAGTGCGGAGCAGTCGGCCGCCGAGGTGACGGCGACGCTCGACGGCGCTGCGTTGCCGCTGTGGCCGTACGACGGCCGCCGCGAGGCGTTCCGCCTGGTCACGCGCGGTGCGCATCAACTCACCGTCAACGGCGCGCGCCCCGGCATGCGGCTGCGCGTGAATGCGATTCCGGAGATTTTCAACTATCCGCCGTGTGTAAATCCGGTGGTGCCGGAAAACGGCGCTTACGACTGGGCCTTCATGAAACGCCATGTGCTGCATGCTGTGACGACGCTCAACGGCGGCAACCTGCCGGGCGAGGCGCTGTCCGAGGCTAAGGCGCGCGGCCTGCTCTGGCTGGCCAATTTCAATGTCGCGCCGGTGGATGATCCGGTCGCCCTGCGGGAACGGATGGCGGCGCATGCCGGCATGACGCAGCCGCGTTACGACGGTATCACCAGCGACGAACTCTTCTTCGGACGCATCACGATCGACCACTACACTCAGGCACTCTGGAGCTTGCCCAACCCAGAAAACCGCCGGGTTTATACGTGGATCGTCGGCAAGCCCGGCATCTCCTCGCTGCACACCGATTTCATGTCGGCCTGTCTGAACGCCTCGCACAGTCGCGGCCGGTTGTTGTATGAGGCGTACTGCCACCCGCAGGAAGACGAGCGCGCCGCCGCTGCGTACCTCGACAACATGATTGCCGAAACCATGCGTCGCTTCAACGTCTATCTGCCGGGAGCCGCCGCAGGCAGCGGGATCATCTTCGGGAACTTCAACCAGCTTCCCGTGTTGTCGCTGGAACACAACCCCGCCGTGGACTTCAAGGTTTTTCTCGACATGCAGGTCAATCTGGTGGCAAACGATCCGGTATTCGAGGGCTTGGCGACGATCGGTTACTGGGGCACCTATTACGGCGACGAAGAGATGGCGCGCTGGTCGTTTGAATTGATGCGCCACTACGCGGTCGAGGGGCGTCGCGACCGGCTGTCGGAGCGCTACGGTTTCCGCTATCGACCAGAACTGGTGGTGAATGGCGATTTCACCGACGGGCTGACCGGCTGGGAGGTGGCACCCGCCGCCGAAGGGGCGGTGCGCGCCGAGACACTGGCAGGTTACGGCAAGAACAGCCAAGGGCGTTGGGGAGCGGGCAAGGCGGGCGACACCTTCTGTCTGTTGACGCGCCAGCCGAACGGCACCAACCGCGTCAGCCAGACGGCACGCGGCCTGACGCCGGGCAAGCTCTATTGCCTACAGTTTGTCACCGCCGACCACATCGACGTCGTGAAGAAGCACTTCAATCCGCGCCGCTACGGGATTGAGGTGGAGATGCCGGGCGTCGAGCGCGATGCGGCACGCAGCTTCGTGCATATCGACCGGCGCAAAGGCGGGCGATACGCGCACAATGACAACGTGGCCAAGGTCAACCTGCACCGCATCGTGTTCCGGGCCACGGCACCGACACTCACGCTCGTTTTCCACGATGCGTCGGCCACTCCCGGCGAAACGCTGATGCTGAACTTCGTGCAGATGAAGCCCTACCGGGAGTAGTTCTGTGGGCGGCGTTTACGCCGCTGCGGCCTGAAACAGAGACCGCCTTCCGCGCAACGCGCGAAAGGCGGCTCGTAGCGATATGGGCTAAACTAATGCACTAACGAACTAATGCACTAGCTAAGGCTACTCCTTATCGAAGCCCTTGCCCGCCAGGTACTCAAGCACCTTGCCGACTGACGTCAGCTTCTCGGCGTCCTCGTCCGGGATCTCGGCACCGAATTCCTCTTCGAACGCCATAATCAGCTCGACAGTGTCCAGCGAGTCCGCGCCCAGATCGTCAATGAACGAAGCCTCCGGTGTGACCTGCTCGGCGTTGACGCCCAGTTGCTCTACGATAATCTCTTTGACCCGCTCTTCGAGTTTGCTAGCCATTTGTTTCTCCTTGACCTAGTTTCTCTTGCTTGTTTACACAGTTGCGGCACATGCCGCGCCAATTCATCACATGACCATGCCGCCGTTGACGTGCAGCGTCTGTCCGGTCATGTAGCTCGACTGTTCCGAGGCGAGGAAGACCACCGCGTTCGCGATGTCTTCGACGGTCCCGAAACGGCCCAGCGGGATCCGCGACAGGTACTGTTTGCGCACGTCCTCTGACAGCGCGTCGGTCATTTTCGACGAAATGAATCCCGGGGCGATCGCATTCGCCCGGACGCCACGCGACGCCAGTTCATTGGCGGTGGACTTCGTCAGGGCGATCACGCCGGCCTTGGAGGCCGCGTAGTTCGCTTGTCCGGCGGTGCCGATGACGCCGCTGATCGAAGCGATGTTGATGATCGCCCCGCTCCGCTGCTTCATCATGTGCTTGGCCACGGCACGCGAGAACAGAAAGGTACCCTTCAGGTTCACGCGCAGAACCGCATCCCAATCGTCATCCGACATACGCACCAAGAGCGTGTCTTTGGTGATCCCGGCGTTGTTGACCATAATGTCAACCTTGCCGAATACCTTGATCACCTCATTGATGCAGGCGTTGACCGCTTCGCTGTCGCCCACGTCCACCGCCAACGACAAGGCCTTGCGGCCAAGCCCTTCGACGATGCCCGCAGTCTCGGCGAGCCACTCCGCCTGCAAATCACAAAGCGCCACGTCGGCGCCTTCCTGCGCCAATCGTTTGGAGATCTCCTGACCAATACCGCGCGCAGCGCCGGTCACGACCGCCACTTTTCCTTCAAATACTGCCATGATAATTTCCTTCGTGCAAAGTGTTAAGCTTCGCAAACTGCGGCCGCCGCGTCAAGCGATGCCGTGTCGGCCACGTTCTGTGTGGTCACGCTCTTGTCGATGCGCCGGATGAGTCCAGAGAGCACTTTGCCGGGGCCGAACTCAACGAATGTCGTGACGCCGTCCGCGATGGCGTGGCGCACGCAGTCGTACCAGCGCACGGACTCGGTCACCTGCCGCAGCATCGCCTCTTTGATGGCGGCCGGGTCACTGCTG